>Ga0209636_10007298_pt1 | contig 11285 bp, 10 predicted proteins | sample DeeMarSWOR152_54_FD_187464 | JGI IMG/M metagenome (GOLD analysis project Ga0209636, IMG submission 187464) | Marine sediment microbial communities from White Oak River estuary, North Carolina - WOR-1-52-54 (SPAdes) (version 2) | ecosystem: Environmental > Aquatic > Marine > Intertidal zone >... | reverse complement strand
CTTGTGCTTCCAGACGTCGTCTCCATCTGTGATGCGCAGGCTGCGGAGCCCGCTCTTCGTCGTGGTGGCCGTGTAGATCACCTCGCCGATCACCAGCGGTGGGACCGGAAGGCCATCCACGCGCTTACGCCAGAAGGTCGAGCCGTCCTGGCGGCTCAGCGTGTGGATGTAGCGGTCGGAGCTGGCCGCGATGATCACTTCGTCGGTGACGACCGGCATTCCCTGGACCCCCGAGCCCAGCTGCGTGGACCAGACGACGCTGGGCAGCTCGTCGGAGATGCGCTCGCTGAGAAACGGGGTTCGTGCGGCGTTTCCCAGGTAGGTGGGCCAGTAGACGCCGGCATCGACGGGGGCGGGGCGCGCCTGACGGGTGCACGACGCGAGCCAGGGCAGCGCGGCGAGGCCGAGCCACACGATGGCTCGCGGCCCGCCGCGGAGTTTGACACCCCTCAGGGCCGCGTCTATCTTCGCCGCCCGAGCCAACACGTCGTCGGCGGGCGCGTCGGCTGGGCTCTGGCGAGCGGCTGGCTGCGCTACTCGGGTTCGGGCGGGCACCTCTCGTGATCCATCGGAATGAGTGAGAACACTCACATCAGCGATCTGGCCGGCCACATTGGTGAAGCGGTCGCCGTTCACGGCTGGCTGCATAACAAGCGCTCGAGCGGCAAGATCATATTCCTCATCGTACGCGATGGCACGGGGCTGGTGCAAGCCGTGGTCAGCCAGGGTGAGGTGGCGCCGGAGGTCTGGGCGCGGCTGGAGGGGCTGAGCTACGAGAGCAGCCTGCGGGTGTGCGGAACGGTACGCGCGGACCCGCGAGCGCCTGGCGGCTGCGAGCTGACCGTCAGCGATGTCGAAGTCATCGGTCCCTCGGCTGAGGATTACCCCATCCAGCTCAAGGAGCACGGCGTCGAGTTCCTGCTCGAGCACCGTCACCTCTGGCTGCGGACGCTGCGGCAGGTGGCGATCATGCGGGTGCGCGATGAGGTGGTCAAGGCGATCCGCGACTTCTTCTACGAGCGCGGCTTCGTCAATATCGACACGCCGATCCTCACGGGCGCCATCGGCGAGTCGGCTGGCACGCTGTTTTCCACCGAGTACTTCGACCTGGGGACGGCCTACCTGGCGCAGACCGGGCAGCTCTACAACGAGGCCTTGGCTGCCGCATTGGGGCGGGTATACTGCTTCGGACCCACGTTCCGCGCCGAGAAATCGAAAACCCGCCGGCACTTGACCGAATTCTGGATGGTCGAGCCGGAGGTGGCGTGGTGTGATAGTGAGTGCAACATGCGGTTGCAAGAGGATCTCGTCTGCTACGTCGTGGCGCGGGCGCTGGAACGCTGCCGCAGCGAGCTGGTGGAGTCGCTGGAGCGCGACATCTCGCGGCTGGAGTGCGTCGTGCCGCCGTTCCCGCGCGTCGCCTACGACGAGGCGGTCGCCAAGCTCCAGTCGCTCGGCTCGTCGATCCAATGGGGCGACGACCTGGGCGCCGACGACGAGACGCTCGTGGCTGCTGAATCCGACCGGCCCGTCTTCGTCTACAATTACCCGAAGCGAGCGAAGGCCTTCTACATGAAGGAGAACCCCGACGATCCGCGGACGGTTCTCTGTGACGACCTCATCGCCCCGGAGGGCTACGGCGAACTCATCGGCGGCAGCCAGCGCGAGGACGATTACGACAGGCTGCTGGCGCGGATACGTGAGGAGAGGTTACCGGAAGAGGCGTACGGCTGGTATCTGGATCTCAGGCGCTATGGTACGTTCCCACACAGCGGTTTCGGGCTGGGCCTGGAACGGACCGTGGCCTGGATCTGCGGCGTCCACCACATCCGCGAGACGATCGCCTTCCCGCGCACCCTTAAGCGCATCTATCCGTAATTCACTTTGTTTCGGTGTTCTTTTGGGGATTTCCGAGGCCTTGGGTAGATCGGGAAACTTGGCTTTCGGGCGCATGGGTTTGGTGGGTCTCCTTACCAGTCACATATAAGGTAACTCATCCCACTTTTCAAGTGACCCACTAGACACCCGTGCTGCGGGTAGCACATTAGTCCTGTGGGCTGCATCAGCGTAGTCATCTACAAGTCAATCGCTATGATCATATTCAATGGCTAATTGCCAGTGAGATCGCGAAACCACTGCGCCCATTTGAAACAATGCTTATTCGCAACTTCTCTACCGGCACCCCCTCCCAGCGCTCAGTCTCGACTAGCGACCCGACTATGGCACCAACGAGAGCCCCAGTCCCTCCAGCTATCCAATATCCAAGGTAGAGAAGGTCACCGGACATGGCGCCTTCACCGAGAATGACCAGAGTTGTTGCATAGGTTAGGCCCGCTCCAAGTCCTATAGCAGCGCCAAGACCTGCATACGACCTTGTCCCCTGACTTACTTCAAGCTGTCTGACAGCGGAGATGGGAATTTCGACTTCGTCACCTCCAGTCAAGAGGGTAAGCCGGGAGAGTCTCGCATCCAGCTCCTGGAATGATCCGATCAGAGGGCTGAGCTGGAAGCTCGGAGCTGTCACCCGAACTCGTACGCCAGGTTCGAGTTCACGCGATTGAGCAAGAAGGGGAGAGGGTGCAAAGAGAGTCGCCACGACAGCCAGGACCGTACGTGTTCGCACGGCTGCGGAAGCTGAGTTCACCCGAGTCCTTAGTGGCGCTGCCCTTCGCCCGTCAGCGTTATCGCAGCACATTCGCTTCCAGTTGCAATTCATTTCATGTCCCCTTTGTACTCCTCCCGGAGGAGGCCATTCTCAATCGCGTTGACCGTCAAGGGGATCAGGATCTTCAAATCCTCTATGTCCGTAAGTCGAGTGTCGGTGGTCGGCCGAGGGGTGACCGGGATCAGGCGTGACCACCTTCTTTGATCTCATCCCAGAGCGCATCGAGCTCGGCCAGCGAGGCCTCGCCCAGCTTGAGACCCCGCTGCTCGGCCAGCTCGGCCAGCTGCGCGAAGCGCTGCTCGAACTTCGCGTTGGCGAGCCGGAGCGCGGTGCCCGCGTGTAGGCCCGAGAGGCGCGCCACGTTGACGCAGGCGAAGAGCAGGTCGCCCAGCTCCTGCTCCAGGCCGCCGCTATCACCGGATTCGAGATGCGCCGCCGCCTCATCGACCTCCTCACGGATTTTCTCGAAGGCGTCGCGTGCGTGATCCCAGTCGAAGCCGACGCCGGCAGCGCGGTCCTGGAGGCGCTGGGCGCGGGAGAGCGGGTCGAGGTTCCGCGCCAGGCCCTCGAAGACATCGTGGCCCAGACGCTCGTTCGCCTTCTCGGCCTCCCAATGAGGACGCTCCTCCGCATCGCCATAAAGGTGCGGATGCCGGCGGCGCATCTTCTCCTCGAGCGTCCTCATGACGTCCTCAGCCCGGAAGGCACCTCGCTCCTCGGCCAGCACGATCTGGAAGGCGACGTTGAGCAGCAGGTCACCGATCTCGGCGCGCAGCCGCTCGTCGCTCGCCCCCTCCACGATGGCGTCAGCTAGCTCTAGCGACTCCTCCAGCAGGTAGGGCGTCAGCGAGACCGGTGTCTGGGCAGCGTCCCATGGGCAGCCGGCCCTCAGAAAGCGAACCAGGGCGAGGGCCCGATCGAGTACGCCGGGCCCGCCCGGCGCAGCGTCGGCTGGAGATCTCGTCATATCAGACATTTCTTGCATCGCTCATGGCGGCCCTCTATACTGACGGCCGTACTCTTCGATGGATACAGGCGATCTGTCTACCGTGCGCGCCTGGGTCGAAGTGGACCTGGGTGCGCTCGTCGCAAACTACGACAGCCTGGCCGAGCGGGCCAAGCCGCGGGTCGGGATGCTACCCGTGGTCAAGGCGAACGCTTACGGGCTCGGCTTGTGTCCGGTGGTGCGGGCGCTCGAGCCTCGCCAACCCTGGGGCTACGCGGTGGCCGCGCTGACGGAGGGGATCGAGCTGCGGGAGCGGGGGATCGACCGGCGTGTGCTCCTGTTCTTCTGCACGCCCGAGGAGCTGGAACTTGCGGCAGAAGCTGATCTCACCCCCGCCATCGGCGACCTTGAGGCCTTGGAACGGTGGCGCGACGTGGCCCGGCGCAGCGGGCGTCGCCTGCCGTTCCACCTCGAGATCGACACCGGGATGGGACGCTGCGGCTTCCATCAGGCGGACCTAGCGCGCTGGCTGCCCCGGGTTCTGGAGGCCTGTGAGGCCGATCTCTCTTGGGAGGCCGCCTATACCCACTACCACTCCGCCGATGAGCCGGACGCCGAGCCGACGCGTGAGCAGTGGGACCGCTTCCAGACGTGCGTCGCTGCCTTTCCCAAGCGTGCCGGGGGCGTTCTGCACACGGCAGCGAGCGCATCGGCAGCCCGCTGGCCTGAGTATGCAGCCGATCTCATCCGGCCCGGCATCTTCCTCTACGGCGGTGTCGCCGGCGACCTGCCTTTGCGACCGCGGCCGGTGGTCACCGTGCAGGCGCGTGTCACCGCCGTCCGCGACGTGCCGGAGGGCTGGACGGCCAGCTACGGTGCTACCTACCGAGCGCCACGACCGTCCCGCTGGGCTACACTGGCGATCGGCTACGCCGATGGCCTGCGGCGCGAGCTGTCCAACAGCGGCTTTGTGCGCTTCGGCGAGAGCGAGGCACCGATCATTGGGCGTGTGTGTATGGATGTGACGGTCGTGGATGTGACCGAGCTGGATGGGGTAGCTCCTGGCTCCGTGGCCACGCTGATCGGTGGGCCGCAGGACGGGCCGACGGGCCTGAGCACGGTGGCGAAACGCTGCGGGACGATCGACTACGAGATCCTGACGGGTTTGACCCAGCGGCTGCCGCGCCGCTACGTCCCCGCTTAGCTGAGTACTGACAGCCAACCTCGGATGACTTCCATGAACGAGGAAACGCAGGAGAAAGTCGATTTCAAGGGCCTCGTGGCAGGCCTGGCGACATCCGCAGTGGCCGTGCTGAGCCAGGTGGAGTTGCTCCTATCGGGCGGGCCTACGGCTCAGCCGGCGTCCGCAGAGTCGCAGGAAGAGAAGCTGTCTCCGGAGGAGGTTCAGAAGCGCGTGCGCGATGGACTGGCCGGAGCGCGGCAGCTGATCGACACCTTGGCCGTGCTGGAGGCGAAGACGCAGGGCAATCTGATGGCCGAGGAGCAGGAGCTGCTGAGCACGGCGCTCTCCGAACTGCGACTGCGCTTCGTGAGCCTGTCGAACCGGTCCGTATCCAAGCAGGAAGGGGAGGCTGGGTGAGGAGGACTCGCGGCCTTCTGCTCGTGACCGCCTGCGCCGCTGCGGCTGTCGGCTGCGAGCGCGCCGAGCTGCTCTCCGTGGATCCAGGCCAGGGGCCGGGTGGTTCTGCGGCTACCGTCGAGGTTCTGGTCGATCCGAGCCAGCTGGAGGGCTGGGCAGACACCATCTTCGGCGGATTCACGCGCGCGTCCGCCGCGAGTTTCCAGCGGATCGAGGATGGTAGGGGGGTCCTGACGAGCCGTGCTCTGACTCGCTTCGGATTGATCACGGACAGCGTTGTCGTGGCCGGAGCAAGGTCGGGAGCGCTCCGCTTTGACTCGGCGCGAGTCATCCTCGACGTGGATTCGTTGCGCTCGGAGCTGCCTGCGGGCGGCACGACCCTTCAGCTGCGGGCGCTGGAGCAGGATTGGGATGAGAGTTCGGCCACGTGGAACTACGCGGTCGATACACTGGGGGTGCGCGAGCCGTGGTCCGCGCCGGGCGGAGCACTGGGCGCGGTCCTCAGCGAGGCGCTGCTGGCGGAATTGACTGACAGCCTCGTGTTCGAGTTCGGCGAGCTCTCGGACTCGCTGATCCGGGCGTGGAACGATACGCTTCAGGTGAACACCGGACTGGCCGTTGTGGTGGCCGACTCGGGTCTGCTGATGACGGGGTCTCCCCAGCTTCTCTACGAGCTCGTGCCGGAGGCGGCACCCGACACCTCCTACACGCAGCGCGTCTTGGCGACCGCCAGCACGTTCATCTTCGACCCCGAGCCGTCTCCCCTGGTTTCCGGCGTGCTCAGGATCGGTGGCGTGCAGGGCTGGAGGACCTTCTTGGAGGTGTTCGTCCCCGACTCGCTGACCGTCGCAGGGTCGCCTGAGAAGCTGACGTTGCGGGGTGCGACGGTGAGCCGAGCCGAGATCGTGCTCAGCAGCCTCGGGTCTCCCGATCCGCCCTTCGCGGCGGAGGCCGCGTTCACGGTCGTCGCGTACGACGTGGTCGACGATTTCCGGGTCTACGGGCGCAAGACGCCGGTGGGCGAGGGGATCGGGGAAAGCGTCCTCACGGTCGTGCCCGATACACTGCAGGTCGGCGAGACGTTGAGCGTCGGTATCACGTCGCGCCTGCAGCGCTGGACCGAGACAGCTACGGAGTCGGGTACACCGCTACGGATCGTGATACGCGCCCAGCCAGAGGCCGCGACGTTCGGATTCTGGGAGTTCGGTTCCGCGGACGGCGATCCGGCGTTCGTCCCGCGCTTGCGCATCGTGTTCACGCCGCCGACGGAGTTCACGATCCCATGAGGTGGCCACCCCATCTCGCTCTGCTGCTGGCCCTGCTCCTATTCGTGTCGGGGCAAGCTTTCGCCCAGGAGGACGTGCTGGGTAGTGCGGGCCTGGGTCGGCCGATGAGGCCGCTCGACGCACGGGCGCGGGGTATGGGCGGTGCCGCCGTCGCTCTGCACGGTGGCAACCTGTCGGCTGTCAACCCTGCCTCGCTCGCGCGTGTCAGCCTGCCCGGCTTCTGGCTCACACTGATGCCGGAGAGTCGGACTGTGAGCGGCGACGTCTTGCGCGGTGAAACCGAGACCGCCGACTTCCCGCTCGGGCGTCTTGTGATCCCGTTCGGCGGGCGCTGGGTGGTGGGAGCCGCGTTCGGCGGCTTCCTCGATCAGGACTGGTCGGTCGCGTACGTGGACACGCTGCGCCTCTCGACCGAGGACATTCCCTTCATCGAGACACGTAGCTCGGACGGCGGGATATCACAGTTGCGCGTCGAGCTGGCTGGCGTGCTGTCGGCGCACTGGGGGCTCGGCGTGTCCGGTCTGTACTACACCGGCGAGGTGCGGCGTAGCATTGAGCGTGAGTTCCCAAGCCCGTTCCTCACCTATCGCTCGGCGACAGCCATACAGTACCAGGGTTGGGGCCTGGAGTTGGGGGCTGAGTACCAGCCGATGCGAGAGATGATCCTGGGCGCCGTCGCCGGCTGGGGCCCGGGCCTGCAGGCCAGGAACGACAGTACCGGCCAGGAGCTCGACCTGGATCTCCCGCTCGCACTGCAGCTCGGGGGCTCGTGGCAGCTGACGCCCGACTTCATTGCGGCAATCGCTCTGGGTTGGGAGAACTGGTCGGCACTCGACACGGAGCTTCCGGAGCCCGGCAGCTCCGATGTCTGGCGCGTCGGGACCGGCGTCGAGCTCCGTGCGCTGTCTGGGCCGACTTCAGCGCTCTTCGTCCGGCTCGGCGGATCGCTGGAGCGGCTGCCGTTCAGGTTGGGCAGCGACGCTCCCTGGGAGCGTGCTGTCAGCCTGGGGATCGGCGCGACTCTCCGTGAAGGGCGCGGCCGTCTGGACGCCGCCGTCGAGTTCGGGCGGCGCGCTGACCGCTCTACCCACGGCATCGAGGAGTCATTCCGGCGGCTGTCTTTCTCGATGGCGGTCTTCACGCCGTGATGCCGGCCGCGCTGCAGATGATCGCACGTCCCAAGCGCGTCTATTTGCATACCTTCGGCTGCCGTGCCAACCAGTACGATAGCGAGTGCCTGCGCCGCCTGCTCGAGCTACGCGGCTGCGAAACCGTCGGCGACGCAGCACAGGCGGATGCGGTCGTGGTGAACAGCTGCACCGTAACCCACGCCGCCGATGCGGAACTGCGGCGCTACGTCCGCTCGCTCAGCCGACGCTCGCACGGCCGGCTCCCTGTGCTGGTGACCGGCTGCGCCGCCGCGGTGTCAGGAGAGGCGATCCGGTTGCTGGAGGGCGTGACCGCTGTGGTGCCCGGTCAGGATCCGCAGGCCGTGGCGAGCAGCTTGCGACTTCTCCCGGGCGCGGGCGACGAGCGCGAGAGCGGCCCGCTCGATCGCTGTGAGCGCGGCACGCGTGCCTGGCTCAAGGTCCAGGACGGCTGCGATCTGCGCTGCTCTTACTGCGTGATCCGCGTCGCCCGGGGACGCAGCCGCTCGCGCAGTCCCGCAGCGGTCATCGAGGAAGCTGGACGGCTGGCCGAGCACCACCCGGAGATCTCACTTACCGGGATCCACATCGGCCTCTATGGGAAGGATCTGGAGCCGCGCACGACGTTCGCCGCGCTGCTCGCGTCTCTGCTCGATAGCGTGGCTGGCGTCCGCTTCCGCGTAGGTTCCCTGGATTGCAACCAGCTTGACGGCCCGCTGATCGAGCTGATGGCGGACTCGGACGGCCGGGTCGCGCCGCACCTGCACGTCCCGCTGCAGAGCGGCAGCGATCGGGTGCTCAGGTTGATGCGGCGTCCCTACGCGGCTCGCCACTATCGTGCCCGAGTGGAACGCCTCTGCGAGCGGGTCCGACCGCTGGGGCTGGGGACGGACGTGATCGTCGGGTTCCCCGGCGAAGCGGACGAGGACCACCGTCGCACCGTGAGACTCATCGAGGCATTGCCCTTCACCTACGTGCACGTCTTCCCCTATTCGAGCCGCCGGGGCACTGACGCGGCACGGCTGCCCGACCCAGTGCCGCCCCAAGTGAAGGCTGAACGTTCGCGCGAGATCCGCGAGCTGGTCCGCCGCAAGGCGGAGACGTACCGCAGGGCGCGCGTCGGAACGCTCGCCCGGGTCGTGCTCGAGGGTGACGACTTGGCCACAGCCGTCAGCGGCGACTACCTGAAGATGCCGGCCTCGGATAGCTTAAAGGCGGCAGGCCCATGTATGCAGCTGGCGCGCATCGAGGCGGCTCCCGGCGGCGGCCTCAGGGCGACCGCCTACACTCGAGCGGAAGCGGAACCGTGAAGACCTACTGGGTGGAGACGTACGGCTGCCAGATGAACCTGAGCGACAGCGAGCTCATGGAAGGGATTCTGGCGGCGGACGGCTACACTCGGGTCTCGGCGGCCGAGGAGGCGGACGTCATCCTGGTGAACACCTGTGCCGTCCGCCAGCACGCGGAGCAACGGGTGCTGGGCCGGGTAGCGGAGCTGGTCCGGGTGAAGCGGCAACGACCGGGCACGCTGATCGGTGTCTGCGGCTGCATGGCCCAGCGGCTGGGCGCGAAGCTCATCGAGCGGGCCGAGTACGTGGACATGGTGATCGGGCCCGACGCCTATCGCTCGCTGCCCCAGCTCATCGAGCGGGCGGAGTGCAACGGCGGGGCTGTGGTCGAGATCGAGCTCAATCCGGCGGAGAACTACGAGGGGCTTGAGCTGCGGCGCCACTCGCCCGTATCGGCCTGGATCCCCGTCCAGCGCGGCTGCAACTACGGCTGCACCTTCTGCATCGTCCCCCATACACGCGGCCCGGAGAAGAACCGCGAGCCCTTGGCGATCCTCCAGGAGATCACGGGCCTGGCACAGCAGGGGATCACAGAGTTCACCCTGCTGGGTCAGACGGTCAACTCGTATGCGTACGATGGGTGGGACTTCCCGAGCCTGCTGCGTGCCGTCGGGCGGTTGCCGGGCGTGCGGCGCGTGCGCTTCACCTCGCCGCATCCTAAGGACCTGACCCGCAAACTCGTCGAGGCGATGGCCGAGGAGGAAGCGATCTGCCCGCACCTGCACCTGCCGGTGCAGTCGGGCTCGAACCGTGTGCTCAAGCGCATGGCGCGACGCTACACGCGTGAGGAGTATCTGGCCAAAGTGGATACGCTGCGCCAGCGTATCCCGCACATCGCGCTCACCACGGACATCATCGTCGGGTTCCCGGGCGAGGACGAGAGCGACTTCGAGGCGACCCTCGACCTGCTGCGGACGGTCCGCTACGACGATGCTTTCACCTTCCGCTACTCACCGCGTGAAGGCACACCGGCCACGCGGATGAAAGAGGACTGGTTCGTCCCAGAGCATGTGGCACAGGGCCGTTTGGAGCGACTGATCGCGACCGTCCGCGAGATCGCCGCCGAGAAGAACCTCGCCCAGGTGGGAAGGACCGCGGAGGTGCTGATCGAGAAACGTGCGCGGCGCGGCAACCTCCTGCAGGCACGTACTGACACCAACAAGGTCGTCCTGATTCCTGGGCCCGACGAGTGGATCGGCCGCTATCTCAAGGTCGCACTCACGGGGACCAGCGGGGCCACATTCACCGGCTTCCCCATCGAGACATGAGTAGAAAGACGCTCGTGACCCGGGTACTCGGCGGCGCTGTCGCTGTGGTGGCGCTGGGCTGGTTCGCCTACGCGAACCTCGGCGAGGCCGTGGATCTGCGTCTCGGTCTCTTCACTCTGCGCGACGTGCCGCTGCCCATCGTCATCTATTGCGCGCTGGTCCTCGGCATGCTTGCCATGCTCGGGCTCGGCTTGCGCGCGGACCTGCGTACTCGACAGGCACTGGAGCGCTACGACAAGATCGCTGGGGAACTGCGGGACGCAGTCGAATCCGGCGAGCCGGCCGCCGAGCGGGAACAGCAGAGGACGTCGAGTACCTGACAGCTACCTGATTCCCACCTGGCGGCCGGACAGCAGTGGCCTGAGCCACCAGCCGATCAGCCACCCGTAGAGGAACGTCGAGGTCGAGGTCTCGATGAAGTGCGCCGTCCGAACCGTCGCGGACATGTACGGGTTGGGCAGCAAGAGCGGGGTCGTGAGCAGCAGGCCAAACAAGAGGCCCAGGGCGAGCGACGTCTCCCAGCGCTCGCCCTTCATCATGAACAGCACCGGCAGCGCGAGCCCGACCCAGAACAGCCCGCGTGCGAGCTGTAGCGGGAAGATCCAGGGATCGGAACGCAGCAGCCCCCACAGGTGCGCGAGAAACGGTTGGAGTTCCGTGCTGCCCGAGTACAGCTCGCGCACCTCCGCCGACTGCCAGGCGACGAAATAGCCGAACAGGAAGTACAGGCAGACGTAGATCACCGGCAGCAGCGCCACACGCCAGACCGCCGCACGCTGCGACAGCGGTGGACGAGCTAGCGCCTCCACCATCGCAGGGCGCCTGAGCTTCCCCAGGATCAGCACGGCCAGCGGCGCGAAGAGCAGCGCCGTGACTGCCCCGCAGAGCACGATGCTGCGGACTTGCGCGACGCCGATGTCCAGCGCGTCCGCGAAGACGAGCGTCTCGATCTGCCCCATGAACGTCTGGATTCCAAAGAATAGCAGGAAGACGGTCTCCATGAGCTTCAGGCCATGCCAGCGC
>Ga0209636_10007297_pt1 | contig 11286 bp, 9 predicted proteins | sample DeeMarSWOR152_54_FD_187464 | JGI IMG/M metagenome (GOLD analysis project Ga0209636, IMG submission 187464) | Marine sediment microbial communities from White Oak River estuary, North Carolina - WOR-1-52-54 (SPAdes) (version 2) | ecosystem: Environmental > Aquatic > Marine > Intertidal zone >... | reverse complement strand
TAAAGTAGGTACCAACAATATCAGGGGCTGTTATTTGAATAATGTCAGGATTAAATTTGAGTAATTGTTCCCTGGTTTTTCCAAAGGGAAAAGCCATTCTATAATCTGGATAAAGAAAAAATGGAACAGAGGGAACATGAAAGAGGAAAAGGCCTTTTCTCCTCTGAGGGGTTAAAGCAGGAGACCATATTCCAACTTCAATTTCTTGCTTCAATAATGAATCAGTGAGTGCATAAAGGGTTTTTGATGCGCCATCCTGGTCTTTTAGGAAAGTTCCAGAATATAATGATATTCTCATAAATCTGACTTTTTATTTCAAAACCTTTCTATTCTGAATTTAAGCTTTAAAAGAACGAAAGTTGTTAAAAAGTTGTTAAAGTTTTGTTAAAATTTTGTTAAGATTGTTTCCTTCTGCTAACTTAATTATTAAATTCTTTGCTCTTAAATTAAAGATAATTGTTTGATCTCTCTATGTCAAATTTAACAAAAGAAGTTTCCCCCATATCCCTGTTGTCTAGGGCGGTATCCTTTGAAAGCTGTTTAAGAAATGTGGACTACATTAAAAAGAACGATGATAAAATTGACTTTGATTTAAAGACAATCGTAATGAGAATTTATCTTTCTTTTTCTATCGGCACCAGAACCCTTTTCATTTCTACATTCTTTACATCAACGGGTAGAAGAGCATTTTTTACTTCCACTGGTATAGCCACAATATTCTTCACTTCTGTAGGTAAATTATCATAAGTCTCGATATTAATAGGATCCCAACTTATTTCAGGTGCTCTTTCAATGGCTTTAATCCGGACATCAATAAGGTCAGGACTGGCGGCATGCAGCCTAGGAAATAGTTTAATGTCTTTCAGGCTAATCCAAACGAGACAAAGAGCAATGATGGTCAGAATAAACCTTGTATAGGGGTCAATTATCATTTTTGTTTTCATTTAATCCTCCACTTAATTCTCAAGGCTAGAAAATATAATTTAATATAATTCATAAATAGATTATTATTTCCTCACTACTGTTATATTACTCTCTATTTTAATTATTCCCAGGGAAAATTTGGGGTCAAAATTTGTGGTAACTTCAAGGCTGCTGGATAATTGTGCAGCAAATTGGTTCTGAAGGATATATATAGTCTCTCTTTACCCCGTTGACAACTGCAGTATAGGCAAGAAATTCCTCTCTTTTTTCGCTATTAAAAGCGAGAAACCCGTTTGGGGGCAGTGTATAGAGGACAGAATATGCAACAATATCCCAAGATTTTGAAGTTGATCTATTCACGTAGATTGTAAATCCTCTAGAGTATGTTATCTTAAGCATCGCGAGTTCTTCATTAAGTATTGTGTCGATATTTTCAGGGGTTATGCCAGGCAAAATGGTTCGCAGGGCATCGGATAGAGTGAGTAAATCGTCATCTATCCGATAAAGTATTTCCACTGGAGTTTCCGATAAGTAATAATGTTGAATATGTTTTAATAAACAATATTCTCTTAATACTTCCTCAGCTGGTATTCCCTTCAAAAAAGGATTATGAATAAATCCCGCATTGCCAAAGGCAATTTCTGTGATCCTGTATCTTTCCAGTTCGTCAATGCTGTAACCACTCCACTTATAGGGGTAGAAACGCTCAAGATACCCCGCTCCATGAGGAACAAAGAGTTTGTGCAACACCTTGAGTTTATAATCCACAATCAAAGGAACACCTGTGCCTCCCCTGGGACTGAATATCGAACGGGGATCAGCCTCTACGGCATCAATATAACCCGCCCAAATACTTGTTGAAGACCCGAAGCCCTCACCAACCACAGGACCTGAGTGAATGCTCCGGGTAAAAGAAAACAAATTCCTGTAATACTCGAAGGTTGAAAATTGCTTTCCTGACTCAGCGACTCTTGCATCGTAATCCACTCTAGAGGAAGGAAGAACCGAAGAATGAACATCCAGAAAACATGAATTTGTTCGATAGGATTGATGGATTAAAGGCTCATACAAATTAGCATAAAACAAAGCTCTTGAAGGTTTCAATAAATAGCTTTGTATCCCTGTTATAGGGTTATACCAGGCCTTAATCCATGTGCCCTCTGAATCAAAGGCAACGTCGTCACCATTCCAGACATCAGAATTTTCATAAAAATCAACATAATTGGTATGAAGCGCGAAAAGGTACCCATTTGATTCGCAGATATCTACGACTTCCCTAAGACCTGCTTCGCCGCCGAATGAATCGCCAGCTGGAAAAGCTGAGGGCAGACCATTATCATAGCCATATTTCTGCCACATATGGATAAGAGCAAAAAGATCCTTCATACCCATGGATGCCAACTCCTGAAGGTCATCTCTGTACTGTTGGAAACTTTCTCTCCACAAATCAACAATGACCTTATCAGAAAGGTAACTTCTATAAATAGAGACAGGATTAGGGACCTGAAAAAATGTCTCCGCTATTTCGGGAGAGACTGTAATATGGATTGTTTCCTGCATAGGGTTTCTGCTTCCGTCTGTCAAGGATTTGTAAGCGGCTGAATAGGCATAGCAGGCGGAAGTCTCCGAATAGTACTCTTTCAAAGGAATTATGGTGGAAGCATTTGACAGAAAGGGATCAATGATCCCTGATATGTAAATTCCCTTGGTAAAAAGAACATTATGCCCATAAGGCAATTCAATAATTTTTGGTTCCGGGGTTTGCTCAGAGCGATCAAAACCGAATTCTATTACACTTTCATTCAAGGAATCAGTGGAAAACTCAATGGAGAGGGCTTTATTATCCAGCCATATTTTTAAGGTGAAAACGAAACTCTCATCACCGTAGCTCCATCTGAATTTTGCCTTATATGTATTTCCTGAACTGAATTCTTCGACCAGCTCGGTTGTATGCTTTTCTTCCCATGGATGAAGCTCTTCTCCTCCAAGAATGAAAGTCGTGATTCCCCCGAAATGGGAGGGGAAGAATTCAAATTCACCATCATAGACGACAACTAAATCATTCAGCGTCCCTGTACGAGGGATGAATCTGTAGAGAATACTGCAATCCTCTCGGTGGTAAGCGAAATCAATGCCAAGGGCAGGACGCTGATTCAAACATAACCAATAAATAAAAAGCATAATAAGAATACAATATCGATGCGAATTCGCTTTTCTTCTAACTGTAATTTTCCCCACCCCTCAATTTTACACTAACTTAACTCTCTTTAGACAATATCTGGTTAGATTTTCTCGTCCCTAGACCTCAAGGGCTCCTTTTGCCTTTATAAAAGAATGGAATAAATGCCGAACAGAGTACCTGATATCCTGGAATGAAATTAATGGAGTAATCGATTCAGCTTCGGTTTTCTTTTTTGAATACAGAGGGTGTCATTCCGGTATGCTTTTTAAAAACTCGGTTAAACACGGATTTGGTGTTAAACCCGGCATCCAAGAGAATATCAAGGATATTTTTGCCTCGATTTGAAGTGTCCGTCAAATAGCGCTTAGCCTCCTCCACCCTGTAGCTATTCACAAAGTCAAAAAAGTTTACCCCAAGGGACTCGTTGATGATCTGGGAGACATCTCTGGGAGAGATCGAGATTTTCCTGCCCAGCTCATTTATGGTCAGCGATGGATTCAAAAAAGGTTTTTCCTCAAGCATATATGATTGCAATCGTTTCAGATACTGGTCTTTTAGTGGTTGGGTCAGCCTGGAATGTGTATACTTCGGTTTCTCTTCGATTCCATTAAATATTTCCGGCTGTTTTAAGCCTTTGTAGACAATAATATCAGCAAAGATAAAAATGAGAACAAGAGCTGATGCCCTCAAGGTGGATGTTGGAACTGACAGTCTTCCCAATATAAAGCTTGAAACGTCAAAAATCCAAATAAGGGAGAAGCCAAAAAGGACATAATTGAGCCAGGACAGATTGATTTTTTCCGTGAAGGAGAAGATCTTTTTCAACTTCTTTCTGTAGTTAAAAAGGATGAAAAATGAGGCAGCCAAGTAACAGAATATGAGCAGGTGAAGAAAACTGTTCAGGAGGATAATAGCCTGGATGGGGAGGCGATCCCTTAAACCGATTAATATTCTTATTTTTTCAGCAGCGCTTTGGGTGTGGTAAAACACAGTAAAATAAATACTAATCAACAGGAAAGGAATGAGATGGAAGGCATGCACTCTTTTAAAAGCAAAATCTCGGTAGGCTAACGACCGCACATAAAAATACAAGGAAGGCCCGTAGATAAAAACGAAAGGCGCTAGAATAAAGTGTATATGAGGGTTTCTGATCTCAAAGCGCCCCATGAGATAATTGATGATTCCAAAGGCTTTGGTGGATAGAAAAACAGCAAGGATGAAGTTACTCAGGCGCTTGCCCTTTTTAAAGCTCAATAAGAAAAACGAGAAAAAGAGCAGTTGAAAAGCGGTGAAGAAATAGAGAATATCAAGGATTCCGATTTTCATATCATCTTTTCTACATCTTAGCCCAGGGGACGAATATTTTCAATGCAGGGAGTAAAGAGTACCAGTTCATGTATCAGGTCGACTTTGAGACTTATGATAGATAAGTTGCTTAAAGGAGAGACTCAAACCATGAAGCGCAACAACAGGAACATGGAAGAATCCAATGGCTCAATAAGAGATATAACAGAAATTATGGGAATAAACATCTTAGATTCATTGATAGAGTATTTTAAAAAAAATAAAAAGGCTAATCTTGGAGAACTTTTGGATTCATTGGAAAAGACTTTAATCCAAATAGCTTTAAAAATAGAAAAAGGTAATCAAAAAAAAGCGGCAGAATTATTAGGCATTAAGCCGACTACTCTTTATATGAAACTGAAAAATATAACCTCAGAAGATGTATAACATCATACTTCCTGAGTAGAATTATTTTATCTTCTTTCGAAAAGAATTAGCTCAGAGTCCAAGGGCGAAGAGTCAATGCTTACTAAATTTGCGCCAATCGAAATGAAGGTACAAATATGGAGCTAAAATGAGAACGGTCATCTCTTCTCTTTGTCTGTATTTCTTAGTTTCTATGGCTGTTCAGGCCGACGTTTATGTCAAAGGGAACCTGCACATTGGAGGCAGCTATCGATTCGGTCACAATGTACCAGACACAGATGTCGTCAATGAATGGTGGTTTGGCAAAAATAAAGTTACTTTTATAAGTCAAGGCTGGCGGATGGAGTATCTCAACAATGATTGGCGTTTCACCTTAGACAGAGAAAAACAGCGTATCCTTGTGGTCAACTTGAGAGAAAAATGGTTTGCTGAGGTTCTGCTTCCGATGAATCTTTCTTCCTATGTTTATCAAGGATTGAGTGAGTATCTAAAAACTTATCAAATAGATGGAAAGATTGAAAAGACGGGGCAAAAGGAAACCATTAATCAAAAATTATGTGACGTTTATAAAGCATATGAGTGGATTACCCTAGCTGGTGATCATTTTTATGGTAGAGAAAGATTAATCAGGGCGACCACAGATATCTCTTTTGACTGGCAGATGGTTAACGAATTGTATTTGTGGATTGCTTCTTTTTTTAATCCTCAACAAACCTATCTCTCTGAATTAAAAAAGCTGAAAGGTTTTGTGCAGTCCGAGGACGATATCTTTTACCATATTGGAATCCCAATTGAAATCTCATTTAAGGTCGATGAGATTTGTAATAAAAAGCCACCAGAAGATATCTACGCCATCCCAAAAGGCTTCAAGAAGAAAGACAGGTTCAGCACTGGAGATTTATTTGAAATGAGAGGAATAGTGTACATATACCCCCTACATTAAACAAAGGTTTCAGAAAAAAAAGAAAAAAAGGAGAAAAAATGTCCTTTAAAGGTTTTAAATATACGCGGAGGGATTTTCTAAAAAGAGGAATATCAGGTGTTGCTGGTTTCTCTCTGTTCCCAACTTTTGTGAAAAGGGAAGGTCAAAAAAGAAAATATGCCCCCAGCAATCAAAATAATAAGAAGATTATCTACCGAATGCTCGGTCGAACCGGAATTAAAGTTCCCCTTATCAGTATGAATCCGGGACGCAATGGAAACTTAATCCATGAGGCTCTGGATGCTGGCCTGATTTATTTTGATACGGCCCATTTCTATGGAGGTGGCTTCGATGAAAGAGTTATCGGAGAATCGCTGAAAGAAAGACCAAGAGATTCCTTTTTAATTTCCACAAAAATTATCGGTCTGCGGGATAATCGAACCAGTTTGCCTCTTAAAAGCGTCAGTCCCGCAGAATTCAGAGCAGACTTTTTTAAGAAAGTCAACAGAAGTTTAAAACGATTGCAAATGGATTATGTGGATATTCTCTGCCTCCACGGTGCCGGAAATCCTGAGTTAGTTAAATTGGCAATCATAAAGGATTTAATGTTGGAGTTGAAAAAAAACGGCAAAACACGTTTCATAGGAGTATCCCTGCATCAAAAAGAGCCGTCTTTGATTCAGGCTATTATTAGAGAGAAGATTTATGACGTGATTCTCACGACCTATAATTTTCGTCAGCCTCACAGCGAGGAAGTCAAGAAAGCCATCGCCGATGCTGCCCAATCTGGTCTTGGTGTCGTAGCCATGAAGGTTATGGCAGGTGTTTATTGGGATAGAGAGAGGAAGCACCCCATCAACACCAAGGCGGCCTTGAAATGGGTCTTGCAGGACCAAAATGTCCATACAGCAGACGTAAGCATAAACACCTTTGAACATCTGGAACAGAATATGTCAGTGATGGAAGATCTCACCCTTACGCCAGAAGAAGAGGCAGATTTACAATTTGGAAAGAATAAGGCCCTTACCGGACTCTACTGTGCCCAGTGCGGGCGTTGTCGTTCCCAGTGTCGGCATAACTTGGATATTCCTACTGTGATGAGAAGCTATATGTACGCTTATGGTTATCGGAATCCTGGCAAAGCTAAGGAAACGCTTCAGCAAAGGCTCTTGGAAGACATCACCTGTCGAAAATGCTCCACCTGTGCAGTCTCCTGCACTATGGGCTTCGATGTTCGCCAAAAGTGCAGCGATATCATCAGGGTCTTAGACATTCCTGATGAATTCTTTTAAATTCGCAATACTTGATTCTTTTTTTATAAGAAATCGCAAAGATTTATTTCAGGTACAGGGAAAAAGATGAAATGGAAAATTTCCTTATTAGGCGTTTTTTTATTGTTGCTCCCGGTCATCCGTTGCAAGAGCCCGATGGTCCCGAGAGCTCCAGAAGAAACCATTGATATCGCACTCTTTGCTGGGGATGGCGCTTCCGAGATCAGCATTACGGCTGCCAGGAACATGTTCCAGTGGATGGGTTATTCGGTTTCTCTGGTGCAGGGCGAAACCTTTGACAATGGTATCAATCACTTCCGACTTCTTTGCTTCCCCGGTGGCGACATGTACCAGTACGCCCAGAGTATCTCATCCGAAGGCAAAAAAAACATAAGGGATTTCATTCGCAATGGAGGAGGCTACATCGGGATTTGCGGTGGCGCCTATTTTGCCAGCCAAAGAGTCATCTGGCAGGGAGCCGAACTCCCGATGACGCCTCTTGGATTGTTCTCTGGTACAGCCCAGGGCCCGATTGATGCCATCGCACCCTATCCGAACTGCACGATGTGCAGGGTGATTATTGTTGATCAGCTTCACCCCATCACTCAATCGAGCCAAGACTCTGAATGGATTCTTTATTGTTATGGACCGGCATTCATTCCGTCCCTACCTGTCGATATTCTGGCAAGATATGAGACAGAAAATCAGCCAGCCATGTTAGCCTTTGATTACGATATGGGAAGAGTCTTCCTTATCGGGCTTCATCCTGAGATAGAGGAAGACAGCGATAGGGATGGCGTAACATTTGGCGACAGCTTTGATGACCTTGGCTCGGATTGGGAGTTGATGCAAAGAGCAGCGAGCTGGTGTTTAAGAGACTAGGACGCATTCCAAAAACAATGGTCGACCAGAAAAAAAGCAGAAAATATCAATACCACGATCAGAATCTTCTCGCTTAAATTGTTGAGGAGAGTTTGGGAAAAGGAAATTCAACCAGGAGGTGAATCATGAAGTTTCAGAAAAAGCTTTTAAGAATTCGACCTCTGTGGTCCTGGACAGTTGGTTTTTTGGCCTTTTTATGGAAGAGATCCTGTACTATCCACTAATAAAGTTGCCATAAGAGAAATAATCAGGTATTCTAAAATGCGAACATCAAGATAATTATGGTATTCCGAATAAAAGTCAGTATCAAAAAAAGAGATTCTCATTCAGCATTTCATACCAAGCATGACTAAGGAATTTAACGATGAAAATACTTTTAATTTACCCGAAATATCCTGACACATTTTGGAGTTTTAAACATGCTCTGAAATTCATTTCAAAAAAAGCATCTTTCCCACCGCTGGGTTTATTAACCGTGGCTGCAATGCTTCCCCAAGAATGGGAGAAAAAGCTCATTGATATGAACGTTTCTGTTTTATCTGAGGATGACCTTAAGTGGGCTGACTATGTATTTATCAGCGCTATGATCGTTCAGAAAAATTCAGCAAAGGAAGTCATTAGAAAATGTAAAAAATTAGGAATTCAAGTTGTTGCTGGAGGTCCTCTTTTTACCACCGGATATGAAGAATTTGAAGATGTCAATCATCTTGTGCTTAACGAGGCTGAGATTACTCTTCCATCTTTTTTGGATGATTTAAAAAATGGATGTGCCCAGCACATTTATACCTCTAGCAAGTGGCCTGATATAAGTGAGACTCCCCCTCCACAGTGGGAGCTTATTAATATGAAGAAATATGTTACCATGAGCATTCAGTACTCCAGAGGATGTCCTTTTAATTGCGAATTCTGTGACATCATTGTCTTGAACGGACATAAACCGCGAACTAAAGGTAAAGACCAGATTTTAGAAGAACTGGAGGTTTTGCATACCCAAGGCTGGAGAGGTGGAGTATTCTTCGTCGATGATAACTTCATAGGCAACAGGAAAAGACTGAAAACGGAAATCCTTCCCTATTTACTCGATTGGATGAAACAGAAAAAACATCCTTTTTATTTTTTCACTGAAGCATCTATAAATCTCTCTGATGACGAGGAGCTGATGCAGTTAATGGTCAAGGCAGGGTTTAGAAGGGTTTTTATCGGAATTGAAACTCCGAACGAAGAGAGCCTCACCGAATGCAATAAATATCTGAATAAGAATCGTGACTTGATAGCCTGTGTAAAAAAAATCCAGGACAATGGTCTAGAAGTTCAGGGAGGATTTATTGTTGGCTTTGACAGTGACCCCCCTTCAATTTTTGAAAGACAGATAAGTTTTATCCAAAAGAGCGGGATTGTTACAGCTATGGTTGGATTGTTAAATGCTCCTCGGGGAACAAGGCTCTATCACCGCCTGAAAAAAGAAGATAGATTGTTGGATGATCCATCCGGTGATAACACAGACTTTTCCCTCAACTTCATCCCCAAAATGAACAAGGAAACACTCATCAATGGTTATAAGAAAATCCTCAATACGATTTATTCACCCCAACACTATTATAAACGGGTAATCACATTTCTAAAGGAATATAAACCTAGAGATTTAAAGAAAAAAACCTACTTCAAATTCAGTTACTTCAAAGCATTTTTAAAGTCAATCTGGTATTTAGGCATAAAGGGAAAGGAAAGACTCCATTACTGGAAGCTTGTCTCTTGGACCCTAACAAGACGTCCCCAATTCCTTGGCATAGCAATTTCATTTGCCATCTATGGATTCCATTTTCGAAAAATTGTGAGACTTTAATTATTTAAAAAGATAAACTTGCTCCCTCAGTCAAAATAAGTGTTTTCAATCATACTGACCAAATTACTCTTTTTCTATTATCTCAAGATTAATTCTCTTTTTCAGCTTCATTCCAGCAGCACCGAGAATAACTCTGATAGCCATAACATTTCTTCCCTGTTTTCCGATAATCTTGCCCAAGTCTTCTGGAGCAACCTTTAACTCAATGATCATACTCTGTTCACCGTCTAATTGGGAAGCTTGCACCTTGCCCGGGTTGTCCACTAATGATTTGGCAATCAATTCAACGAGTTCCTTCACTGTAACCTCCTTTAATCCTTAAATTTTTTTTTTCTTTATTTTCAATCAAGGTCAGGGGTTGTAATCATTTTTTTCTTCCTCCCCGGCGGGAAGGGATCGTTTGTCGTATTAACAACTTACTTTTTCCACGCTTTCTGGGTGGTCTCCTTTTTCGTTTGCTTCTTTCCATCCTGTTTTTTCTAAAAAGATTTTCAAGTCTTTCTTTCCCATTGTGAAGAACACCCATTTTTTACCTACCTTTCCTTTTCTCTTTCCTTCTTTTTTCTCTTTTTCTTTTCGCTTTCTCTTTTTTTTCTCTGTCTCTTATCTCTTTTTCTCTTGTCATGGATTCACTTCCTTAATCACAAATCACAACCCTCATCAAGATTAATATCCTCAATCTCTTCCTCAATTATCGTTACTTCGTATTCTAGTGGAGATATTCATTCTCTTTCGTCTTATGTCATTTTAGAAATATTAAAAATCTTACGCATTCCACTATAATATAAGTAACAGAGTTAAGCAAATCAAACACAATCAAATGTCAAAGATGGATTCATTAAAATTTATAACGCCAAGGGGCAGATTACGAAAACTGTTGAATTATCGAGTAAATTTATTGATAAATGGAACAGCAAAAATGAAAGTGAGATTTTACATCCGATGTTTTTGCCGGGAGAGTATATTTAAGGTTATTTTCTTGTATCAGCTTTATCTGATGCGGTTAAAACATCTTTTTGTGTGTTCTTCATCACTATAAATTAATATGGAGTTACAGGTGAAAAAAAAACGTGAATATGATAGATTCAGAAAAAATGAATTGGAGGAAAGATGTTAAATAAGAGCTTACAGAGGAGGGATTTTTTGAAGACCCTGGTTGCCGGAATTCCGATGCTGATGCTCGATTGGAATTCCTTTCCCAAAGGAAAAAACATGGGAAGGGGCGAGGCTGAGGTTGATGCCGTGATCATCGGAGCAGGTCTAGGAGGATTGAGCTGTGCAGCGGCCTTTGCCAGACAGGGATTCAAACCTCTTGTGCTGGAGCAGCACTTTGTGCCTGGCGGCTATGCTTCTACTTTCAAGAGACCAGGTGGATTTGTTTTCGATGTATCTCTTCATTCCACCACGGTCGGTGAAAGAAACGGTCTCCACAACCTCATACCCGGTTTTCCTGAGATCAAAGATGTCGAGTTCGTCCCCCATCCATCTCTTTACCGTGCTATTTTTCCGGATTATGATTTTCGCGTACCTCAGAAAAACCTGAAAAAGTACA
>Ga0209636_10007295_pt1 | contig 11286 bp, 10 predicted proteins | sample DeeMarSWOR152_54_FD_187464 | JGI IMG/M metagenome (GOLD analysis project Ga0209636, IMG submission 187464) | Marine sediment microbial communities from White Oak River estuary, North Carolina - WOR-1-52-54 (SPAdes) (version 2) | ecosystem: Environmental > Aquatic > Marine > Intertidal zone >... | reverse complement strand
TGAAAATAGGCAAAAGTTTTTTCCACCTGAGGGATGTAGCCGATTATTTTGCCGTAGTTATGCAAAGGTTTCCTTACATCTTGAAGTCCATAATAAACAGGAGCCATCGCGCCTTTCTTAAAAGTCTGGGCGGGAACCACGTGGACCCGGCATTCGGGGCAAGCACCTGTATGGGATGTTATGACAGATCCATCCACAGAAGCTTTTTTCCCCACAATAATATCAGTACAGGAATCACTAGAAAAAAATGTGCAGGTCTCCTTTTGCTTGCCTAGCTCTCCATCTGATGCAGAAAATGCTAACAATATAAAAGTGACGAAAACAATTCCTGTGAACAAAATTGACATTTTAATTTTCATTTTTTGCTTATCCTCCTTCTTTGAAATTTTGAGAAGATATAAGAATAAACCAGATTACAACAATTTTGAATAGTTTAATTCAAAAATTGATGCTAGCAATAAAAAAATGAGATTGCTTGACTTGCGTGAAATGCGAAATGTAAAATTGCGGAGGGTTTAGAGCATGTATCTCCAGATCGGAATTATTTTAGCCATAATGGTAATCGCTTATGCTTTGGCGAAGTGGAAAAAATTATCTGTTGAGCTAAGCATGCTTTCGGCAGCTGTCGGGGGAGGAATAGCGGGTACATTCGTAAGCACACCACCGATAGGCCAACTAGCTCGCCACCTGGTAGAAGGGGCTTTTACCTATCTGGATGTCATCCTGGTTTTTTCAACCGCCACCATATTTATGGCCATAGTCAGGGAATCAGGCGGCGTGAATTATGTTGTCAGAGGCACGATAAAATATTTTTATAACTTACGCATTATTGCCCTAATTCTCTTGATGATAATTGTCCTCATACCCGGAGCACTTACAGGAGCAGGTAGCGTGTCTTTGCTTGTTGTAGGAGCACCGGTAGCCTTAGCGCTCGGTTACCTGGGGATATCAAAAAGAAAGGTCGCTGCTATTCTCTTTATAGTCGCTGGATTAAGCGCGGCTGCACCCCCGGTCAATATCTGGGCTATGATATTATCCGCTGGCACGGCTATACCATATGTGGGCTTTGAACTCCCTCTTGGCATTCCCGTTCTTCTCCTCGGGACTTTTACTGTGCTTTTCCTGGGATGGAGAAGAGAGCGGAAGATGGATTTAGAGGAAGTCCTAAAAGAGATGCCCGAAGTGCCGCCGCGGATGAGCTGGTGGAGAGTACTTTTGCCTTTTCTGATCTTTTTCGGATTGGTCGTAGCCTACCGCGTCTGGCCTTTCTCTACACCTATACTGGGATTATTACTGAAATTTATTATACCTGCAGCCTTCCCCGTCAGGCCTTTCTCTACACCGATACTGGGATTACCCCTGGAGTTTGTTTTAGCTGCCTTGGTTGCGCTTCTAGTAAGTCCCAAAAAGATCAAAATCCTTGAGCTATCAAGGGATACGATGAAGCGGCTGTTGCCGTTGCTGGCAACTATGGTTGTTGTGGGCATGCTGCAGCAGATAATGACCGCAACTGGAGTCCGCGGTCTTCTCTCCTTTGCTGTTATAAGCACACCCCTTATCTTACTATTTATACTTTTGGCCGTTATAATTCCTGTATCAGAAGGTGTCTTAACCTATGGCGCTGCAGCAATTATTGGAATTCCTCTAATTTGGTTCCTGGACTCTATAGGTTTGCACGCAACTGTGGCTATTGCAGGGCTGAGCCTGCTCTGGCCGTTAGGGGATGGTCTTCCTCCGACTGCTCTCATAGGAAGACTCAGCGTGATGGTCTCGGAGTATAAAGATTCATACTGGACATTCTTAAAGGCTACCTGGTTACCCTGGATCATCATTACCATCGTGGGAATTCTCATGGTAATCTTCAGTGCCCGCTTAGAATTCCTTGTGCGATGGAGCATGTAAATAAGCTTAGGAGGCTATGAATGCCTTTGATAATGATTTTATACTATGTCATTTGCGCTTACCTAGCAGGCATGTTGCTCTGGAATTTTATCAGGGAAAAGAAGAGCGTAAACGATATGCTCCTCTATTTACTGGTTATGATCCCGCTTATTCTGAGGATCTTGCGTGTAAAGTAAGACGCTGTAACAAAAATGGAGAAAAGCATGTCTCGTGTTTGGATAGTAAAATCGATACTTCTCTTAGTCATAATAGCTATGATGGCGGTTGCAGGGACACAGCTTTACAAGCATCGGCACTTCAAGATGCCCGTAGTGGCTGGGCTGGGAGTAACGAAAGTTGCAAAGCTGAGCGATTATATTGAAGGCTTGAAAGGAACTGTAGCGGATACTAATGTGTTTTTCCTGGAAGGAAAAGAGGAAGGCGGAAAGATATTAATCATAGCTAATACTCACGCCAATGAGCCCGCAGCCATATTGAGTGCCCTCATATTTGTAGAAAACGCCGTAGTCGATAAAGGAACACTGATTATCATCCCCGAGTTTAATAACAGCGCAGGGCGCAATACCAGACCGGGAGACGGCTATCCCCTTTATTTCAAAATCCCCACAGATTGGGGCAGTAAGAAATTCAGGATGGGAAACCGTGATGCTTCCCCCTTGGACCAATGGCCAGACCCGGATGTTTATGTTCATTATCCTGAAAAACAGCTACTGTCTTTTCTTGATGTCAGGAACACAAACAGGACGTGGCCCGGCAGGCCCAAAGGACCTCTCATGGAGCAGGTCACTTATGGGGCGATGCAGATCATGAGGCAGGAGAAGGTGGATATCGCTGTTGACATCCACGGAGCTGAGACGATGTTTCCGGTTACGAATTGTATCGTGGCTCCTACAAAATCCATGAGAATAGCCACGATGACCTCGCTTACCGTGAAGTCCAGAGAGAGATTTGAGAACCATGTAGAGCCATCCCCATCTGGATTCCGCGGGCTTTCTCACAGGGAGATCGGAGATTATTCTGATGCTTTGCCTTTTCTTCTGGAAGCACCTCTTCCCTTTTTAGACCAGCCGACCGGCCCCAAGACTGTGGATTTACTCCTGGATGGGAAAGATCCCTTTTTGTTGAGCCTTTCCAAGAAAAAGAAATTGTTTGTGCCTTATGATGAAACAGGATGGCCGATGGAAAAAAGAGTTGGGCAGCACTGTTCAGTTGTTCTCGAGATTGTTCGCCAATATTCTAGAAAATTCCCGGATAAGGCAATCAAACTGCGGAATGTGCCTCGCTATGCAGATGTGGTGCAGAACGGCGTCGGTCATTATTATCATGATCCGAATAAAGCTAATAAGGCCGACGTGTATTTTAACTAATTAAATATTGTTACATTGTTAATTTTTGGCTTTGTACTCTTTAGAACATATAGTTTTTTCTCTGATTGACTTAAGAAATCAAATTCATTAAAATATCTAAAGGGAAGACGGGTATGAAAAAAATCATCACAATAACCTTCTCCTTGATGTTATTCGTAAATTTTCTTTGTTCTCAAAGCCTAGTCGAATTAGCCAAAAAGGAAAAAGAAAGAAGGGCAAGTCTCAAAGGGAAAACAGCCGTTGTTGTGACCAACGCTGATCTTAGGAATCTTAAAAAACAGGAAGCTGTCTCTATTATCGAGCCTGCCTTTGACGAGGAAAGCTTATCACTTCCGATAGAAGAAATAGAGCCAGAAGATACTGAAGAGCAAAAAAGGCTTGAAGCGAATTGGAACAGGGAAAATGAACGCGCTAGTCTCTTAACCTTAAGGATGAACGAACTGCAGCAGAGGTTCTTCAGCTTCGAAAACCTATATGACAGAGCTGAGATGCAGAGAGAAATTGCCGAAACATTCCAGAAACTACAAGAAGCTAAACAGAATGCTGAGACTGCCAAAAGAGAATTAGATCAGGGACGAATTAAGAGAAGGAAATAACACCTTTCCATCATCAAGCACAAAGTATACCGCATAAAGGAGGAAGATAATCTTTGAGATTTTATATCTCTCCTATCTCAGCACTTCCAAACACAAATTCATTTCATTTCTGGCTTTGGGCATGCCAACTTGTTTCATGGGGCAATACTTTGAAACTTGAATTATTTTTGTAATTTGTTTTCTTATTTGATCCTTCCTTTTTGACTTTTTGTCTTCAAACTTGACAAATTAGGAATGAGGTAGTATATCCCGATTCGTGTTATACATGAAAAAGCACATAATTTTCTCTAAATTTTAAGAGAGAGAATTTTTGAAGGGAGTAAAAAGGTGAGTCAAAAAAAATTATTCTTGATATTTGGTTTGCCTCTTTTAGCGCTGTCACTAGTGGCAATCGTTTTTATGCTTATTACACCTCAGGATGACCGGGATGAATCTCTCCTATCGGAATCGATGGCAGAAGGCTGTACCGTGGTTATGGTCGGGAAAGATGCCTCAGTTGACAGCTCTGTGATGACCACGCATACCGCTGATTGCAGTATTTGTGATTGGACCTGGCGTCATGTACCTGCAGCTGATCATGAGCCTGGCTCGATGCGTAAAATCTACCATATCTCACAGATTAAGACATGGCCGCCAGATGTAGGCCTAAAATGGGATATGTACAAGGAAAACTATACTGGTGTTGAAATTCCTCAAGTGGCTCATACTTATTCCTATCACCATGGGGTGTTCGGCTACATGAACGAACATCAACTGGCCATGGCAGAATCTACAATCGGCTGTCGCCGTAAGATGCGAAACCCTACACCATCTGGCGTGTTTGACATAACAACGCTGACTCTGATTGCCATGGAGAGATGCAAGACAGCGCGGGAGGCTATCAAAACCATGGGATCATTGGCTGAAAAGTATGGCTACGGGTTTCACGACTCGGGTGAGATGCTCGCAGTGGCTGATCCAAATGAAGTCTGGGTATTCGAGATTATGCCGGTCGGTCCCTTATGGACCCCAGAGATCGAGAAACCTGGTGCGATATGGTGTGCCCAACGGGTTCCGGATGACCATGTCAGTGTCTGTCCGAATGAATCGAGAATCGGGGAGATCGATCTGGACAATAAGGACTATTTCTTGGCTTCATCGAATGTTACTTCTTATGCAGTAGAGAATGGTTACTACGACCCTGAGTCCGGTAAGCCCTTTAACTGGATGAAGGTCTACTCCCCCACCGAGGCCAGCGCAGCGAGCAGCAGGGGGACAAGAGCCCGGCTCTGGCGTTTTTTTGACCTTGTTGCCCGTTCTCGTAATTTTAGCCCGGAAACACCCAACATGGAATTCCCCTTCTCGGTGAAACCAGACAAAAAACTATCGCTGCAAGATGTTATAGACATCACACGAGACAAATACCAGGGAACGCCTTTTGATCCGGCAGGAGGACTTAGAGGAGGGCCTTTCAATAACCCGAACTATCATCCCAGGCCAGTTAAAGTTGAGGGCAATACTTACAATACCCCTCGAACGATCAGTGTCAACCGTGCAGAGTACACAACTGTTACCCAATGCAGAGACTGGTTGCCTGATCCAATCGGAGGGATCGTTTGGCTAGCCTTCGGTGCTCAAGACACATCATGCTACATGCCGCTCTATGCCGGGATAACAGCAATGCCTGAGTCCTTCAGCATCGGAGATCACTGGGTGTTCAACAGAGGATCTGCAAGATGGGCGTTTGATTATGTTGATTTCCATACTTTGGTGGCATACTCCCACGCTATAAAAGATGTCAAAAAAGCTCAAGCAGAATGGGAAAATACAGCAATAGAAAGAGTGCCCGCCATCGATATAACCGCTAAAGAGCTGTACGGGCAGAATCCGGCGCTTGCAATCGAATATTTAACTGATTACTGTGTGAATAACGCCGAAAAAGCTATCGATGCCTGGTGGGAACTGGGCGACGTCTTGCTCGTGAAATACAATCACCTGAGCATTTATGATGAAGAGAATAGAAAACGGACCAACTTGCCATATCCTGAATTGTGGCTCAAAGAGGTTATTAAGTATCACAACCTGGAACCGCAGGAACCAGCTAAAAAGTGAAAAACTCGCATGAAATTTAAGCTTCTTTTTTCGGGCATAATTCAAAAAATTATAGGCCTTTAAGGAGGCAAAAAGTGAATTTAAAAAAGTTACTTTTAATCGTGGGGATATTGTTTGTCACGGGAATCTTACTCAGCTCCCAGGCATCTACCTCGCCAGAATGTGAAAATTGCGATTCGAACCTGGCAGAATTCTTTCCAGATGGCTGTACCGTAATCATTGTCGGGAAAGATGCCTCAATGGATGGCTCGGTAATGACCACCCATACCTGCGATTGCAGCCTTTGTGATTGGACATGGCGTTACGTGCCAGCAGCTGATCACGATCCTGGCTCTACTCGCAAAATTTATCACATAGCTCAGTATAAGACATGGCCCCCAGAGGAAGGACTTAAATGGGAAAAGTACAAGGAAGATTTCACTGGTCTTGAAATTCCTCAAGTGCCCCATACCTATGCTTATCTTCATGGGATGTTCGGGTACATGAATGACCAGCAGCTGGCCATAGGAGAATCAACTATCGGTTGCCAGGATAAGATGAAAAATCCGACTCCTTCCGCTAAGATTGACTTAACAATGCTGACGCTTCTTGCCGTGGAGAGATGCAAGACGGCACGCGAGGCCATCAAGTTCATGGGAGAACTAACAGAAAAGCATGGATACGGATTTCACGACGATGGAGAGATGCTCGCAGTAGCTGATCCTAACGAAGTCTGGATCTTCGAGATCATGCCCGTCGGGCCGTTGTGGACCCCGAAGAGCGGAAAGCCGGGCTCGATATGGTGCGCCCAGAGAGTGCCGGATGAGCATGTCAGTGTCTGCCCCAACGAATCAAGGATTGGCGAAATCGACCTCAAAAAATCAGATTACTTCATGGCTTCCCCGAATGTTATCTCTTATGCTGTGGAGAACGGTTACTACAACCCAGAGAGCGGTGAGCCCTTTAACTGGAAGAAAGCCTACTCCCCGAGCGAATACAGCGCGAGCAGCTCCAGGGGAACACGTGTCCGTCTCTGGCGATTTTTTGATATCGTGGCTCCCTCCCGTAAAATCAGCCCGGATACACCTAACATGGAGCTCCCCTTCTCGGCAAAGCCGGACAAGAAACTTTCGGTACAGGATGTCATGAACATCACCCGGGATAAGTGCGAGGGAACAGCTTTTGACCCGGTTAGAGGTCTTCAAGGCGGACCGTTCAAGAACCCTAACTACCTCCCGCGGCCTTTTAAGCTCGATGATCTGACCTATAACACCACCCGATTCATAAGTGTGAACCGAGCGGAATATGTTACCATCACTCAGTGCAGGGACTGGCTGCCGAACCTTATCGGAGGTATAGTATGGCTGGCATTCGGCGCTCAGGATACATCCTGTTTTATGCCACTTTATGCCGGCATTACCAGAATCCCGGAGTCATTTAAAATCGGAGACCATTGGGTATTCGACAGAAAGTCTGCGCGCTGGGCATTTGATTATGTGGATTTCCATGCCCAGGTTGTCTACTCGCATGCCATCAAAGATGTAAGAAAAGCTCAGGAAAAGTGGGAAGGGAGCGCTGTAGCTAAGACAACCACCACAGATAAATTCGCTCATGAGCTCTACAAGAAGGATCCAGCCGAGGCAAAAGAATTTTTAACCGACTACTGCGTAAATAATGCGAACAGAGTAATTGATGCCTGGTGGGAGCTTGGCGACCAATTGCTCGTCAAATACAACCACCTATGGCTTTATGACGTTGAAACAAGGAAAACGAACAAATTGGAGTTTCCTGAATGGTGGCTCAGGGAACTTGTCAAGTATGATAAACTGGTACCGCAGGAACCCCCTAAAAAGAAGGAAGAAAAGTAATTTAGCACTGTTCGGTCGACAAGACAAGGTATCAATGAATTAAATGCGTTTGTATTAAATACATATAGGGAGATGGTGTTTCAAATGAAAAATTTAAAGACATTAGGTTTAGCTATGCTCATCTCTTTCGTCCTTTTTCTCAGTCTAACGATGCCTGGTGTTTCAGAGACAGAGTTCCCCAAGGCTAAATTACCTGTGCTCACCACCTCTGCAGGTCAAAGTCCGGATGTAACAACGGTGAACATCGTTCTTGAAGAGGCAGGAATAAAATACGATTACTGTGATGCACCTTCAGTTGAAATTGTGGATGCGGGTGTGGGTCTTGCAGGAAAAGAGTCCGGTCCTGGCTTTCATGTCGAGGTTTATACAGATAAGGAAAAATTCCCTGAAGGCACTCCTTATAAAACAGTGATTATAGCTATCGGAGCCAGCCTGAAAGGCATGGGTGCATCAGGTCTCACTGTAGAAAGCGAAGTGAGCCGATTGAAAAAGATCATTGATAATTGTAAGAAAAAAAAGATCTTCATCATTGGCGTGCACGTTGGAGGCACTTCTAAAAGAGGTGCTCCGGGGAGTGACAACGAAAGGATGATCGATGCCGTGGCTCCCTTCGCAGACTATCTTGTGGTAACTACTGACGGGAACAAGGACGGACGGTTTGACACCATAGCAAAAGAAAAGGGAACCCCTCTAACCATGATTGAATACGCTCTGGACCTTGTCGACATCTTCAAGCAGGTATTTAAATAAAACTCGGCGTCAAACATTCCAACTTTTATTTGTTGAGTTTGATTAACCTGTAGGGTCTTGATTTATCAAACCCACCTTATTTATTTTATGGTGATATAATTCATCAAATTTCTGCAGGAGATGAGTAAATGGCAAATCGAGGAGTTACCCATGGATATTACTTATTCTTGGATAACGACATCGTATCCTTCGCGAATAGGCGGTTCTCTGTATAAGTGCATGGTCTTGACTAACTGTTCTTGGTAGAAGTGGCTCTTTTCGTTAGCAATGGCATCCTCCTCGCTATCCCACAGGACGATGGCAACAGCTTTGCCTGTTTTGCGGTCTATCATGAAATAGAATCCATGATAGCCTTTCTGTGATTTAGCCGCGGGGACAACACTCTCCTTAATTATCTTTATAGCTTTATCTAACCCGTCTATCTTGTAATGAAATGTGGTTTGCCTGGCAAACATAGCTCATCCCTCCTTTCTCATCTATGATTATCTCAGGCGCTATTCCTTGGCAGCTATTGTATCTAGTATGCTTTTTCTTTCCCTTCATATTTGAAACTTTTTGTCTTCGCTCTGGCTTATGATTTCAGAAAACAAAAGGTCTTGCATATCCTGTTATTCCCTCTGCGCAAGTGGCAAAAGAATAACAATTACTTAGAAAATAGTCAACTCTGCAGAATAGGTTTATTGACAGCCGGCAAGCTTTTATGTATTTATGTCTTAGAATCTTTTCTTTATCAAATCTTGACTTCTTTAGATTATGGAAGAAGAGCGGAAACTGAATCGCTGGATTGGTGCGATGGAGATGTAGCTATCTATTTATAAGATAGCTATTATTCATAAGATTGTCAGGGAATTTGATATATAGGAGAAAGTCTCATGAGACATATTCGAGCAAAACAATACGAGAATCCTCCTGCCTTTATTATGGCTAAAATCTCACCTATCGATCCCATGCCGGAGGATTCGTTAATCTGTGATTATGGCGTCGACACTTTATCCGAGGGAGCGTCTTCAGATCTGCATTACCATGATTGTGATGAATGGTGGATTATCATCAATGGCCGGGCCCTTGTTACTGGCTCAGTTGATCCTTTCGAGGCAGGTCCGGGTGATATGGTATTTACTCCCATGGGAGAAACCCACAGGATAGAAGCCCTCAGCCTGGTGACCATCGCCTGGTTTGAAGGACCTCTGAGGGGTGAAAAACGCAAAGGACATCTCCACCTTGATACAGAAGAGATAGAAAAGCTGTATTAGATATTATCCCGAAGAATATGAAAGGCGTTTGTTCCAGCTCTCAAGGCAGCACGTTTACGATAATTTCATAGCCAGCTTGTTTTCCAATCTTAAGGAGCTCTACGGCAGAGGGAGGAACCATCATGTTGAACAGAAAAAAGGTTAAAAAGACAGCCATGAGAAAAATTTCGATTTTCGTTGTTAATCTCATTTTTTAACCTCATTCTCTGCTCTCCACTTCTATACATATATACGAAAAAAAGCCGGAAAAAGTTACATTTTAATCTTGAGTTTCCGCCTCTACTCTGCCTCCCAAATGCTTACCAAGAAATTTCTCCATTGCTTTATAGAAATCAAATCGATTCTCTTCGTTCCGGAAGCCATGTCCTTCATTTTCCTTTACCATATATTCGACATCAATACCCCGTTTTTTCAGGGCTTCTACGATCTGATCTGACTCCTGAATATTAACTCTAGGATCATTGGCCCCTTGGGCTACGAGCATAGGCACCTTAATCTTATCAGCGTGGAAAACAGGAGAAACTCTCTCGTAGAGTTCCTTATCTTTCTCCGGATGACCCATCATTTCGTAGAACATCTCTCTCATTGGTTCCCAGTAAGGGGGGATGGTTTTTATTAAGGTGAAAAGGTTTGAGACTCCAACGTAATCTACTCCGCAAGCATATAGATCAGGAGTAAATGCTACTCCTGCCAGCGTGGCATAACCACCAAATGAACCACCATAGATACCTATACGCTCCGGGTCAGCAATTCTCTGGTCAATCAACCATTCTACTCCGTCCGTTATGTCGTCCTGGATAGCGAGCCCCCATTGCTTGAAGCCGGCTTCCCAGAACTTGCGTCCATACCCCATAGAAGTCCTGAAATTGACCTGTAAAACAGCATAGCCTCGATTAGCAAGAAATTGTACTTCAGAATTGTAGCCCCATGTATCTCTGGCCCAGGGACCACCATGAGGATTGACGACAACTGGAAGGTTCTTAGCTTTCATGCCTTTGGGTAGAGTTAAATATCCATGAATGGTTAACCCATCCCTTGATTTGTACGTGATGGGCTTCATCTCAGCCAGCTCGTCTTCATTCAGCCAGGGACTTATATCCACCAGCTTTTTGAAGTCATTCGTGTCGCGATTAAAGTAATAATAGGAGCCAAGTGATCTGTCGCTGTAGGTTCTTACCAGAGCTTTCCTTTCATCTTTACTCAGGCTTACGACCACGACTCCATATCCTGGAAGCCGCTCTTCAAGTTCTTCCTGCAATTGCCTTCTATCATCATCAAAGAAATGATAGTGTCTTTTATCTATGATATAGGTGACACCTGTAATTTTCTTCCGTTTATCCGATTTTAATAAACTATCTACATCAACTTCAGGATGTTCGTATAATAAATTGGTTTGTTTTTTATTTTTGATATCGTATTCGTATATAGCTGTTTTATCCCGGCCTATATTGGAAGCAACATAAAGATTTTTATTGTCGAA
>Ga0209636_10007294_pt1 | contig 11286 bp, 8 predicted proteins | sample DeeMarSWOR152_54_FD_187464 | JGI IMG/M metagenome (GOLD analysis project Ga0209636, IMG submission 187464) | Marine sediment microbial communities from White Oak River estuary, North Carolina - WOR-1-52-54 (SPAdes) (version 2) | ecosystem: Environmental > Aquatic > Marine > Intertidal zone >... | reverse complement strand
CAATCTTATCGACACACCCGGGCACGTGGATTTTGGTGGTGATGTAACCAGAGCCATGCGAGCAGTTGATGGTTGCATTGTTGTGGTATGTGCAGTAGAGGGTGTCATGCCTCAAACAGAGACAGTGATAAGACAATCGTTAAAGGAAAAGGTAAAACCCATTCTTTTCATAAACAAAGTTGACAGACTGATAAATGAACTAAAGGTCACCCCTGAACAGATGCAGCAGCGCTTCATAAAGATAATCAACGAAGTGAATATCCTAATTAAGAAGATGGTACCTGAGGAATTCAAAAATGAATGGGTTGTACGGGTTGAGGACGGAAGTGTCGCCTTTGGCTCAGCATTTTACAACTGGGCAATTTCCCATCCATATATGCAGAAATCCAATATCAATTTCAGTGACATCTACAACTATTGTAAAAACAAGGATCAGAAGACACTTGCTAAGAAGGCACAGATTCACCAGGTTCTATTGGATATGACCATCAAACATATGCCGAATCCCATCCAAGCACAGAAATACAGGATACCCCACATCTGGCATGGAGATATAGAATCAGTGGCCGGTAAAGCTATGATAAACTGCAATTATAAGGGTCCTATCACATTAATGGTGACAAAGATAATAATGGATCCGCATGCTGGCGAGATTGCGGTGGGAAGGCTGTTTTCCGGTAGATTAGAGCGGGGTCAAGAACTTGTAGTTGTGGGAATGCCCAAAAAGAACCGCGTGCAACAGGTGGCAATGTCAGTTGGTGCAGATAGGATTACAGTTGAATATCTTGATGCCGGAAACATAGCTGCGGTGTCTGGACTGAAGGATGCCATCGCAGGTTCCACCGTAACTTCCGATGAAACCTTGGAAGCCTTTGAAAGAATCGTGCATTATTCCGAGCCAGTTGTTACAGTAGCCATAGAGGCAAAACACATGAAGGATTTACCCAAGTTGGTGGAAGTATTAAGAACAGTGGCAAAAGCAGACCCATCTATACAGGTTGAAATAAATCAAGAAACAGGAGAGCATCTGCTCTCTGGGATGGGTGAACTGCACTTGGAAATTACCCAATATAGAATAATACATGAACACGGCATCGACATTGTTGCTTCAGAACCCATTGTCGTATATAGAGAAAATATTGAGAGAAAGGGCGGACCATTCGAAGGGAAATCACCGAACAAGCACAATCGCTTTTATCTGGAGGTGGAGCCCTTAGAACCTGATATTTTAAATGCAATACTAAGCGGCGAGATTTCACAAACAGAGGGAAAGATCAAGGATTCAAAGGCATTGGCAAGGCAACTGCAAGACCTCGGAATGGAAAAAGCCGAGTCCAAGGGAGTTAAACTTTTCCATAATTCAAATATGTTCATAGATGCAACTAAAGGAATTCAATATCTTCATGAGACCATCGAGCTTTGTATACAAGCATTCCAGGAGGCAATGGACCGTGGACCTTTAGCCAATGAAAAATGCATGGGTCTTAAAGTCAGACTTGTGGATGCAAAACTGCATGAAGATAGTATTCACAGAGGTCCAGCTCAGGTTATTCCGGCTGTAAGATCTGCAATTTACGGCGCTATGTGTGTCGCAGGAAGGATCCTTTTGGAGCCCAAACAAACGGTGTTCATCAATGTTCCACAGGATTTAATGGGCAACGCAACCAGGGAAATGCAGCAGAGAAGGGCTGTAATAGAGGATATAAAACAAGAAGAAGATCTGGCAATGATAGTATCAAAGGCACCTGTTGCAGAGATGTTTGGTTTTGCTAGCGCCGTAAGATCAGCAACTGCGGGAAGGGCATTATGGACCACGGAACATGCTGGCTATGAGAGAGTTCCAAGAGAACTTCAGGAAGAAGTCGTAAAGCAGATAAGAACAAGAAAAGGTTTGAAGCCTGAGCCCTATGATGCCAAATATTACGAAGCTTAAATTGGTTATAATACCAAAAGACTTTTATTTTTAATCTCTTTATGATTATTGAATTAAAAAAAATATGTACGATAGATACTGTTAATCCAAAATAAGCAATTACTTCTTTTCCTTTTTCTCAGGTTTCTTCTCAGGTGCTTTTTTACTTTCTTTTGGTTCTCCCTTCTTGCCCTCCTTTGGTTCGCCCTTCTTGCCTTCCTTTACCTCTTTTTCCTCGCCTTCCTCCGGAGTTTCACCTTCTGCTTCTGCTTTCGCTTCCGCTTCTGCCGCTGCCGCTGCTGCTGCCTCTGCCCTTGCGAGTTCCTCAGCTTCTTTCATCTTCGCTTTGGCTTCTAACAAAGCTTCCCGTTCCATTCTAGCCATTTCTATATCCCTTTGAGACAAAAAGGAACTTGCTTTTTTGTTACATCTTTTGCAGAGTTTCAGATGATTAACCAGTCTTCTTGCACCACAGCCTCTGCATATATCGATAAGCTTCATTTATTGCGCTCCTTAGCCTGGGTGAAAGTACTCTCTGTTTATATAAGTTTCTTTCCAATAACATCATAAGTAACGAATTTTGGTTTTATATATCATGCGATTTAAATGAATCCTTCCTTTAAATTCACATGATCTAGGATCACTCAGCTATAATTATCATAGCCCAATGCAAAATTATCAAAAAAATGAAGCATATTAAAAATGACCATGCACCATATTCGAAAATTGTTGCTTTTTCCTTTTCCCTGGGAGAAAGCCTCTCTGTATGTATTACATAATATGCAGAGAACATGAAAATCGTCCCTACTACACCGAATATAATTTTCAAAACCAACCAAATCATCCAACCGTTTTCAGATGCAACTAATGTGGAGACGATCAGATTCCCTTCCCTAATGTTAAAACCGTTTGTACCGATGTAAGTCATTAAAGGATCTACAACTATAAAAAGTATAAAAAAAGGGACGAGAAATTCCTTTCTCTCTATTACCCATCTCACGAAGAGATCACCTGAGTTGAGGGTCCCCCTTCTTACAATTAAAGCCTCCCTATATCCCATGAATATACAATATTGTTATATGTTATCCTTTAAATTTCCTATTCGATAATCAAGGTTGATTCTTCAATCTTATTTTTTCCTTTTTTTATTGGTTTTTTCGAATGTAAAATTTTAATTAAGGTAATTATCAAAATTGATAACATTCTGGCTATCGATGAGGTAAGTACATATTAGTTAAGGGAAAAATGGACTTCAATATGCACTCACAGGATTTTTTGAACTTTTTTTCGGACTCGTAGGGTATTCGAGCTTAAGAAATAATAATATTAAAATTACAACTCGGAAACAGAGCGAGCCCGCGGAATTTAATTAGATTATAACAAAGGACTCGGGGGGTGTCGAAGCTTAAGAACCTAGTCATATCTCAGCATAACTTCGACACAAAGCGAGTCCGTGTATTAAATCAATGAGAAAATAGAACGGACTCGCGGGGATTCGAACCCCGGTATCCGGCTCTCTTCAACCCTTCTTAGAGAATAGAATTATAACATGAAACCGAGCCCGAAAGGGCAAGGACGTCAAAGCACTGCGCAAGCAGTGCAAGTGGCGTTCACGCCACCCGTTTCCATTGACGCTTTTTCATAGGGCCGAGCCCGATAGGGCGAGGAAGTCAAAGCACTGCGCAAGCAGTGCAAGTGGCGTTCACGCCACCCGTTTCCGTAAACGCTTTTTGAAAGGGTTTCCGAAGGCCGGAAGGATATCCATTGTAGTCCAAGTTGAAAATCAACCTGGAAAGCTACCTCACGAGCCCGGTACTTTAATAATGCAAGGGGTTCTTATATTTTTTGAGGAGAATAAAGATGTGGATTACCGAGTTGATATTAATCATTTATGTCCAAATGAGTCTGGGTTGGTGGAGGGGGTAGGAAGGTAGGGAATCGAAAGCGAAGGCACAGTTGGGGAGAAAAAAATGTTAAAGAAAATTTGCGGGATATAAAAATGAAGAACATCTAAAAATTCCTCAATCGCTCCTCAAATACTGTTCTAGCAGGAAAACCTAAAGAGCTAGCCACAGTGTTGAATTCCAAAATGTTTTTTCCCTTCTTTCTTGCCTCATCCTGAATCTCCTTTAAGGCCATGCCAGCAATTGAATAACATGGTGCATAACCTGGTTTGTCCTGGAAAATGAATATCTGGTCAAAAATTGTCTTCTCTGAGAAACCTGTCTTCTTTGCACCCCATTCCACGAATTCCGGGATGGATTGTTTATTAAGATTAATTCTAACATCCCCAATTGCCCTCAAAAACCTTATAATCCTCCATTTGAGAACCACAAATTTGGATTCTAAAAAAAGGGTTTCAATATCTTTATGAGGTGGGAATGCAGCTAATAGTTGAACCTCTTCCGGAAAAAGTTCCTTTTTGGGCTTGGCAACAAGTTCTTCTAAAAGCTCTAAAGATTCCAATTCTCTGTGAAAAGATATTGCTTCAGAAATCGGATAGTGGAGGGTTGATTCCAACTTCTCCACAAGCTGCGGTTGTGCTGCAAAACTAAGAGCTGAGTTGGAAAAGTTTATGCAATGACCATATTCCTCATGAACCACCATTTGGAATAAATCAGGTATACTTGTGGGCGGGGAATATCTATCATCAGTGGTTACAAAAATTATGTTGAATGGATTGTCTGTTAATCCATTAAAAGTTGTCATCGCTGCTGTTGGTATTAGGTTTAACAGGTAATCTGGGGTTTCAATTACATCTGTTTTGTAATTGGGGGTTATTCTAACCAATCGAGACTCAAATAATTTTTGTACATTATTTCTGAAATTTTTTATGTAATCTAAAAGCTTTAATTTTTCAACTGTACTTTGTTTAGAAATTTCTTCATCGATTGCCTCAATATTCGTGCTTAAACCGTAAATTTTTGCCAGTTTTTCTGTTGTTTCGTTGAGAGATGGCAATTCGCTCTCCAGCCAAGATAAGGCCTTTTCTTCTATCTCTTTTGGAGTTTCATAGAAATCATACTGAGCCCTTAAGATTTTATGATAATTTTCTTTTCTCCCCAAATCGATTGATTTATAGCGCTTAAGAATGGGAAAGACCTCTTTAAAATCCCCTTTTTTCAGACCTTCCACGGCCACATTATTTTGATATTCTTTGAGTATATCAGTCACTTTGTTTATTTTTACTTTTAAATCCTCATCATCGGTTTCGTCTGTTATTATCTTGAGAATACCTAAGAGGGCATTGCACTTGTTTGACAAAATGATTTTTAGAACTATCGCCAGTTCTTTTAAATTAAATGTATCCATAGAGTTTTTTAGGCTTTCATACGAATAATCAATCAGAGAAGAAATATGCGTGGTATTTACTCCCTCTTTAACAAGATGTCCAAAAAGGGTCCAGATTATCTCCGAAAGGTCATAAGGGGCTTCCCTATAAATCAGTATTGCTTCTAAGCTGTCTAGGAATTTTTTCTCTACCCGATCGTCTGTTTTGGATTTTAGTTCTTGTATCCTGGTAAGAATCCTATTTTCGTTTTCTTGCGTAGGGACAAAAAGCCTGCCTGCATAATCATCTAAACCTTGAAGAAAGGCAATACCAGGATTGAGTTCCTTCCAGACCTTAAAAATTTCATTCTCCATTTCGCTCAACCAAATCCCCCCCATATTGACTTAACATAACACCCAGAGAACAACCAGGGGTTTTATTTACCTAATAAATTCGATAATATTAAGCTTTTTCATTAAAGACCTTATTAAATCGCAAGGCTAAAAATTTTAAATCATTGATGCATATAACCTTTTTTGATAGGATGGTCGATATCTCAACAACGATATCAGGCATTAAGCTTAAAAACCCAACGATGCTTGCCGCAGGGATATTAGGAGAAACAGGCGATTCTTTGCTTAAAATAGCTGAGGGAGGTGCAGGTGCACTGGTCACTAAATCCATAGGAATTGAACCGAGAGAAGGCTATCCAAACCCAACATTCTTGGAAACAGAACATGGAATATTAAATGCAATGGGTCTACCCAACCCAGGAATTGAAAACTATCAAGAAGAGGTGAAAAAAGCATTAAAATCGAATATCCCAGTAATCGGAAGCATTTTCGGAAAAAATACACAAGAATTTGAGCTCCTCGCCAAAAAAATGGAGCAATACCATGTCCATGCATTAGAATTGAATCTAAGCTGCCCCCATGCAAAGGGTTATGGTGCTGAGATTGGACATGACATAAATAAGGTACAGGAAATAACCAGGGCTGTAAAAGGATCCGTGAAAATACCTGTATTTGTGAAACTGAGCCCAAATGTCGGAAATATAGCGGAAATAGCTTCTGCAGTACAGAAGTCAGAGGGAGATGCTATCGTTGCCATAAACACAATTAGGGCAATGGCGATCAATGCTGAGTTGGCAAGACCTAATCTCGCCAATAAAATTGGAGGTTACAGCGGACCGGCAATAAAACCGATCGGCCTAAGATGTGTTTACGAAATCAAAGCTGCTACAGAACTTCCAATCATAGGAGTGGGAGGAATTCTATCAGGAATGGATGCTGTAGAATACATAATGGCAGGTGCAAGTGCTGTTCAAATTGGTAGTGGGATTTACTATAAAGATGAGAAAATTTTTGCAAATATCTCCAAAGAGATTCGAGAATTCATGGATAGCCATGGTTATAAAACCTTAAGGGAGATGGTGGGAGTTGCACAAAAAAGATAGATTGGAATCTCCAAGGATAGTGAAAATTCAGAAGGTAATTAGTGAGAATAAAGATGTCAAAACTTTGATTTTTGAGGATGGGCTTGAGTCCTTACCCGGTCAATTTGTTATGATATGGCTTCCTGGCGTGGACGAGATTCCAATGTCAATTTCTTACTTAGGAAGAAAAAAGGGCATCACCGTAAAGAAGGTTGGCGAAGCTACAAAAATCCTTTGTGGCCTTAAACCAAATGATAACATAGGAATAAGAGGACCATATGGTACTTTTTTTAATTCCAAAGGAAAAAAGCTCCTTGTGGTGGCGGGTGGAATAGGAATCGCTCCTCTGGCTCCTTTAATCGAAATGGCAAATGATGACGGGAAAGTGGTTACGTTAGCCTTTGGTGCAAAAACTAAAGATGAATTGTTGTTTCTTAAGAGACTGAAAAGTTCTTGCAAACAAATGCAAATATCAACAGATGATGGGTCCAAAGGGTATCATGGATTTGTCAGTGATTTGACTCTGGAGATACTTAAAAAAGAGGCGTTCGACGAAATTTTCACGTGCGGTCCAGAGCTGATGATAAAGAAAATTGTGGATATTTCTAGTCGAAAAAATATCCCTGTTCAAGCTTCGTTGGAGAGGTTTATGAAATGCGGAGTGGGTATCTGCGATTCGTGTGCAATCAATGGTTTTTTGGTATGTAAGGACGGACCGGTATTTACGGGGGAAGTTCTTGAAAAAATAAATGACTTAGGAAAAACAAGAAGGGACGCCTGCGGAAGAAAAGTAAAGATTTAGATTTTTATGGCATTCTTGATCTTGGGCTGGCGAGCAAAGCAATTATTGCGATTACCAGTAATATCAATGAAATGATCACAATAAGTATCTCGACAGATATATCAGGGTTTCCATCAAGTTGTTTTTGTGGATTAAGTGCATAACCATCATATTCGTCTAAGAATCCATCTCCATCTGTATCTTCGTCATCGATATCGACAATTAGATCACAATCTGAGTCAATTGGTTTAGAAGTTCTGTCTAATGGGTCATAGCCCAACATCATCTCCTTATAATCAGAATAACCATCCATATCCGCATCATCAAAGAAGAGAACAGTCAAATACCAAGTATGAGATACCGCATGTTTACCATCGGTAACCTCAAAAGTGAAGTTAAAATATTCAACATAGTTTGATCCATAATAGTCCAGTGGGGAAAAAAAAGATAACTCACCATAAGCCTCAGTATCTGATGTTGTGTTCGTGTTTGAAGGGGCAGGAGTAATATTTTGATCCCATGTCCAGTAAGCACTCAAAACTTCAGAACCCAAATATCTAACTCTCATGCTCAGACTTATTTCGCCTCCCTCTGTTATTGCAGGGTTTGTCAATGGGTCCATATTCGTGATTTTTAAAATCGGAATACCAGATTCTGCAACTTGAATCAACCAGACTTTCTCCACAGGATACTCACCGTCGGAAACGATGACCCTGATTTCATGTACACCTGATGAGACCAAATCTGAGATATATTCGAAAGTATTTGTATTCCCCCCCTGTTTTGGCAAATTATCCAAGAACCATTTGTATGTCAGTGGATTGTTCTCAGGGTCAGAAGCCGTGACTGTGAAATTATATGATTCCTGCTCAGTTATCTCAGGATTGAATCTGGGGCTGAAATCTTCAATCTTTGGAGGGATATTATCGGTTAGTGTGAATAGAAATATTTCAATTTGTTTGTTAATGATTCTGCTGTCTTGCCAAACAATTCTGTTGGCGTAAATACTGGGTATCATGGAAAATCTCTCTGATTGATTTGTAATGCGCATTAATGCTAAATCAATGTCATCATCGTCGTCAATATAATTTGGTTTGCCATCATCATCAGAATCCATGCCAAGATCATACAGGTATAGATCCTTTGAACCTTCTTCATATGACCACACGATCTTTGTTCCGTAAATGCAAGGCCCGCTGTCGATTTTTTGACCTGAAGAACTATCTGTAATTTGATATTCTTCAAAGGAAGTGATATCGTATAGGAATATGTTGTCGGATCTTGAATATGTTATATAATTACAATATATAAAAGGCCTATAGTCAGAAACTGAATTCGATGTTATCCTTTCCTGTGCTAAATCAGGAAAAGTCCTGTCATCATCCAGGTAATTGGGAACACCATCGCCATCGGTGTCAACGGAAAGGTTGTACATACAGATTTCGAGGTTCCCGTATAACTCGTCCTGCCAAACCACTTTATCTCCATAAATTCTGGGGTAAGTTTGCCAAGGCCGGTCCTTTGGATCCTGGGTTTCATTTAAACCCACTAACATAATCTCTTTGGAATTCCATATATCAAATAGGTATACATCTTTATTTCCGTATCTTGAATCTTCCCAAACTATTTTCTCATCATATATAGATGGATTTTCTTGGTGTGCAGGATGGTCGGTTACCCTTATTTCTGCTGGATCGCCATTTAGATCATTTATATCAAGAATGCCGTCATCGTCATCGTCATCATCAAGATAATTTGGTATACCATCCTCATCAGAATCCATTGAAAGATCGTACATAAAGATATCCCAGTTCCCGTATCTATCATCCTCCCACACTATTATATCATTGTAAATTTTTGGACCAAGTTGTCTTGATGCATTATTGGTGATTCTGATTTTTGCGGGATCTGGTACAGGTTTTCCTCCTGTTGTCGAGTTCTCTTTATAGTTTGGGACACCATCATTATCGCTGTCGATTGATAAATCATAAAGGAATATCTCCCAATTCGTTTTTCCTCCCTCTAAGGTATTCTCTGTCCACACAACCCTGTCTCCATAAATTGTGGGTTTTCCCTGGGGTAAGGAATCGTTGGTTAAATTACTTTCAAAACCTTCCACCTCCGCGCAAACCACCCCTCTATTCGGAGGGAGAATAATCAATATCGAAAGCAACAGGGATACTGTTAAAATGGAAACGAGAAGTTTTTTCATGATTTCCTCATACACAATAAAACAGTTTAAAGATAAATAGTTTATTACATTTATTAAAGATGCACTTGAATTCTCAGGGTTTATTCCTCTTTTATACTATTCTCGTACATATTGCACAATTCCCATAGGAATTCATCGTATGTATGTCGGAACTTTAGCCTCCACAGCCTATCTCTTAACTTTGTTGATATTTGAATGCTGGTTTTTTGTATTTCTTGTTCTGTTTCATTCCCTTCTTCGGTTTCTTCCTTTTTTTCTTCATTTTTCTCCACTTTCTTCTTTGTTTTTTTGGATCGCTTTGGCATATTCATCACATAATATGTATAGTTTTACTTATATTTATATCTTTTTTAGTATAATTAATAATTATATTTATATTATTATTATATATTAAAATAATGTTATAATTTTATATATTAATATTAGATTTATTGTTTATAATATAATAATAGTTTTCTATAGTTTCAATTATATTATAAATTAACTTATGATGTTTAGCTTCAACGTTTATTAGGTATAGCTCGGTACGGTGCTGGGTCCAAAATATTACCCTTGTACTTAAATTATAAAATTTTTGTACATAGTATTATAGTTTTATATATAATTAGGAATTAATATAGCTTTATTACTAGCAATGAAATTATAGAAATTATATTTGATTTTTACTAGGTATTTAGAACAACGGTCTACCGTTGTTCCATAAAATTAGCGTTCTCAAAACCCAAAAGTAACACAAAAACCCGGGGGTTATTCGCCTAAAATCAGAGGTTCATACAAATATTTGGGATTTCTGATGTTTCTTATAATCTTTTTTTGCACTGCGTTAAACATCTCTATTTCTATGATAGGTTCATGATTTCCCTTAACATATTCATTTCCCTTGGGTAAATAACCGGCATAAACCGGATCTTTTAAAATCTCTCTAACCTTAGAGAGGTTCAATTTCTTTTCCTTTGCATTTGATTTACTAATTTCCCGTGCTATCTTTTCCATCGTATATCCAGAAAGATAGCATTGGAATATCTCTTTAACTATCTTCGCTTCTTCCTTTTTAATAACAAGTTTTTCATCATCATTGTCATAACCAAAAGGATTGTCAATTTCATTAGTGTTGTAATTTTTCTCCTGTTGTGAAAAATTTTGCTCACCGATTTCGAAAATCGAAACGTCCAACCCATACTCACTACACCATAATTCTAATGCCTCAAATTCATTTTTTGCTTTATACTTTTGAATAAGTTCTTTTGAGGAGGCGAACCTTAGAAATAATTTCTCAAAAAGAATTTTATTATAGCTTATTTTTGATGCTTCATCCTTGCACCTATCGCATAAAATCACAAAACCTATTGCTTCTTCCCCAAAGAAATCAGATCGAGGATAGAGATTGATATTTTTCACGGTCCAGCAACGCTCACATCGATAATTGGAATCATTATACTTCTGCTGTTGATATTGATTGCTCATTTTCCCCTACCTCATCACATGTTTCCACTTCGATAAGTCTAGGTTTGCTTTTTAATTTTGAGTTCCTTGTATTTTTTGATAAAAGTATTTGGGCCTCATTGAAGTCCTCTATATCTATGATCTTTTCATGTGACCCGGGGTAAACTACCTCTTCCCACTCAATGTATCCGCAATAAATAGGATTCCTCAGGATTTTTCCAATAGATCGGAA
>Ga0209636_10007293_pt1 | contig 11286 bp, 2 predicted proteins | sample DeeMarSWOR152_54_FD_187464 | JGI IMG/M metagenome (GOLD analysis project Ga0209636, IMG submission 187464) | Marine sediment microbial communities from White Oak River estuary, North Carolina - WOR-1-52-54 (SPAdes) (version 2) | ecosystem: Environmental > Aquatic > Marine > Intertidal zone >... | reverse complement strand
TTTTATAATTCTATGATGTATAAAAATGTTTATAATTTTTCAAAAGGTCCCCTACTGTATATATAACTTGGTCAGGGCCATCATTGGCAGTATAATCAGTATAAAATGTCTCCTCAGGATCTACATTAGGATTTAAATCAAATTCTATCCATTTTATATACTCACCATTATAATGATTATATTTTTTAAATATAGTTTCCCAGCATGATTCACCAGCATTTGGATTATCTATCATATTACCAGTATATCCTATATCTTTATGTTGCTGACTATGTTGGTGTGTATCAGAATAATCTGAACTCATAGGATCACTATTATACAATTCAAGAATTTCAAAAAACATTGTATAATCTTCTGGGGTTGTCATTTCTGAATATTTAAACTCATCGTTCATAAAACCGTTTGGTCCTATAGATGATGTTGTTCCTGGGTAATTTGGATATCTATCATATTCTGCGTCAGAATGCTCGTCAGATAAAAATAAACCATAATGACCTAATTCATGGATTATGATTTTATACCCAACAATATCACTCGTCCAAGTTCTATCTTGAATTTGACCTGCAGCAGTTCTATGTTTTTTTGGTATATAAATATGTCCATAATTTTCACGACCACTTCCACTTTCTCTTGTTGGGTAATCATCTTTATCTTTTACAATACCCCCTGTATTTGCACACGGAGTAAAAGGACTACCATCATAGACTCTTATATCAACATATTTCCATATATAACTATTTTGATTAATATTATTATATATATATATGTCACTAACTACCATATGCCCATCAGTAACATCGAATAAATAATTTGACGCATATCCCATACCAATAATAAAACCAGTTAAATCAGTACCTATATTATAATCAAAAGCTACATTGAGTTTAAAACTATATACATCTTGTTCATTTTGTGGATTTTTATTTAAAATAACTTCCCAACCATCCTGAACACCATCAAAATCAGTATCAATATTTAATGGATCAGTCCAATATGATTGTACAACACCATCCAGATTTCTTGCAGGTCCTCCATATGGATGCTCATCAATTGTCCATTCATCTCCATCTTCTAACCCATCACTATCAGTATCTAGAGTATTATCAACATAAATGAACGGAACAGTATCAGATTCAATTTCTTCATTATCAGCTACCCCATCATTATCTGTATCCCAACCATTATAATAAGATTGATAAAAATAAGTTGGATTTGTGATGTAATGATAATCATTATTAAGAATTAATGCTCGGGTTCCCAATGTATTATATACATAGTTTGGAATATTATTCAGACCAGGGGGATTATCACTTCTGGGAGTATCTATATCCCAGCCATAATATTCAGCGGTATCCAATATTTTATCATCATCAGTATCTGCTTTTCCCCAATGTGTATCAACTTCACGTTCCACGTGAATCTCAAAAGTTTTTGATACCACCTCATAATCATTAATTAATGTTAATTTTCCAATATAAGTACCTTCTTGACTGAAAGTATAAACAGGAAATTGTCCAGAACCATCGCCATCATCATTAGGATCATTATTTCCAGACCAAGAATATCCATTTGGGTTATCATAATCAGTATCAGCACTATCTACTAAACCATCTTTGTCATTATCTTTTCCATCCGATCCTAGATCCGTATCTTGTGTAATATCGAAATCCCAAATCCATGTATATCCATTGTCTCCTTCTTTTGGAGTATTATCAGATAATATTTGAACCCAAAAATTCGTTGGGATATTTTTATAGATAGAATATACTGAGTTGAAATATAAATTTATACCATACGGATCTGCGAAATGATACAAATATGTATCAGATTTATATTCTCTAAATAATGAATCTTGATAACTTTCCAATAATGTCCATTTATTATTGTTGATATAAAAATATTTGAAATCGGTATAACCTATGTCACTGGTTGTATGGGTAATCTCAATAAGTATTAGTTCATCCTTACCATCACCATTAATATCTCCAAATCGATATAATCTAGAATCCGATTGTTCAAACCAATCTCTTGAGGTATCACCTTCAACTATGTATTCTTCAACCCAATCATTATCTTCATTGTTTTTATGAACATAAGATTTCAAACTGTCATCACTATTATCAATAACTGTTAAAATTAATTCATCAAAGCTATCCCCATCCAAATCTGCAAAATCATATAATTTATCGTTCCCTTCTTCAAACCATTCTAAAGTATCGTCATCTATAGTACCACATGAACACCATGCGTTATGGGTATCACTATATCCATAACATTTGGATGAAATACTTGTTGAGCCACTGGTTGAAATAGTTGTAATTATTAACTCATCAGTAGGATTTCCTATATCCTGTATAACATTTCCAAAATGATATAATTGTTTAGTACTCTTTTGCTTAAAATCTGCTGAGATACTATTTGCAAAACCTTTATGGGCCCATTGATTATCTGAAAATTCATAGATAAATGAAAATGCTTTAGTAGTATCACTCGGATAAAGATTAGTTCGAATTAATTCATCTTTCTCATCTCCATCAACATCTGCATAATGATATAGAATTGTATTTGATTCATGATCGCCCAAGGGCCTATTAGTAAAAGCTTCTCCGTTATCGAATTTGGATATGGAATTTAAATCGTAAAAGTGTGAATAAATACCACCACCAAGACTATCAGTAAGTTTTGTTTGTATAAATCTATCATAGTCAATTTTAGTTAATCTATCAGCATCTGTACCAGTATATCCACCCGGTTTACAATTAAATTTATATGCTTCATTATTTTCATTAATGGGTTCAAGACCTAACTCTTGTAAATTTGTCCATCCATCATTGTCATCATCTTTATCCATCCGGTCTAGACCTTCTGTATTAAATGGATATGTAAAATCTCCATAACCATTTTCATTTGCTTTTCCGTCGCCATCATTATCGATTGGATTACCACTTTCATCAAAATCATGTGCGTCTCCATCGAGATCATTAGGAATTGATATGCTATCTTTAGGATCAGAAATTACATAAAAATTATTTGGATCATAAAGTAATGGTTTAGAATATTTAAAAAAGATTACTTCAGTACCATCATAAAATCCATCACCATCGAAATCGAGACCATCTTTATCACCGTCAGCATCATAATCAAGATTTACCGGATGTAAGTATCCATGCTCAGTGTAATCACCTAAGGTTAATTTAGTAAACTCTGTATCCCAAGATTCAATAGGATTATAATCTCTGCAAGCTTTTGAGAATTCATAAATATTTGGTAGATAATCATCAATAATCTTTTCTTCTCCATTAATGAATCCAGCAAAATCACCAGTTTCTTTTTCATCTGTTATGCCATTTAAATTAGAATCTGGCTTTGTTGGGTTTAGAAATGTTAAATGGTTAGAATTATATCCTTCTTCATCTTTATAAGTATTATATATTAATTCTAAATACTTATATTCCCATCCATCCCATAAATCATCATCATCAGTATCAGGATCTTTAGGATCTAACTCAAGATTAAAATTATTCATAAGTTCTGTTGCATCGATTAGACCATCACCATCAGCATCTCCATTTGGATCTAGTGGATCTGTTTGATAAAAAAATATTTCTTTACTATCTATTATCCCGTCACCATCAGTATCAGCTTTTAATGGATGAGTTTTCGCATGACCTTTACAATCAATCCCAGGGGGTTTCCCATGTATTTCCCTATAGTCAGTTATACAATCACCATCAGTATCATCACATGTAGGATTTGTGAACCAATCCCAAGTTTGTTTGAATATCCAATCTTTATCAATTAATAATTTATTTCCATATATATCATAAACATCACTTTCGGTATATAAATATAGAGGAGCATTACTACCATCACCATAATCAATATAGAGCCTATGGGTATCCTCACCTTTTTGTTTCACATCATATCCCTCTGGTGTAATTGTTATGATAAGATCATTAATTCTATCAGGATCACTTGGATTAACCACAGTATTAATTCTAATATATGTTTCAAGATCATAATCTACTTCATCAGTATTATCAATGTCTACTTGAATAAAATAATTTTCACCATATAATGTATAGTATTTGTAATCCCCATTTTTTACATTAGTTCTAAATAACACCCGTGCCTCCTCAGTATCTGTAAGTCCATCATCATCAGAATCTTTGTCTAGGGCATTTATTCCTGTATTATACCATCCATCGGTTTCAATATTTTTTTCCCAAGTACCATCCCAATCACTGTCTATATTCCATTTTGTCTCTCCATTTTCTTCAGTTTCTGCCCAATAACTTTTAAATTTTCCTGTAAAATCATAAAAATTACCTTCCCTACCATCCATTATCCCATCGGAATCACTATCAGGCTCTGTTTTATCTGTTCCTGCATCTAATTCGTCACCATCTTTAGCTTCATCATTATCGGTATCGTCATTACTAAAATCACTTTCTGTACTACGGGACTCGGTATCATGCTGCCATTGATGATCGTCTTCCGTTGGATCACTTGGATCATTTCCTGGATCACCTGGTTTTATACTATCTTCACCCCAGTCACCTTCACAATAACCATCCCCATTTTCATCTTCATAAGCATCACTTAATCCATCAGAATCAGAATCAGTTGGATTATTATATGGATTCAATGGATCTGTTGAACTAGGTAGCGCTGCATAGAGTTCTACCCCGTCAGAAAAACCGTCACCATCAGTATCTCTATCACCTGGGTCTGTTTCACCTGGTCCAGCCCCGCTATTCCAATCACTACTTGAATCTGTAGGATCGTTCCCATCTCTTTTACCATCACAATCTTTATCTTCAAATTCTCCTACATCATAATCACCTGTTCCCCCTTCATCAAAGTCTATCCATCCATCAGGAATACCATCATGATCTGTGTCCCATTCTTTTGGATTTGTTGTTGATGTAGGATCAGTATCGGTTTGATAATTATTTGAAATTGTATCTGTACCTTTTACATCATTACCTGCATTTCCATCTATATTCAATCCTGGAACAAATGTAGTGATACCCATTTCCAAACCATCGGTTAACCCATCACCATCATAATCTCCATCTGTAGCCATACTAGTTCCATAGGGTGGCCAAGACTCCTCGCCATCTTTAAGACCATCATCATCAAAATCTCGATCAAAAGGATCAGTTTCATATACATATTCAAAGTTATCATCTAACTCATCACTATCTGTATCCTCTAACAACGGACTGGTTTCTGAAAAATATCCATTAACTTTTTTAACTATTCCGTTGCGATCAATATCTTCACCTTCTAAATATGTAAATCGATAATCTGCATTTCCTAAATCTTTTTCATCATTTTTTAATCCAAACTCATAAATATAAGTCTCAGTACTATAACCCCACCCATCTATCCAACCATCGGGAATATGGTCCCCATCAGTATCTGCCAAAGTTGGATTTGATAATGATGTTACTTCAATATTATCTAATAAATTATCCCCATCACTATCAGAATTTAATGGGTCCAATATATATCTATTTAAGAAAATATCTTCAACTCCATTTATTTCATTAGAATCAATAAATGAATCACCATCTGTATCATCGTCAAGAGCATCTGAGATTTTTCCAGGTTTTGCTAAATATATATGATCGTTTCTTGGACCTAATAATTCTCCTAATTTTAAACCTGTAGGATAATTTTTTTCATCTATTGTTCTAATTAATAATATCTTATCAATATAAACCCATCCTAGGGGTACTGAAGATGTTAATGAAATTGTAACCGCTGATTGTAAAGGAAGATAAAACGTAATACAATTATACCATTTATAATCTGAGATTAATGCTTGTGATTGAGTCTCAGTAATATCTTCATAACTAATTTTTGAATGTAATTCAATCTTCTTAGAATCATCATCATCCTTTTTCGCTCGTACTAAATAATTATATACTCCACCAGGTAATGTAATATCTAAATTCATTATATTTTTATTTGTATTAGTTTTGATGTAGATATTGTTCTTTGACTCGCCAATTGTATCTTCATATAATGGTAAATCTGAATAATGTTCTATTTCAAACCATTTTAGATTTAGATTATATTCATGCCCATCAATTCGGCCATCTAAATCTGTATCAGGATCTAAAGGATCGGTTGGATTAACTCCAGATGGTCTTTCTGAGGGTTCTAACGATAATGTTGCTCTTTTAACCAAAACGAATTTATCCAAATAAGCAACACTATATATGGGTGGTTGTTGACCTTCATCAATAAAGACATTAAAGCTAATTGTAATTGTAATTTGTTTACCTGTAATTTCAAATTCTTCCGTTGAGTACCATTGTTGATAATTAACTAAATAAAACTGAGTTATTAATATTGGCATAGAATTGCATATTACCTCTACACCTAAATGAGGATCACCACTTCCGTATTTAGCTCTGAAATAAAGTTGATAACTTCCCTCATCTATCTGTCTATCGAAATTTACATTTTCTTCAATATAGGCACCAAAACTATTACTTGAATCTGGACCATTACTATTTGTACCTGTATTGGTCATATAAGCCATTTGACCAGTCTCGCCTTCAACCCAATAGACATCATTACTCACTTCATCTCCATCCATAATTTTATCCCAATCCATATCTGGATTGAGAGGATCTGATAATTGTCCATCAATTATTGCGGAACATTTAATAAACATTAATTCATCTAATACTACATCTGGACATATAGATTCTATTAGAATTGTTACAATTGGGGAAGGAGAAGAAGGACTAAAATCAGGACTCATATACCATCTATAATCAGAAGTTAAAACAAAAGATGTCGTCTTCATAGTTGAATCATAGACAAATTTAATATCTATTTTATCAGTAATACTTGTTTCACTTTTTGTTTTTGCCCGTAAATATAATTTATAATTAACATCAACTTGATTTATAAAAGAGATTAAATTATTTAAATCTAATATCATATTTGGGTCTATTAAGGGGTTACTATCACCTATTCTTTTCATTGCTTTTGAATTACTTGCCAAAGGTTCTTCATATTCCAATTGGTTATTATTTTGATTCCAATTATCATTGTGAATCCAATATTCGGCTTCAAACCAATATGCCTCACGATTCCTTTCTAAACCATCACTTCTTCCATCTAAATCGGTATCTGGATCAAGTGGGTCTGTCAATTGACCATATTCATAATCTGTTTCCTGAGGTGGATCTGAATTATCTTTTGTTTGAAGCACCATAATTTTATCTATAGAAATACATCCAACTCCCTGAAAATGGCCTCCTTCAATAACCTGAGGCGGTGTAGATAATATCTGAATCCATAATTCTGGGTTCTCTTCATTATTCCAAAAAGTAGAAAATTTAGGTGAGGCGAACCATCGATATTCTCGGTCAACAAAGTAATTTTTCTCTGGAGTCATAGTTTGACTTACAGATAAAAATGGAATAGTACTATATCCAGCTTCCATACAGAAATAAGCATCTTTTGGTCCTTTCGCACGAACAAATAGTTGATATTCTTTACCTTTAATAAACATCGGAAAATCATCGCGACTAAAACTCAACATTGGTATTAAACCTAAATTTAAATTAAGTGGACCATATGGACCATATACTACTTCTTCTGGTATGGGGTTATTTACTTTATTTAATATATCCCCATCAACTATTATACTCTTACAATTGCTTGCATCATCTTCTATAACTACTTTAACATTTGTTGGGTGTTTAAAATGTTCAGCTTCCAGCCACCAAATATTTTCATTAAATTCATAGGGGTCATCATCACCGGTAGATTTATCAATTATTCCATCATTATCTGAATCTACTACATAGGGATTAATATCTGTTATTTGGCCTAATGTACCACTTATTTGGTTACCATTAGCGTCTCTCCATCGTACTAACATTATACTATCAAAAAATTCTGAATACAGATAAGAATGAGCCCAAACCTCTACTGTTGTTGTTTGATCAGGAGGACCTGTAATAATAAAATCTTCACTTATATACCATCGGTATAGTGGACTTAAAAGAAAATCTTCTTCAAGGATTGGTTGCGAATTGCCATTTAAATTAACTCCAATAGTAATTTTTGACCAAATATCTGATCTGGCTCGAAAATAATATTTATAAATACCTGTGAGTAAATTCACTTGTGTTTTGAAAAGATTATTACCATGAATCTCTGGATCATTATTAATATTTGGATATGCTCTAATTGCTTTAGTAGATGGATAATCGTTTATCACTTGACCATCTGGATATTGTTGATCATCATGACATATTGATTCTGCTTCTAACAAAAATACCTTATCATCTTCATAAATTCCTCCGCTCCCACCAGATATTCTAATTGCACATTCTATAACTTCCACGATGAAACCAAATCTGGTAACACTTCCATCTGTTTCCATTAGAATTGTTATAGTATTGCCAGTTATCCAAGGTGTTATTACATCATATTGAGGTTCATCATCAACATCATTTGTATAACTCCATTGTAGATTATCATATTCATCATAAATATATAAATAATCATATCCAGCTTCAAAATCTAGAATTTCAAAATATACTCTCATTTTATAATATTGCTCTCCTTCATCAAAAGACCATTCAAAATATTCATTGTTGTCATATGGATGGGACGATTCTATTCCCGGGTCATACAAGACATAAGTATAATCTTCATATGGATCAAAGAAAAGAAATAATACGGTATAATCCCCACATCCTTCATAACTATAAGACATATAATAAAAAATTCCAAATCCTATTGCATTACACATTTCTTGTGAATAAATGCTATCGCTTTTCTCATCATAATCGGATGTCGTAGGTATTGAGCCCCATTTTATATATAGATCAAAATCACTACTATCCGGACCTGAAAGAAATGCAAATCCTATTGCTTCATTATCAAAATTCTCTATTGAATCAGCATTTGATTCACCATCACCTGAAAGATAATTATTTATTCTATCAGAATCCCAAAAATAATGACCAGAGATCACCCAGACTTTATACCATCCTTCACCAGAAAAACACTTTACCATTATATATAATATTTCTTCTCCACTTATTGTAAAATATTCTAAAGAAGTTAGGGAATAACCTCTTTCATCATATATATCTGTTGTAGGCCAATCGTTCCATCTCCCATATAAATCAAAATCTGCCTCATTATTCCCTGCTAAAACCACAGTATAATCAAAAAACCCTGAGACATCGAACATATAAGTTTCTTGTGTAGTTAAATATCCTTCCTCTGATCTTATTAACTCACCTTTAGACATTTCTGCACTTACTTTCGCATTTTCCATTATTAAAGGAATAGTAGTAAATATTAAAATCAAAACACAAAGAAAACTTATCATTTTCTTTGCTCTAACACTCAATTTAAAATTTTTATTATTTTTCATATCCGGTCCCCCTCTTGCAAAGTTAATATTTTACATCTCACAAAGAATTTTAGCTCCTAGTCTCCCCCTTCGGCATGTTAAAGTTTGGATAAGATATATTGAATCACTCGACTATATAATTGAGTACTCTTAGATTTAGATCCAATTTGTACTTTTATTTGTATATTCATTTCTAAAATTTGAAAGTCCCTAACTTATATCGGAGCGAAGAGTTAATATATTCCCCCTAAATAAACTTAGTTGTCAAATATGATAAATTTGACTAAGAAATATTAAAAAGGTAATGGAGTCAACCCCCTAAAATAGACAACTAGTTAATCAATATAAAACCTTTGAGGGAAATATATAACATAGACATAGGGTACATTTAAAAGAATTTTTACAATATCCATTCTTCTAGATGTGAAATCTGGAAAAATCTTCACAGAATTATAGGGGGAAATAGAAATCATCCATTTATGATATTAATTAAAAAATATTAATAACTTCTTTTGGAATGATTATCTCAACCTCTTCGGTGCCCATTTTTTTCTTGGTTACCAGAACCTTTCTACAATTAAAATTATTTACTTTCTCTAAGAAACGGCTGATGTTAGATTTTGTTATGTTACCCCATTTTACCTCACCAACTAAAGCAGGTTTATTTCTAACCGTAATCAAAATATCGAGCTCTGTTTGATCGGTTTTCAAGATTTCTTTTCTACCTCCAAGCGACTCGGCGAATATATCTGCCAATATATCCTCGATAGCTAAATTCAAAATATTTATTACCGCGGGTTTTACTTCACTGAACTTAAATTCCCTTTCTGTAATATTATACCTCGATTGTAAGTAATAATATAAGTTAATAACAAATGAAGGTATTTTATATACCTCTTTTTTCTTTCCAAATATCCTAACTTTTTCCAGTAGTCCCATTACATGCATATTTTTCATGTATGGAATTACGCTTGATGTGGCCGATGAGCCTATCATACCCCTCGAGAATAATATGTTTGCTATTTCATGATGATTAATATAACCCTGACCAATGAGCGAGAGTATTGATGAGTATGTTTGTGTTAGTTCTCGTTGGTCTTCTCTGAATATTTCACCTATTAGGCCTGGGACCACAAAAGGTATCATTTGCGTAATTCCCTCTAAAAATCCAGCTTTGCTATAGAACGGAATGGTCCAGGGATCTCGAAAAAATGGAGCAATCTCTATGATTTCTTCTGCGTTGAGGTATGGTGAAAGAGTTTTAATTATGCTTGTGGGTTGGATTAATCCAATTTTGAACGGTCTGAGGAGGCCCAATAATGGAGAGTTTTGTCCCAGGATTGCTGATGAGACTCGAAGTGATGAGCCCGTAAGAATCAGCTTCCCTTTTGGATGTATTTTGCTTATATCTTCAATTAATTTGATTGGCAATCTCTGAAACTCATCAATCACTACGATTTTACCATTTTCCAATAGATCGGTTATGGAGTTTTTAAATGTGTTTAAATCCGCAAGTTCATTAACCACAAATCCTTTGCAAAAAATGCTCCTATCTATTCTAACGGAAAAATACACATCATATTTAACAAAGTTCTCAATCAAAAAAGTCTTCCCGACCTTCCGTCTTCCATAAACAAGTGACCACCCCGGGTTATTATAGATGGCTGTAACTGCTTCACCCAGGGCAACAAACTGAACCATAGTTCATGAACCACGGTTCACATTCACAAAGTATGTTATGTGTAATAATCCGTAATAAAAAATAGATTTCACCACAGCATAATAATAACAGGCACTAATAGCACCCCCATCCCATGCGAGCGCCGCACACCGAAGAACGGCGGCAATAGTCCGATACACGTGGAAATCGCCAGAATGAA
>Ga0209636_10007292_pt1 | contig 11287 bp, 7 predicted proteins | sample DeeMarSWOR152_54_FD_187464 | JGI IMG/M metagenome (GOLD analysis project Ga0209636, IMG submission 187464) | Marine sediment microbial communities from White Oak River estuary, North Carolina - WOR-1-52-54 (SPAdes) (version 2) | ecosystem: Environmental > Aquatic > Marine > Intertidal zone >... | reverse complement strand
CCGTCGCCGTCACTTTATAATCGGTTCTCTGCAACATATACGGCAGCTCCTGGAGAATACGGTAACCCATTTGCAGAACCGGGGTGGTGATCTCCAGGTTTTGACGAACCGCCAAATTCAGGCGTTCATGGTCGGCGGTATAGTCCTTGACGGTAGGCCGATTCATCTGGAGAAATATCTTCCGCACCAGCGGCGCAAAGGCGAATCCATCTTCCAGGGCCTCGCCCGTGAGACGGCTGAACCGCACCGTGTCGGCCTCGGTTAGAATCTGATCCGTCTCCAGGGCATGAGTTTTGGGCACGGTAACGTTGATATCCGATAAAATCCGCGTTTGACAGGCCAACACCACGTTTTCCCGCACCTCCTCCGGCGTCAGCAGGGTGGTGGGTTTGCTTTGATATTGCCCCTCATCAACCGTAACCTTGCACTTGCCGCAGTAGCCGTCGCCCCCGCAGATACTGCTGACATAAACCCCGACTTTACGCGCCGCCTCCAGAAGCGAGGTCCCCTCCGGGACTTCGGTCTTCAAACCGCTGGGCTCAAAACGAACCGTGTAAATCTTTTTAGGCGCCGCTTTCACTTTTGTTATGGTTAGGCAACTTCTTGTAAAAACTTGGGCAGCACGGAACATTCTCGCGGGCCCACCAGTATTTCCCAGCCGGTCTCTTCTTCCAGTTTGCCGCTCATTACCGCCACCAGGCCCGGTATGATAAGTTTTTTATGCTTTATCTTCTCGGCGGCCTTGGTTTTCTCCAGGGCCTGGGCCACGGTCTTTTCGGTAAGTTTATCGCCGGCATAGGCGGTGAGAACCGAGGTGCCCTCGGTATCCACGGCCAGTATCCAGGCCGGGACGCGGCTGGCCTCCACATCGCCTTCAACTGTGTAATAGGTTAGAGAGAAATTGGTGGTAAAAAGTAGGGGTGAATTTTCGTCCGGCTCGCCCACGGCGTAGATTTTCTCTTCCACCTGGATGGGTTTTTGCGGGTCGGTGTACATATTCTGACGCACGGTGAGAAGGGGCAGTATCTGCCAGGGCTCTATGCAGTCGGTGACGACGACGCCGGCATATTTGGCCATATAAGTGGAGGCGAAGGCGATGGTCTTATAGGGGTCGCCATCTGCGGCAAAGGTGATTATGGAAAAACCTAAGGGACGAAAGTTGCGTTTTATGGCCGCCCGGCGCACCTTGGTGAAATTGAGAAGTGCCTCTTTTATGGCCTTTCCTCCTATATCAAGCATCAAGTCCTCTACGCCGAGGGCTTTAATCTTTTCGGTGAGGTCGGCACCCTCCTCCAGGCTTTGGGCCACGACGGCCAGTGGAGTGGATTTATCCTTGGCCAGGCGGGCCAGGTCTTCATAGTTTTGGGCATCAGCGGCATAAATGAGAGGCCTTTTACCCGCCACCTCTTCCAATGCCGCACCGATAGATTCGGCTTGCTTGCTCACCAGGATGAGTGCCAGAGGAGATTTCTCCGCGGCCAGTTTCGCCCGCTGGGCAAAAGTATTTGCGTCACCGCTCTTATTCACCACGGCGATAAGGTCCACGGAAATCTCCTGGCCCACGCGGGTAAACTGGAGACTATTTATCTTTTCTATGCGCTCGGCGAAGGCGGCCTCCTCCAGGTCATCGTCCACAGTTATTGCCACACCGGCCGGGTTATAGAACTTATCATCGTGGCGGAAGAGTTGCGTCTCCTCGCCCACTTTCACCTCGGCCTCGCCGGTGCCTATGCGCACCAGTCTAATGGGTGGTGCGGAGGCCCCTTCCAGAGCAGCCTGGGCTTCCTCACTTACATGTGGACATTTTTTAAGTTCCACCTTCTTTGCCGCAAGTTGCATAGCAAAGGCCAGACAAGTAGGGAAGCCGCAATCCTTGCAGTTAGTCTTGGGCAAGAGTTTGTAAATCTCAAGGCCGGTGAGCGGCATCTGTATTTTCTCCTTTCCGCGACCCTTTTATCTATGTGAAGATTATTACTCGTTGCCACCCTGGCCGGACAGGCTGGAGTGGCAACGCTACATCTTATCTTAGAACATCGGCTCCATCTGAAGCGCCGGGTGGTTCTTTTTGGTGATGTACTCCAGGACTTCCTCCTCGGTATTGGCCACGGTCTCATCGGCGACCTTATCCAGGAAATCCTCACCCAGGTCCATAGCCTTGGCCCGCTCGGTAACAGCATCTTTAATCTCCTCTTTAAGTCCCTTGGTCATCCAAACCACGCGGGTAAGGCCGCCGTCGGCCCGGTGGAACTTGGGACTGGAGATATACTGCTTGGAATGGCCAAAGAAACCCGGTGTCTGCTTTCCTCCACCAATTTCTCCGGCCAGGGTGGAGAATTTCATCCCGCAAGGAGTCATTTCAGGATATTCCCGGGGAACTATCATAATGCCATTGGTGGAAGGAAGCACAACAGAAGCACACTCAAAGCAGCCACAGGAGGTCATCGGGTCCACCACCATGCTGTAGGCGCTGAAGCGTTCCAGAGTGAAATTTGATTGATTATAAACGAATTCGTTTACTTTCTCCCACTGGCCCAATCTTTCGTCTATGGTCTTGCCCTTAGGCACGGGCTGATTGGGCCCGGCCGGGCTAATTTCATAAGCCGCCCGACCATCCAGCCAGTTGTATGCTCCACAAAGGCCGGGATGTTCCGGAGTAATTATGCACACATGGTTGGGGGCAAAGGACTGACAAAGGGTACAGGAATAATATGTATCCACGGATTCGTCGGTCATCCCGGCCAAGCGAGCATCTCGCTCCGCAAAGACCTTGCGGGCCTGGTCTCTCAGCCGCAGCACATCTTCCTCGTTGGTGTAAAGGGTAATCTGAATTTTATCGAATATGGCCCCGAAATCCTCGTGCAATTTGGCATATAAGGTGTCGCCAATGTGACGCAGGCGGAAGCCGGCCTTATAAGCCTCCTTGGATATTCTGGTCCAGGCGATGTCTCGCTGGCCCATATGGAAGAGGCCCTGAGGAAAGTTACAATAGGTGTGAATCTGACGCTCCAAGATGGGCTCGAAGTCGGGCTGCATCTTGCGGCCATAGACTTCAATAAAGATGCCCAGGGGAAGTTGCCCGCCTTCCTCCACTGTATCCACATCCGGGCCAACCAGTTCAATTTTTCCATCCTCCACTTCCTCGGAGGAATGACGCATAGTCAAATATTCTACCGCCGGAGTACGCTGGCCGCCGAATTCTACCTGCATTTCTTCTTTGCGCACCCTCTCGCCCTCAAATGCGGGACCAAAAGCGACCGGGATAGGAATTTCGGTGATAGTAATCTTGAGCCCGCGCACCTCAATGGCCTTTTCCACTATTCTATCCAGAGGAACACTCGAGACCACATGCTCATAAGTGCAGATACCGGTGGGCAAAATTTGGGGTATATCGGTATCTGCGATAGTGGGGAAGCCGAAGTTTATAGCCCCGGCGGCGTTAGCATACTTTTCATCATCCACCGGGCCCAAAGCCAACACAAAGGCGAAGACGCGGTTTTTATTATATCTCAAGTTGCGCACGAAATCCCCGGGCTTTACCCCGCCGAAGGACATTGCCACCCGGGCGGCAAAGCCCAGGGCGTAGACCGTGGGCTCAATGCCGCGGCCATAAGGGATGAGGCGGGTCTCCCAACCCATCTGCACCCCTTCTTCTGCGAGTTGTTCGGCCATACTTTTGCCATTGCTGGTGGCGGACATAAAGATATAGAGGTTTTTCTGCTGGAGTTCGCGAGCAATTCTTAGCGCGGTCTCATTATCCGGACAGGAGCCCACGCAGGCCGCGAAGCCGGGAGCCGTGCCATCCACAAATTCTATCCCGCGCTCCCGCATAATCACATCATCTGCCGCCCCCAGCCAGATATTATCTACCGGATTGGGCCCGACGATATATTTGCAAGCCTCGATTATCTCCTCCGCCCAAAGCGTGGCCATACCTGCATCCAGGGCCCAGCCCAGATAGGGCAACCAGTGTTCCTCATCGGGCGCCGGGGGCAAAAGGTCTCTGGCCTGAGCCAATATACGTTCCAAATCGGCTACTGTCTCTACCTTCTCCCCGGTCATTGCATAGATGACCGGCAAATAGTAGCCGGTATTGGGGAATTCGGCGCGATGGTCTTTTCCCACCGCTTCAATGGTCTCTTTTAATTTCCCTTCGGCGCGGTCCACGATTGCGTGGGCTCCGCGAATGGCTGCAGAGGCAATGATCTTAGACACTCAACTTCCTCCTATCCTCCATATCGTAGAGTTTGCGCTCTCGCTCCACATTTATCCCCAGCGCATCACGCTTTCGCTCTATATGAGCACACATCATCTCCGCCATCTTAAGCGGGTCGGGCTCAAATGCCCACATACCGCCAAGTTCTTCCTCAAATTCCTTGCATATTATCTCCATCAGCTCTTCGCTTCCTGCGACCGGCGAGCCTATACCGAAGACAGTAAAAACACCTGAGGCCACGAAATATTGACCTATGGAGATCGCCTTTTCATGCATCCATTCCAGGCAGGCCCCGGCCACGGGCAGGTCACTTATATCCTCACCCAGCCCGCCGGTATGAACCATCTCCGTGAGGGCAATGAGGATGCGGGAATTATCCACACAGGAGCCGGCGTGAAGCACCGGCGGCATACCTACGGCCTCGCAGACTTCACGCAGCCCGGGCCCGGCCAAATCCTTGGCCTCAGGAACGAGGAGCCCGGCCTTGCCGCATTCAATAGCCGCACACCCTGTCTCCACCACTAAGACATCGCGGGAGATGAGTTCTTTCACTAAGTCCGTGTGCTGGGAGGCGCCTTCCGGTGCTTTAAGATTGGTGCATCCCACCACCCCGGCCACACCCCGGATGCGCCCGTTCACTATGTTGTCATTCAAGGGGACATATGAACCCCGGAACCGGCCGCCCAGGATGTAATTCACCGTTTCGTGGCTGAAGCCGGCCACAAGGTCCGAGGTCAAATCAGGTATGAAGACTTCCTCTTTGGCTCTGTTGGGGAAATTCTCTATGCCCGCCCAGACGATGCGCTTGGCCGTCTCCAAGGGCTTATCTTCTTCGAATTCTATATGTTCGGCTCCGGTGATATGGGCGCGGGGCGAAGTGGTGATGAACTTGGTATGAAAGGCGTCGCAAATCTGGCCCAGCCCCTGCATTATACACTGCACATCCACGATCATCGCATCCACTACGCCGGTGGCGACGGCCAGTTCCTGCATCTTCATATTACCGGCAATGGGTATGCCGTGGCGCATCAGGAGTTCATTTGCCGTGCAGCAAATTCCCGCCACATTTATGCCTTTAGCCCCCAGTTTCTCGGCGGCTTTGATAAGTTCCTCATCCTGACTGGCTAAAGCTATCATCTCGGAAAGGATGGGCTCGTGGCCGTGGACGAGGATATTAACCTGGTCCTCCTTAAGCACGCCCAAATTGACCTCGCCCCTGAGGGGGATGGGGGTGCCGAAGAGAACATCCTGAAGTTCAGTGGCAATCATAGAACCGCCCCAGCCATCGGCAAGGGCACAGCGAGATGCCTGGCGCATCAGACTTCTGGCATCCTGGTCAACGCCCATAGAGGTGCGGTGCATAGCCTCCACGATTTCCCGGTCAACCCCGCGAGGATAAATGCCCAAAGCGTGCCAGACCTTCTGGCGGGTCTCGGGGGCTCGGGTAGCGAAAAGTTGTTCGCCTTCCTGCTTGCCGAATTCGGCCAGGGCCCTCTCTCCCACCTCAATGGCAATATCTTTGATATCCTTGCCCTCGGTCTCCACGCCCAGGACGGCGGCAACCATCTTGAGTTTGTGTGTATCCTTGACCTGGTAACCGGATACCTCGCCCCGGGCGGCCTGGAGGAAGATTTCTGCCACGGCGCGGCCGTGGTCCGAGTGGGCAGAGGCGCCACCGGCTACCATACGCAAGAAATTGCGGGCGGCGATGGTGGCGGCATCCGCCCCGCATACGCCTGCCTTGGCCCCCTTCTCACCAGGGGAGATGCGACAGGGCCCCAAAAAACATAGTCTGCAACAAAGCCCCAGAGTGCCGAAACGGCAGTGAGGGCTCTGGGCCTGGGCCCTTTGCCACGCTGTAGGCAGGCCCTTCTCTTCTATCCTTTCCAGCATAGCCTTGGCCGCAGCATCTACGGCCTTTTCTTCTTTCGCCATTGGTTCCTCCTGTAGCGTTGCCCCGCTTGAGACAACGAATGATAGTCAATTTGCACGAGGCTCTCCGTTAGTTGCCGGACAGCCCTACCCTCATTTTTTAGCCAGCGCCCTTTCCAGGCCCCGGCTTATGTTACGCATTTCGCCCAAAAACTCCGGGTTATCTACAAAAGGAGGCCGTCCGGAAAAATCCGCTGCGGCGATGCGTTCATCATAAGAGATAACGCCCAGGAGCCTTTCACCGGCGGCTTCCTCCAGGAACCTTTTATGTTCACTTGTGGCTATCTTGTTGCCGATGAAGAAGACCTTCTTAAGGCCTATCTCAGGGGCAAGTTCAGCGATGCGCCGGGCTACGGCGAGACTTCGGCTTCCCGGTTCAACCACCACCAGAAGGGCATCGGTGGCCTCAACCGTGGCTCGGCCGAGATGTTCCAGCCCGGCCTCCAAGTCCACGATAACCACTTGCCTCTGGGAAAGCATAATGTCCGAAAGTAAGAGTTTCAGAAAATGATTCTCCGGACAGTAGCAGCCTCCTCCGCCCTGCTGTATGGTTCCCAGCACCAGAAATTTCACCCCGTTTGCCTCCCGCAGGAATTTCTCCGGTATATCGGAGATGCGCGGGTTCAGTTTAAATAATTTACCGTAGCCCTGGGGGCCGGCCTCGGTGCGCTCCCGGATAAGGTCGCGCATTTCCGCAACGGGCTTAATATCCGATGCAGCATCATAACCCAGGGTGGCTGCAAGATTGGTGGCCGGGTCGGCATCAATAGCCAGGACCTCTTTGCCCGCATCGGCGAGCACCTTGGCCAGTCCCGCGGCTATGGTGGTCTTTCCCGCACCGCCTTTGCCAGAAATAGCCACCTTCATAAAGAAGCCTCCTAAAAACCACGCTATTTTAGCAAAATGAGCAAAATATGTCAAGTATAGATTTGAAAAAGATTGCTTATAGCCACGAGAATTTTTAATAACAAAATAAGGAGGGAAAAATTAGGGCAAAAACGAGAAGATTTGTTCAATTTATAAATAAGTCATTTTTGTACTTATGCGGATGGCGCACGGCTAATCTCGCTTTTTTTCGACCGGCAAGCGATGTCTTGTAGCAATCCAGAGACAAAGCGCCAGACCGCCATAAAGAAAGATGCATCCAAAAGCAAACATTATCCAGGCAGGAAGAGGCATTTATTCTATCTCCTTCCCTTTGATGCGCATAAGGATAATTCCGACAGCCACGACAGCGCCAGCCACGAGCCAACCGCCGACCCAAAGGGACCAAGGGGGATAAGGAATCTCCTTGGTCATCATATAAGGTTTTTGTATCCTCTCAATGACGCTAAGAACGATGGAAGTTCCCAGAATGGCCGGGGTCAGCACCTTAATGAATATATCCCACCAGAGACCTATCCTTATCTCAGAGACCGAATTTATATAATCCTTCAGGCGTCTGGTCTTAAAAAACCAGCCGATAATGACGCATTCCAGAAGCCCCACGCAGGCCAACCCAAAGCGCGTCATCCACTCGTCCATAATGTCCAGCCAGTAGAGCCCGGCCCGGGTGCAAAACAAAAGCCCGGCTAAAAAGGCCACCACGCAAAACCCGAAGACTATTTTCTTCCTGGGCACTTCCCATTTGTCTCTGATACCGGTAACCACCGCTTCCACTATGGAAAAGGCTGAATCAATCCCCAGGGTGAGCAAAGTGATGAAGAAGATCACGCCAAAAATCTGCACGGCTTTAGGCAAAAGGCTTATAGCCAGTGGATAAGTGACAAAGGCCAGGGTGGGGCCCTTCTCAATCACTTCACTCACGGGCTGATTCAACATATAGGCCAGATACCCTAAGGTGCTGAATACGGCGAAGCCCGCGAAATAACTGGTGCCGCAGTTGGCCAGGGAGGTGATGAAGGCATTATTGGTGACATCCGCGGTCTGGGCTTCATAGGAGGCGTAGGCAATCATTATGCCAAAGCCCAGGGAAAGGGAGAAGAAAATCTGGCCGTAGGCGGCAAGCCAGACTTCGTGGTCCATAAGGGCGGAAAAATCAGGCGTGAGATAAAAGCCCAGGCCTTCAAATGCCCCGGGAAGCGTGACGCCTCGCACCAAAAGCACCCCCAAAAGGATGACCGGCAAGGGCACGGTGACCATCACCACCTTGCCCACGATCCTCACGCCCTTGAAGATACAAAAATAGATGATGAGCCAGGTGAGCGCCAGGGCAAAAACTACCGGCCAGACCAATCCTCCCAGTTCGCCGGGCCCGGCACTTTTTTGCAGAACTTGCTCATTGAAAAATCCCCCGGCATCATCCTTCCAGGCCACGGTGAAAGAATAATAAAGATAGTTCCAGCACCAGGCCATAACTACCGCATAATAAAAAGAGATTACGCTGCCCACGCCCAGCGCCCACCAGCCCACCCATTCCCAGCGTTTTTTGACCTTGCGCAGGGCCTCGGGCGCGCCGCACTGCATCATCTGCCCCAACCCGTATTCCAGAATCATCAAGGGAATGCCGGCGGTGATGAGCGCCACAAAATAAGGAATTAAAAAAGCCCCTCCACCATACTTGTAGGCCACGAAAGGAAAACGCCACACATTGCCCAGACCCACCGCGCTGCCTATGGCCGCGGTGACAAAACTCGCCCGTGAGAACCAGCGGTCCCTTTGCTCAAGCATATCCCCTCTCCTCTATAAGCCTTCGGCCCTGCCTGCCGGCAGGCAGGCTTTCAGCCATTCAGCATTATTGAATGGCTGCCTTGCGGTTGCGCTATTTTTATCAAAGCCGGATAGGATATTCGCCGTGGTCCAGGGCGAAATCTATCATCGCCTTGTAATTTTCCCAGGTGCGCTCAGGAAGACGCGGCCAATGCGGCGAGGCCGTGGGAGCGAGAATAAAGGCCCCGTCACGCCCCCCTACCCCAATCGCCTCCCGGCAGGCCTCAATTATTTTCTCCTTAGGAGCGGCATATAAATCGCCAATCTGGATATTGCCTTTGATGGCAATTCTATTACCCACGCGGCGGCGGAATTCCGCCAGGGTTATATCCCCCAGCGGCGGCGACTCTACCGGATGGGTGGAGTCCAGCCCCATCTCCAGGAACATCTCCAGAATCTGGCTTAAATTCCCGTGACAGTGCATATGGGCCAGGCGGCCATAAGAATGGATGAGTTCTATGATGGGTTTATCGTAGGCGACCACGAAATCATAAAAATCCCGGGGCGAAAGCATGGGCGGGGTGGCAATCTCTTCTCCCAACATCCCGATTACCGGCCCCACTCCGCCCTCCAGCAGTAATCTCACCAGGTCATAGATGCGTTCGTTCACGGCTCCCAGGATGCGGTGGATGAGGGAGCGCTTTTCCACGCTCCAGATAGCCAGGCGCTCCGTGCCCAAAAGCGAAAGCAACCTTCCGGTGGCATTGCCGATTTGCGGAAGCACGATGCCCCTTTTGCCGATAATCCGATCCAGGCGGTGGAAGTCCGCCAAATTTGGCCGCACAGGTTCAAAGGGGAGCGAAAGCGCCTTCTCCACATCCTCTTCGGTTTCCACATAATTCTTGACCATATAGCGAGGCTGACCACTGCTGCGGGCGATATGGGCAGTTAGAGGTCCCTTTGGTGTTTCTATAAAATATTCAGACAACTCGTAATCGGAGCGCTTTTCCAGGATACGCATCTCGGGCTGTGCGGCCTTGTCGGAGCTGTATAAAAACCCCGCGCCCACCCCCCAGAAATGTATCTGGTCGCAATTCTCCCGCACATATTCCACCAGCGGCTCGTAACCCGGGCCGAATTGCGCCACCCGCTCCGCAGCAAAGGGATAGACCCCGCGAATGAATATGGGCACGCGGTCGGGCACGCCCCCCTTCATCGCACAAAGAATCCTTTCTCGCGAGGTCATTTTCTTGCCTTGCAGCCGTTCAGCCATTCGGCCATTCAGCCTTGCAGTCACTCAGCCTTGCAGCTACTCAGCCTTGCTGACTGGCCGGCTCGCTGACTCGCTACTGCAGTATTTCCTCCACCGTCACCGTGCGCTTTCCCTGGCTGGCCTTTATGGCGGCGCGCACCACGGCCAACGCCAGAAGGGCCTCCTCGCCCCCCACCTCCGGCCGCTTGCCCTCTCGCACGCATCTGCCGAATTCCCGCACCTCCTCCAGGATGGTATTAACTTGCTCGGTTTCAATCTCTTCCTCAGTTCTATCCGCCCGGACCAGAAGAATGTGGCGGTTCGCTCCCACATAGGCGTTTCCGCCCGTGCCGAAGACCGCGGTCCGCTTGACCGAGGGACAGGCATAATACGCCCCTACATGACCCACCACGCCGGACTGGAAGATGAGTATGGTTGAGGTGGTGTCGTCAATCTCAGCGGGGGTGGCAAGTTTGCGAATGAAAGAGGAGACCTCCTTCACCGGGCCCAGAAGATAATGCAGCGTATCAATGCAGTGAACGCCCAGTTGCATCAAAGGCCCTGAGGGGCACTTGTCATTATACCAGCGCCAGCGCTCTTTCGTTAATTTGAGCCCGCCGGCATGCGAATTATTGGCCTCGCAGGCGATGACCTGGCCCAACTCGCCCTCGTCTATAAGTTTTTTCAGCCGGCGTATCCTTCCGCTGCGCCGGCTGTTGTGGCCCACCTGCAGGACGACCCCGGCCTCCTTGCAGGCCGCGATGCATTCTTTAGCCTCGGCGATTTCGTTGGTTATGGGTTTGTCTACGAAGACATTCTTGCCTGCTTGGGCGGCCTTAATTACATACTCACCGTGCATATGATTGGGGGTGGCGATGAGCACGGCCTCAATCTCATCCATACCGAGGAGTCCCTCCGCCGAGGAGACCTCCTTGCACTTATACTCTTCCACCAATTCTTTGCGGGACTGTGGGGTGCGGGAAAACCCTGTAATAAGTTCCAGTTCCGGGGCCTCGGCCACGGCCTTAACAATGCGTCCGCCAAAGCCGGTGATGCCAATTACGCCCACCTTTACCGCCTCCATCAATGCCTCCTCTTCTTTGTTAGGTTTGGTGCAGACCTGTTGCAGTAATTATTTCTTGCGGGATTTCTCAATGGCGTCCAACCTGGCGAAGGTCTCGCGGATATACTCCACATTCGCCTTGATGGCGGCCTCAAAGCGTTCCTTGCCCTTCTCCGCC
>Ga0209636_10007291_pt1 | contig 11288 bp, 7 predicted proteins | sample DeeMarSWOR152_54_FD_187464 | JGI IMG/M metagenome (GOLD analysis project Ga0209636, IMG submission 187464) | Marine sediment microbial communities from White Oak River estuary, North Carolina - WOR-1-52-54 (SPAdes) (version 2) | ecosystem: Environmental > Aquatic > Marine > Intertidal zone >... | reverse complement strand
ACTGTCCCCCCCATTTGATCGTGTAATTGGCAGGGAGCTGGACTTTGTTTTCGATTTCTCTCTTCGCTTCGCTGACAAACCGGCCGATATCCCTTCCTCTGATGTTGCACTGCACAGTGATAAACCTGTTGTTGTGCTCTCGGTTGATCACACGGGAGCCGACGATCTCGACGACAGAGGCAAGCTGTTTAAGAGGAATCTGGCCTCCCCCAGGAAGTCTGATCAGGAGATTTTCGATCTGCTCGATATCCTTTCTGAACTCTGGACTAAAACGGAGAAAGATATCGAATCTTTTCTGTCCTTCATAAACCTGGCCGATTGTTATCCCCCCGACAGCAGCTTTGATTGTATCTTGAATGTCATCAATATTCACACCGTAGCGGGCGATTTGCCCTCTTGAGAGAACGATCTGAATGTGGTTTTGGCCGGTGAACTGCTCGACTTGAACGTTGGCTGCGCCTTTGATGTTCAAGATAGCCTCTTTGATTTCGATTGATTTTTCCTTGAGGATATCGAAATTTTCACCGTAGACTTTTATGGCCAGCTGAGATTTGACTCCTGTGATGAGCTCGTCCAGGTTGTGGGCGATAGGCTGTGTGATATTGAGGTTGACTCCTGGAAATTTTTCCAATCGATGTTCAATCTCTTCCAACAGTTCATCCTTGCTTTTGAAGTGTTTCCATTTCTGGATGGGATTGAGCTGGACCAGGATTTCTGCATTATTCACGAAGTGGGCATGGCTTCCGACTTCCCCTCTTCCAATGCGGCTGAGAATACCTGTCACCTCTGGGACTCCCATCAAATCTTTCTCAATGGAGGTCGTTATGGAGATGGTTTCCTGGAGGCTGATGTTCGGGTCTAATGTGGCTCTGAGATGAAGGGTTCCCTCTTCCAAATAAGGAATGTACTCTCTTCCCATAAACGGGATCAACGCCACGCCGATGATGAAGACAAGAAAAGTGGCGAGGAAGACTTTCTTCCGGTGTTTCTGGCATTGAGTGAAGAAAGGAAGATAAGCTTTTTTTATGTTTCTGATCAGGAATGGCTCTCTTGTCGCTCTTTTCTTTGGTTTGAGAAAAAAGAAAGACAGAGCAGGTGCTGAGATGAGAGCGAAAATCAGAGACCCTACCAGAGCGAAAGAGATGGCAAGCCCCATCGGCCGGAACATGATGCCTTCCACACCAGTCAGAGTAAAGATCGGGAGGAAAACCAGGATGATGATCACGATGGCGAAGAAGATGGGCCGCCCCACCTCCTTTCCTGCTCGACAGATGGCTTGAACTTTACTTTCATGCTGTAGATGAAGATGGCGGTGTGTGTTTTCTACGAGAATAATGGATGCGTCAGCGATCAAGCCTATCCCTATAGCCAGCCCACCGAATGACATCAGGTCTGCAGCCAGGTTCATCCTCTGCATCAGGATGAAGGAAAAAAGGATGGAAAAGGGTAGCGAAAAGACAGCGATGATGGAGGAGGAAAAATCTCCCATGAAGAGGAAGAGGACAATGATGACAAGGATAATTCCGAGAACAAGGTTACCTGAGATAGTGGAAAAGCACTTTTTGACAAGAGAAGCCTGATTGTAGAAAGGGACAATTTTAACTCCGGAAGGAAGGGATTTATTGACCTCTGAAATTCTCTCCTCGATGTCTTTGATGACGCGTGCAGTGTTCGAACCAAAGAGTTTCAAGACCATACCGACGACTTTTTCTCCTTCGCCGTTGACCAGAGCCGCTCCTCTCTTGATCGCTGGAAGGACCTGGATGGATCCCACATCCTTCAGAAAGATGGGCGTTCCCTGGTAGTTGGCTATGACGATAGTTCCGAGGTCTTCAAGGGTCTGGATGAGCCCGATGCTTCTGATGATGTATTCTTCTTTTCCCTTGGTGATGAAGCTGGCGCCTATATTCTGGTTGTTTTTCCTCACTTTTTCGCTGACATCAGAGATTGTGAGATTGTATTTGAAAAGGGATTGAGGGTTGATGAGGATTTGGAATTGTTTGATGTCTCCTCCGATGCTTAAAACCTGGGAGACCTCGGGAACGGATTTCAATTCGTATTTCACCAGCCAGTCCTGGATTGTCCTAAGTTCGAGAGGGGAATAATCGTCCCCTTCGAGATAATAGAGGTAAACCATCCCCAGACCTGTTGCGATAGGCCCTAAAACTGGATTATGCGCCTGGGCAGGAATGCTTTCTCTGGCCTCGTGGAGACGTTGAGAGACAAGCTGTCTGGCCCAGTAGATGTCAGTCTTATCCTCAAAATAGACATTGACTATGGAGAGGGCAAAAGTGGAAAAGGAACGGATGTTTTTCACTCGAGGCAATCCGAACATCGAGGATTCGATGGGATAGGAAATGAGTCTCTCGACTTCCTCAGGTGCCATGCCTTCGGCTTCGGTGTAAACCTGGACAAGAGGAGGAGAAGGGTCCGGAAAAACGTCGATGGGAAGCCTCTGGAACGCAAGAAATCCAAAAACTGCGATTATTGCAGTGGATAAGGCAATGAACACCCTCTGTTTGAGAGAGAAATCTATGACTTTGGATATCATGAGCCTTGGTTACTCGCAAAAATCATTTTAATCAACTAGTGGACATGCGCATGTCCGAAGGTTCCTTTATTGAGTTCTGCCTTGAGGTTGAACGCTCCCTGTACGACGATTTTCTGTCCTTCTTCCAGGCCGTTGGCGATGATCCTCGTGTTTCCCACCTTTTCGCCCAATTCCACATGCTGGACGGCGAATATGTCTTTGTCTTCGAGGATGAACACGATTTTTTCTCCGTTTAGAGTTTGGACGGCTTCTTCCGGAACAGCCAGGAGTTTTTGTCCCACAGCCTTGTTTTCGACAATCCCCTGGATGTACATATTGGGTTTGAGCAGCCCATCATCGTTTTTCACTTCGACTCTGATTTTTATCGTGCGCAGCTTTTCGTCGATGGTATTGCTGATATATGTGATTTTTCCCGCGAATTCCTTATCGGGATAGAGAGACGAGTGGAGGGTGACCTGGCTGTCTTTGCTGATAAATGGCAAATCCTTTTCGTAGGCATCCAACAAGGCCCACAGGGTACGGAGGTCAGAGGCTGTGAAAAGGATCTTATTGGGTTCGACATGCTCTCCGACGATAACATCTCTGAAGATAATCGTTCCTGATAAAGGGGAGAGAACGGCAAGGTTGGGGTCTGCGAGCTCGCAGAGATTGTCATCTGGCTTCCGGGAGGCGCATTTTTCTATGAGTTTTTCCGTTTGCTCATGGTCAAAACCGTAAGAGTGAAGGATGGCTCCGAGCCCGCCCACTTCAGTGGAGAGTTTCTCGAACTCTGCTTCCCTTCTTAAAAACTCCCTTTCTTCAATGGCTCTTTCCTTGAGCAGTAGCTTGGCTCTCTCGTATTCTTTCCGGCTGAGGTTGAGCTTGGCCACTGTCTGGAGGAAATCGGCTTGGGCTTGAACGAATTCGGGAGAATTGATTGTCAGGAGGAGCTGGCCTTTCTGCACTCTATCCCCCAGGTCGACCTCCAAGGAAGCCACTTTTCCTCCTATAAGGGAGGAGATATGCGCGGTTTTGTTTTGATTGAGGGAGAGGATTCCCAGGAGCTTGATTTTTGATGCCACATCCTGCATGGCTGCTGATCCCACAACGATTCCCCACTCTTTTTGCTGTTGGGGAGACAGGTGCAAGTCTTGGTGCTCATGCTCCTCTGGCTCTGCGATTTTGGAGCTCTGGGTTTCATGCGACTGGCCTTCTTGTTCATGGGTATCTTGCTCAGGAGGAGAGGCGGGAGTTTTCTTTTCGCTTCCCCCACAGGATACGAAACTCAGAAGCGATAATATTGAGAGCAGGAAGATATATTTTTTCATTTTATTTCTTCTCCGGTTGCCTTTTCTAGAACCGCCTTGTTGGCGTTCCAGGCATAAAGGGAATCCTGGTAGTCTTTTAAAATGCTGTTGTATGTTCTTTGTGAATCTAAATAGTCGATGAGGGAGATTTCCCCTTGCTTGTAGCTTTCCGCGGATATCTTCAGGCTTTCTTCAGCCTGTTTAAGAAGGCCTTCATGGAACAGCTGGATCGTCTGCTCTGATAATCGCTGCTCATTCAATCTTGTCTTGATTTCAGTGCTGATTTCCATTCGTAAAGCTCTTAATTCTTGATTCTCCTTCTGTTGGAGACTTTCTGCTTCAACGATTTCCTTTGATTTAAAATTCCAGAGTGGGATATCCAGTGAGATGCCGACTCCCTTGTTTTGTCCGTGCAGTTCATTATCGATGAACCCGGAAAGCTTAAAATCCGGAAGCCTCTGCCATTTGACATAGCTGAGGTTGCTCTCTGCAAATTCAAAGTCTTTCTCTTTTCCTTTGATAAGGGGATGGGAGAGAAGAGCTTTTTCCAGGAGTGCTTTTTCATTTATTTCAAGAGGTCTGTATTCGAGTTTTCCTGAGACCGAGAAATAAGTGGGGAGAGAATTCCCCAAAAATTTGTTCAAGTTTTCCTTGGCCAGTTTCAATCCCGTATCAGCCCTGTTCAACTCGTTCCGTGCTTTGAGGGTCTCGACGTAGAGTTTTATGGCTTCCAATTCTTTGGTTTCTCCCAGATTGACTCTTTTGAGAATCAGTTGATGAGTCTCTTCGAGAGAGCTTAAGTTTTTCTGGGCGAGCTCCTTTTTGTTTTTAAGCAGCAGGACTTTATAGAATAATTGTTTTATTTCGCAGGTGATTTCGAGTCTCAAGAAATGGAAAATATAATCTGACGCTTGCCATTCTTTCTCAAACATCTGGACACGATAATGTCTTTTAAAAGGATTCTCCACATATTGGCTTAGAGATATGCCATCTGTATTCCGTTTTTCAGGTGTCTCGTGGAATTTTCCCTCTCCCACATGGACTTCAAGCTCGGGATTATCGAGACGCCTGGAGGCCTGGAATGCGGCCTTTTTGGCTGCCACTTCTTGAGCTTTGGCCAGAAGAGTGGGATTATTGTTTATGGCAAGGTCAATGATTTCGGGGAGAGAGAATTCCTTTTTTTCTTGTGGGGTTGCGAAGACGCAGAATAAAAACAAAAAAGAGATGGCAGCGATGAGCGTTTTTTTCATCTTATTCTGGTAAGTATTTTAGGGGATTTGATTTGGAATGAAAAGGAGAAGTTTTTTGGCAGGTCTTAGATACGCCACCAGTATGAAAATTTGATAAAGTAATACCGGCCTTCTCTTCGCCATGTGCCTGAATCGTCTTCTTCCTGGTTGTCGTCGATGCCGAAATAAAAAACAGTACCCGGGCAGTATTCGTAGCTCAGCATGGTGATCGTGACATCATCGTCACCGAAAACCGAATCTCTTTTGGTGAGACAGGCCCGGATTCCTTTGGTGTTGGAATCGAAACAGCGGACAGCGATGTACAGATTTTTTTTGTCGTATCAGACGTAGGCGGTTGTTTTTTCAGAAGATTGGGCCCCTTCTTGAGGCTTCTGCTGAGTGAAAGGGTCAAGGGCAGCTCCTTTTTTCCAGAGCGTATTTTCCAGATGGCTGTCGATTTTAGGGGGATTGGCGAATTCCGGCACTTTGACAGAATAATTGTTCCCGTCTTCACTGGCAAGCGAAAACAAGGTAAACTGTATCAGAAGAAAAAGGGCAAAAAGGAAAAACTTCTTAGACTTCATCAGTCCTGCCTTTATAGAGTGACAGTTTGCTTTTTGAAAGATTATCGGACTTGAAAATCAGTGAATTTGATGTTTTTTTCCTTCAAATTGACTCCCATCGCTCTCTCCAAGCGGGCGAGCGAAAGGTTGTAATCGATGATGGCTCCAAGCTCATTTGTCTGGGCGGTGGTTAATTCTGTCTGGTATTGAAGGACAAAATAAGGCGTTGAGATGCCAACCCTGAATTTTTCTTCCTCAGCTTCTAGTGTTCTCTCGGCGAGCTCCCTGGCCGCCTTATACGCCTGGACTCTCTCGTAATTTGTCTGGACGGCTCTCACCGCGCTTTTGACTTCGAGAAAGATTTGTTGTTCCGCGTCTTTCAGTCTCAGCAGAGACTGATCCAGGTTGACTTTTGCCTGATTGTAATTCGCGCGGGAGAAGATAGAGTTGAGAGGAATGTCCAGCGTTATTCCCGCGCTCCAGTTTTTGTATTCGAAGCCAAGGGTATCTTTCCAGGCGTCACTTGAGCCGTATTCAGAGCTGCCGATCGGGTTACCGAACGGATTCGTCGGATCATAGATAAGCTGTGTTCCCGATAATCCAGGGCTCCAGTAGGAGGCTGAAAAGCTGAGGTTGGGGAGCATCTGATTTTTAGCGTAGCTGAGGTTCATTTCCTGGTTCTTTATACCGAGCCGTGTTCCCTGCAGGTCGGGCCTGTTATCCATAGCTGTTCGTAATGCCTCGTCAAGAGTGATTATTTTTTCTTCGAGGTATGGTTTATCATCAGGAATGATCTGGATGCCTTCGGGAATTCCTTCAGAGGCAAGGTTAAGGAGGATTTTCAGCCGGTCTTCGTTATCTTTCACTGTGGCCTGGGCCTGTAAGATATCCGCCTGCCTTGAAGCGACCGCGGACTGTGCACTCAAGATTTCAATTGGGGCCAGAGTTCCCACTTCCACAGCCCTTTTATTCTTTTCCAGAAGTTCTTGCGCCAACCTCAGCGATTGTTCTCTCACCTTAAGGGTTTCGATACTGGCAACCAGATTCCAGTAGGCTTCCTCTACGTCATAGACAGTTTGCTGAAGCACCCGCTTGAGTTGGCTTTCGGAGATGTCCAGGTTGTTCCGGGCGATGATAATTTCTCTGCGGACGATCTTGAGCCCGAAGTTTCTCAAAAGAGGCTGGTTGAAGGCGAAAGTCAGAGTGGTGCTGTAACGAGGATTGATCGTCTGTAATCTCTGAGTTGTTTCGCTTCTATAGCCGTCCACGGATACAGAGAAAGTTCCTCCTGTCGGGATGAGTTGTGAGATTTCTGCCCCATATGTGCCTCGAATCGTGGAGACTGTATCAGTCGATTCAAGGAATGAAAAGGAAGCGTTAGTCGTGTCTCTTTTGTTATAACTGAGGTTAAAGCTGGGCAGGAATTTTTCCTGGGCAAGCGAAATCCCAATATCGGAAAGCTCAGGATTTAAAATCTCTATCGCTACGCCAATGTTGTTCTTCATGGCTTTGAGGGTGCATTCCTCAAGAGAAAGGGAAAGAGTCTTTTCTTCCTGTTGAGCTAAAGAAAAACTGATGGTGAAGAGTGTCAGGAATATGGTGATTCCGATTCTTCGTTTTGTCATTTTGATCCTCCTTTATAAAAGTTCGTAGTCTGCTATCCCACTTAAGGAAACAGGGATATGAGAAAAGCGAAACAAGCTCAGGGATGCGGGAATTTTATTTCCGTCTTTAATCATTCAGCCTGTCATATTCCGCTTGCTCTCTATCTATTTTAATCTTGTACTATTGTGATTACTTTTTTTCCTGGCCTAGAAGCATTTTTACTCATATCTCAAGGCTTCTATCGGGTCCAGTTTAGATGCTTTTCGGGCGGGGTAGAACCCAAAAAAGATCCCGACGACTCCAGAGAAGCAGAAAGCCAGTATGATGGACCACATGGAGACAAGGGTCTCCCAGTCGGCAAACTTCGAGATCATAGTCGAGCCGACAATGCCCGCTCCGACTCCTAAAACACCTCCGAATATGCTTAAAACTATGGCTTCAGCCAGGAACTGAAAGAGGATATCCTTTTCGCGAGCGCCGACGGACATCCTGATTCCGATCTCCCGGATGCGCTCGGTCACAGAAACAAGCATGATGTTCATGATCCCGATCCCGCCAACCAGGAGAGAGACGGAAGCGATCCCTCCAAGGAGTATCTTCAGGGCATCTCTGGATTCAGCCGCGCTTTCGGCGATATCCGCCATGTTCCTGACGTTGAAGTCATCCTCAGCACCGGGCGCGATCTTATGCTGTATCCGGAGGATATCTTCGATCTGTCTCATGGCCTCCTCGGTCCTGGAACCGGATACGGCTGAGACATCGATGGAACTGATACGTGTGGTTCCGAGGAGTCTTCTCATAGCTGTGGTGTAAGGGACTAAGATCATGTCGTCCCTGTTCCAGAATCCCCCGGATTCTCCCACTGCTTTTAGGGTTCCGATCACTTTGAAAGGGATTTTCTTGATCCTGATGATCTGCCCGATGGGATCGGCTCCTTCGAAAAGATTCTGGTTCACTTCGTTGCCCAGGACACAAATCTTCTGCCCGGACCTGACCTGGTTTTCATCGAAGAAGATACCCTCCTCGATTTCCCAGTTTCGGATCTCCGGGTACTTATCGCCAACACCGTAGATCGAGGTGTTCCAGTTCTTGTTTCCGTAGACAACCTGCGCTCGGCCCGAAACCGAGGGGGACACGTACTGGACAGCATCACATTTCTCCAGAATGACTTTGGCATCATCCTCGGTCAGTGTCTGGACGGATCCTCCTCCATAACTGCGGCCCCTGAAGGATTGGCTTCCGGGACGGATAGTAAGAAGATTTGTCCCCATATCCTCGAAGCGCTTTTCCACTTCTCTCTTGGCGCCCTCTCCGATACTGACAGTCGCAATGACGGCTCCGACTCCGATAATGATGCCCAGAGCGGTGAGGAAAGAGCGCATTTTATTCCGGCTTAACGCTCGGAGAGCGATTCGAATGGTCCTCAGTATGTTCATTGTCTTAGCTCCTTCACATCACAGGGATTTAATCACGTTCTTCTTTGATGATTTGGCCATCCCTGAGGTATATTCTTCTCTGGGCAACCGCGGCGATTTCTGGGTCATGGGTAACCAGGATGATCGTGATCTTTTTTTGCTGGTTGAGTTTTTTAAAGATGTCCATTATTTCATTTCCTGTCTTCGTGTCCAGATTTCCGGTGGGCTCGTCGGCAAGAACCAGGGAAGGATTATTGATCAGGGACCGGGCAATGGCCACTCTCTGCTGTTCTCCTCCGGAAAGCTGGTTTGTCAGGTGGAGCTCTCTCCCTTTCAGGCCGACTTCCGCAAGTGCTTGATAAGCCATCTCCTTGGCCTTTTTTCCTGATGTATCGGAATACAGGAGAGGAAGCTCGGTGTTTTCAAGCGCTGTGGTGCGGGCGAGGAGGTTAAATGTTTGGAAGACAAACCCGATTCTTTTATTCCTTATCCGGGCCAGCATGTTCTTGTCCAGAGTGGAAACCTCTTGTCCCTCTAATAAATACTTTCCCTCTGTGGGCCGGTCCAGACAGCCGATGATGTTCATCAGAGTCGATTTGCCGGATCCTGAAGGGCCCATGATAGCCACAAGATCACCCTCTTTGATGGTGTAAGTGACGCCTCTGAGAGCATTGACCTGAGTCTCCCCGACTGTGTACACTTTCTTGAGATTCTCCAGTTGAATAAGGTTGTTGTTGCTGCTCATTTGTGGTTGTCCTTGCCTTGAGTTTTTTATTCCTTGGGGAAAGAGGGCTAACGGAACATCCTCATCATCGAAGGCCCCCCTCTATTGGAGGATGAGCGAGTGCCTCCTTCAGTGTTTTCGCCTGTGATCACAAGCTGTCCTTCTTTCAGGTCTCCTGAAACAATCTCCGTATAAGAGTTATCCGTGACTCCCTTTCGTATAAATACCATCTTGAGCTGGCCATTTTCATCCTCGATCCAGATTCGCGCAAAATCTCGCATCTGTCTCCCGCCCGTGCCAGAACTTTTCGTCCCAAATTGGCGCTGTCCTGAACCTGTACTCTGCGACCCTTGGGAATCTACTTTCTGGCCAGGCTTTCTCTCCGGGTTCGATCCTTCTCCTCCTGTGCTCCTGTTTCCTCTCATCATGCTCGTCATGAGCTCTCTCATTTCTTCCTGGCTGAGATTAGGCGTAAAGCGGAGGGCGGCGTTCGAAACGCGCAAAGCATTCCGCGCCTCTCCGGTCACGATCGAGACAGTGGCTGTCATTCCGGGCCTCAGTTTCATCTCAGGGTTTTCCACATCGACGATAGTGGTGTAAGTGACAACGTTCTGGACGACTTCAGGGGAATACCGGACCTGTTTAACCACGCCGCTGAAATTTTCATCCGGAAAGGCGTCGACAGTGAACCTGACTTTCTGGTTCTCATTAACTTTTCCGATGTCCGCTTCATCCACGCTGCATTCCACCTGCATCTTGCTCAGATCATTAGCGATCTGGAAAAGTACCGGAGCCTGAAAGCTGGCGGCGACTGTCTGGCCGACGTTGATGTTCCGGCTGATCACGACTCCGTCAATAGGCGATTTAATGATTGTGTACGTCAGGTTGACCTTGCTCGTCTCGAGCTGGGATTTGGCCTGTTCCAGCCTGGCCTCTGCGGATTGGATGTCGGCCTTGGCGCCATAATAATTGGTCTCAATGGTTTCTTTTTCTTCAAAAGACAACAATTCCTTTTCAAAGAGTTCTAAGGCTCTCTCCAATTTTTTCTTTAGGTTCTCGAAAGTGACCTTGGATTTTTCGAGAGAAGCGACAGCGCTTTGGTAGTTGGCTTCATCCTGGTTCACCCGGGTTAAGAATTGAGATTGGTCCAGTTGAGCGATAACCTGTCCTTCTTTCACCTGGGAATTGAAATCCACGTAGATTTTTTCAATTTCTCCGGAGACCTGGCTTCCCACATCAACAATGTTCACCGGATTCACCGTTCCAGTCGTGACGACGAGTGCTTCGATATTTCCTCTGTCAACCGCTTGCTTTTTATATTTTTCGCTGTTTCCGTTGTTGCGGTTAAAAACTGTAAATCCGAGAACAATCCCTGTCACTGTGACTATGACAACGATAACTGCGATAATGATGATCTTTTTTTTCATTATTTCTCTCCTTCGTTTTTTGCGATTTTCGGACTGTGCTTTTTCATCTCCTTTATCTGTTCGGTTGTTTTTTAGAGTGTTTTCTTCTTTCCTCCATTTCTTTCTTTCTCTGAGAAACATACTTTTCGATCATGGCATCGAATTTCTGACTTTGCTCCTCACTCAAGATACTTTTGATCTCACTTCTGAGCTGAGTCCTCATGGCGGAGTATCTCTCGCGAGAAGAGCGTATCTCTTTCATCATCCTTTCTTCGTTATTCCTGAAGATTTCCCTTATCTGTTCCTGCTGCTCTGCGGTGAGGCCCAGCTCTTCAGCCATCATTTCCAGAGTCGGAAAGCGCACCGAGCTTCTTCTATCCGTTTTTCTTTCCGTTTTCTTCTTCACTTTTTTATCAATGAGGTGCTGCTCGATAAGAATCCCACTCAGGACGCCGGCAATAAAGACGACGATAAGGGAGAAGACTATCCATAATTTATAATTGTTTTTC
>Ga0209636_10007290_pt1 | contig 11288 bp, 6 predicted proteins | sample DeeMarSWOR152_54_FD_187464 | JGI IMG/M metagenome (GOLD analysis project Ga0209636, IMG submission 187464) | Marine sediment microbial communities from White Oak River estuary, North Carolina - WOR-1-52-54 (SPAdes) (version 2) | ecosystem: Environmental > Aquatic > Marine > Intertidal zone >... | reverse complement strand
TTGATGGAATCGCTCGGAATCGACGAAGGTCAATTCGGCACATTGGCCATGGGATTGTTTTTGACCAGTTGTATCGTGCAGCTCATCATCGGTCCGTTGGTAGATAAACTCGGATATAAACCAATAGCCATTATTGGATTTGTGGTTACCAGCGCAAGCGTGTTTTTGTTGGCTTATGCTTCGAGTTTCGGATTAGCGCTTTTTGCCTGCATTCTGTTAGGTGTAGGCGCCATGTCTTTGAACACAGTGGGTAACACTCTGATTCCGATCGTGCTGTTCGAAGGCAAAGATCCGGCGCGGGCCAGCAATTTCGGTAACGCCTTTTTCGGGCTTGGATATGTGCTTACGCCTTTTCTTTTTGTCTTTTTCCTCACCAATCTGAATTTAAGCTACAGTACGTCTCTGTCCATTATCGGAGTGTTGGTGCTGGTTTTCCTCGTTTTTGCTTTGATTGCAAGCTATCCCCAGGTTTCCACAGGATACAAGTTTTCCATGGCTGTCAAACTCTTGGGAAAAGGTGCGGTCTTGATTGCTGCTTTGGCCTTGTTCTGTTATATGTCGCTCGAAATATCTATGGGAACCTGGATCCGAAAGCTCATGGAACAGCTCTTCGAAGGCAGCGGCAATCTCAGGCCAGCTTATTATGCTGGTTTGATTTTAAGCGCTTTTGGCGTGGCCATGATGGCCGGACGATTCCTTACCTCGACTGTCAAAAACCTGACCGCTATAGGCAATAAAGTTATCCCTGTGATGGCTTTGGTTTCTTTAGGAGCGACCGTGCTCATGATTTTAGCCAACAGCCCTGCTTTGGCCATCATTGCCATTCTTCTGGCTGGGCTGGCCTTTGCACCCATTTTCCCCACTATCGTTGGAATCACCTTCGCAAAATTCGAACCAAGACTGTATGGAAGCATTTTTGGAATCATTTTTGCCGTCGGTCTACTGGGTGCAACATTCGTGCCGAAATTTATCGGAAATTTGAGTGTGGGTTCGACCGTGCAGCAGAGCCTGTGGATCGCAGCAGCCATGGCAGCCATACTGTTCGTCATCGCTCTGATTATGGGCAGAATAGGTAAACAGAAAGAATAGAAACTCACTTATTTTAGCCTTTCTCTCAGAAGTCACCTTTAAAAGATCCTTTATAAAGATTCCAAATTGTTTTTCCGAGGGAAAATTTGGGTAAGTCGAGACTTGCTTTAAAAATGATGAAATCTTGCTGTCTGCAACAAAAATACCGATTTTTGATAATTGTATAACTGGGAGCTATAATTTCATAAATGACGTTTTACACTCTAGGACATTCCACACGATCGATGGAAGCGTTTATAGCTCTGCTTCAGTCATACAGGATTGAAATTCTGGCCGATGTCAGAGCCTTCCCCTCGTCCTCGAAATTTCCCCATTTCAACAGGGAAAATCTCAAGGATAGCCTGCTCCATAATGATATCCAATACCACTGGCTGGGAAAAGAACTGGGAGGTTACAAGAAAAAGTCCGAGGGATTGGGAGAGAGGTCGCCGAATAAAGGCTGGAAAGCAGAAGGATTTCGGATCTATGCAGACTATATGCTCACCGATGGATTTAAAAACGGAATAGAAAGACTCCTAGAATTGGCGGAGCAAGGAATCACGGCCTATATGTGCGCTGAAAAGTTTTTCTGGCGATGCCACCGGAAACTGATCTCGGATTATCTTGTGAGCCATAGCCATAAAATCTGGCACGTCATAGAGGCTGACCAATTGCGAATCCATGAACTATCGAAAACCGCTCAAATCAAAGACGGGACACTCACCTATCCTGCCAAAAAGACTCCATATACTCCTGATTTGCCCTTTAATGAAGAGTTATCCCACCACACAAAGGGAGAAAAAGGATGAAAAAGTCCCTACCCCGGTACTCGTTTTACAAGGAAAGAAAGACTTGATGCCACTTTCCCTTTCTCGAAGATCCTGATGAGTTTGCCAAGATCGTGAAGAATTTTTTATAAGACATGAAACCAATTTTCTTCTTTGTTGCGTTATATATGTTGTGGGCGGATTGACATCAAACCATGCCTCATTTACAATCTTTAAAGGATATCTGGACCGTAAAGAACACAGCATATCTCATCGATTGAAGGAAGACGTGCAAGATGAAGTGTCCCAAATGCCAATCGGAAAATCCTCCTGACAGCAGTTTCTGCCGAAAGTGCGCCACCCCACTTCCCTCGGCAGAAGAACTCGGCCTCACACAAACCAAAACCCTGATCATGCCCCCGACTGAACTTGAAAGGGGGACTACTTTCGCCGATCGCTACGAGGTCATCGAAGAGCTGGGAAAAGGAGGCATGGGCAGAGTCTACAAGGTCTTCGACAAAAAGATCAAGGAAGTGGTGGCCCTAAAGCTCATAAGGGCCGAGATCAGCACAGACGAGAAGACCATCGAACGTTTCAACAACGAACTGAGATTGGCCCGCAAAATTTCCCACAGGCATGTTTGCCGCATGTATGACCTGGGAGAGGAGGGGACATCCCATTTTATCACCATGGAGTATGTTCCTGGTGAAGACCTCAAGAGATTCATCAAGAGGTCTGGACAGTTAACTGTCAGCAAGGCCATATCCATTGCCAAACAAATTTGCGAAGGACTGTCAGAGGCCCATCATCTCGGCGTCATTCATCGGGATCTCAAACCCCAGAACATCATGATCGACGCAGACGGAAACACCCGCATCATGGATTTCGGGATCGCCCGCTTCCTCGAAGGGGAAGGGGTGACAACTCAAGGCGTCCTGATCGGCACTCCGGATTACATGTCACCCGAGCAGACCGAATTGGAAGGTGTGGACCAGCGCTCCGATATCTACGCCCTAGGAGTGATTCTTTTCGAGATGGTCACGGGAAGAGTGCCTTTCGAAGGGAAGACTCCCATCAGCATTGCTATGAAACACAAGAGCGAGCCGCCTCCTGATCCCAGAAATCTGAATGGACAGGTCACAGACGGACTTAGCCAGGTGATTCTCAAATGTTTGCAGAAAGAGAAGCGCGACAGATATCAGAGTGCAGAGGAGCTCCTCGCAGACTTAAAAAACATCGAGGAGGGACTTCCTATTACGGAAAAGATCATTCCTGCTGCTGAGCCCAGTCCTCAAACATCGAAAGGAATAACCATCGCCTTTGATACAAAGAAACTTCTTGTCCGTGTTGCAACATTGATGATCATCCTCATAGGAGTCGTGGTGGTCTGGCGGCTTATTCCTCGGAAGGAAGGAGGGATATCTTCCAAGGAACCCGCTCATATTATAGTGCCGCCTTCCCCTCCTGAAATCAAAAAGGATGCAGTGATCTCTAAGGCTCAAAAAAAGAGTGAAACAGAGGGAAGAGAAGGAACAGGAACACGCGAACAGCGGTCTGTTTCTCCTGAGCTCAGATGGCTGATACCCAAAGATGTCGAAAAAATCTTGGATGCCTCAAAGTACAGTACAGATGCCCAATGGCTGTGGAGAACGTTCAATCTGCTGAGTCCAGAGGTCATTAAACACCTGGGCAAGGATGATCTCAAAGGCATTGAAAACTTTCTGGAGAATATCAAAAAAAATCTTCCTGAGGAGGGAGCTCACAGGGGAATCATCGACCAGATAAAAGGCAAACTGCAGGAAGGCCAAAAGCTTCAAGAGGAGGGCAAACAAGAGGAAGCCCAGAAAAGCTACCAGGAAGGCCAGACTCAGATGCAAAAGCTCCTCGAGATCGTAAGAGACAAAGAGGAGGCGGATCGGGCAAAGAGTTCCATGGAACAGGCCAGGATGGCTGCTTCGCAAAGATTGGCGGAAGAGGAGGATAATTTACTCTATCGAGTCGCTCAGGAAAAGGCCGAGGACGCCACCGATGCCTATGAGGAGAGCGATTTTGCGGGATCAAAAACGCTTTATACCATACTGGCAAGAGTCTTTGTCTTCAGTATCGAAGGTTGTGAAGATAACCGGTGTATCGAGGTTCTTAAAAATTTTGTCGATGGCTTGCGAACGGATGCAACTCTGTTGGATGCCCAATCGTCAGATTCCGCCTCTTGGTATTTCGAGCACGCAAAGGAGGAGGAAGAACAGGCCGCCTCTCTCGTGGAAGAGGATGATTTCGAGGATGCCGCAGAGCGCTACATCCAAGCTGCATTCCTGTATGAAAAAGCCAAAGAAAAGGCAACAGAAGGCAAAATCCAGGAACGATAATCTTCTTCTTCTGTCTTATCTCAATCAAGAGGGGACAATTTCATCACATATCATGCAACTTTTGAATTTATCGAGAGGTTAGAAAAATAAACCGCTTTTTTTCGTCTGGAGGTCTCAATTGAAGAGAAAGAGAACCGCACTCTGCGCATGTTTTCTGTTTATGCTCTGTCTTTCCTTGTCTTCGTCCTTTTCGTTTTCCTTTTCTATAGCCTCCCCTGAGGGAAACGACATGGAAAAGGCTGCCTGGGGAGAGGAGATCATGGAAGGGGAGGTGGCAAAAAAACTGGATACATATCTGACCCGGATTACGCCCTTCGGCTTCTCCGGAGCACTTCTTGTTGCTAAGGACGGCAAGATCATCCTCAACAAAGGATATGGAATGGCTATCCGGTCCGAGAATGTGGCCAACACCTCAGAGACGGTGTTCAGTACGGGATCGATCACAAAACAGTTCACTGCGGCTGGAATCATGAAACTGGAGATGATGAGGAAACTGACGACCGACGATCCGATCACCAAATATTTCGATGAAGTGCCGGAAGAAAAGAAGGGCATCACCCTTCACCATCTGTTGACCCACACATCAGGAGTGATCAACTTCACAGGGCCGGATTTTGTTGAAACCCCCAGGGATGAGACGATGCAAAAAATCCTGGATGCTCCCCTTCAGTTCAAACCTGGAAAGCGTTTTGCATACTCCAATGCAGGCTACAGCATGCTGGCTGCCGTTATTGAGAAGGTTTCGGGTCAAGGCTTTGAAGAGTTCATGAACAAAAACATCTTCACGCCGGCTGGAATGAAATACACCGGATACAGAATGCCTGAATGGGGCAAGAAGGTCGTGGCTCACTGGTATGTGGGGGATAAGGACAACCGAACGCCCCTGGAAAAGCCCTATCCGTACTGGAACTATATCGGAAATGGAGGAATTCTCTCCACCACCGAAGATATGTACAAATGGCATGAGGCGCTTCTCGGGGAGGAGTTCCTCTCATCTGAGGTCAAGAAAAAAATGTTCACTCCTTTCCTGAACGACTATGGATACGGCTGGGATGTGCTGGAAAGAGAGATGGGAACCCTGATCCAGCACGATGGAGGCAGCATGCTCGGCTGCAGCGCAGAGATGCGGCGTTATATCGATGCCGGGGTGGTGACCATCCTGTTCTGCAACCAGAGCTACGGCCGGCAGACGCTTATGGAAGCGGTGAGGGAGCAGATCGAGACATTGGTCTTCGGAGGAGACGTGAATCTGCCTGTTGAGGTTATCGCAGCGGCACCAGAGAGGCTCCGGAAATTCGAGGGGAAGTACAAACTAGGAAGCGGCGGAGAGTTGACGGTCGAGGAAAAACAGGGAAAGCTGGTCATCCAGGCTCAGGGGCAAGATGCGATCTGTCTGCTCTTTGATCCTGAAAATCCCGATCCAGCACATTCTGAGGAACTGAATAAGCTCTCGAAGTCGGTATTTGAGGCTGCACTCAAAGGCGATTATAGGCCCTTCGGGGATGTGCTCATGGATAAAGAAAGGCGTCTGGAGAGGGTCAAGGAATTGATCGATATGAGATTGAGGATGTATAAGGAGAGAACAGGAGCGATAAAGAGTGCTGCATCGGTCGCAACGCTGCCATCAACATTCGATGGAGAACCGGCCGCAATGACCTATGTCGAATTGAAAGGTGAGAAGGGAAGCATGTTTTTCGTCTTTTTTTGGCGTGGAAATAAAAATGTTGGAGTGGGTCCGACAATGCCTCCCGGTGAGATGACTTTGCCTTTTCTGCCTGTATCAGAGACGGAATTTGTGGGGTATCGGATCGATACGGCCATGAGCTCCCGATTAGAATTCAAGTTCGATGCTGAGGGAAATGTGATAGGTCTTGCTGCTCCAGGGGAAGAAAAGCCTTCGGCCCTGAAACAGAAGAATTGAGTCAATATTCTTAAAGCGGTTAAAAGCTGAAATCGGATTCCAGATTCACTTTTTCTTGATGACCATCTGATACTTGGCGTTCTTCTGTACAAGATTTCTGGAAAAATAGTCGGAGTGATACTGGTTCTCTACGTATAGCTTTGTCTGGTCGCAGTAATGAGGGCTGGCTGGAATGCCGGATACTCCTGTCGGAATCAAGGTGAGCGATTCATCCCAGTTGTCCAGAGGATAGATATGACGATGGGAAACACCAACTGTGACACCGAAAGGATCACTGAAAGGGTAAGAAGAATAGCACACAGTGTGATAACTTCCTCCCACTTCATGGGGTCCACTGTTAAATTTAAACAGCCAATCCACCAACTTAACATTACCCAATGGATGGACAAGAGTGAGCTGGTGGAGTTTGCCCCATCGCCAGCCTTTGGGATCAGTTCCAAGCTCGGCTTTGAGATCTGCAACTGTATCTTTGAAGCTTTTCTGAACCATGGATGCAAACGTCTCCTTGACTCCTTCTGTCCTCACATCATCACACCAGAGAGAGTCCTTTTCTCCGAAGAAACGATGGACTGCATATTCATAGAGCAGTGGGGAAGAGACAAAATCTGTATAGAGCTCTTTGCCCAGTTCATCCAAAAATAAATTTTTCAAGAGTAAAACCAAAAATTTTTCGAAAACCGCAGCTTCGGGACTGGTAGGAACGAGAACTCCGTCCCATGAGGATAGCATCTCCAGAGTGTTTCTATCCATTTCACTCAGATTCTTTAATTCATCAACCTCAGAGACGATGGAGTCTCGAATTTTTTCAACCAACTTTGACCTTTGGTCTCCCTGCATGCGCTTGAAATCCTCGATCGAGAATTTGTCTTTCCCTGCAAGCATCTCTCGAATACGGTCGATGCGGTAAGGAAGCGCAAACCAGCGGCTTATGTAGTAGGGATATTCATCGCCCACGGTCTTATTGTTGGCACTCGAAACAAAGCCATCTTCTGGATTAAAGCTGTGGGGGAGCTCTTCAAAAGGCACCATGCCCTGCCAGTCATATTCATCTGTCCAACCGGGCAAAAGAGCAGTGGTATCGCCGCCCTTTCGAATCGGCACACCCGCACAGCAGCAGAGCCCGATATTTCCCTCGACATCTGCATAAACGGTATTCTGGCTTACTGACTTAAAAGTGCTCATCGCGTTCTTAAAATCGTCCCAATTTTGAGCACGGTTGAGAAGATAAAGAGTGCGCATTTCGTTGGAATCATCGTTTCCTGACCATCGCATGGAGATGGCTAAGTCATCGATCCCATTAAAGCGTGAAACGACCGGACCCCTGTGCGTGAAGCGAAGCTCGTCTGTAGCGATTTTTCCTCCCTTGATTGTTATCTCCTCGTTTTGTACTAGCATGTCTTTCCACTTTCCATTCAGCTCGTATTGGGAGGGATTATCGGGATTGATTTTCTCGAGATAAAAATCCATGTTGTCCACCATCACGTTGGTAAAACCCCAGGCGATGTGGTCATTATGCCCGGCCACAACAAAGGGCTGACCTGGGAGCACAACCCCTGTGACATTCAATTCTCCCTCCACAGCCTGGTGCATTTGATACCATATCCCAGGCGAATTGAGGCCAAGGTGCATGTCATTGGCAAGAATCGGCTTGCCTGTCACACTCCTGTCTCCAGAAACAGCCCAATTGTTGCTTCCTCTGAAAACTTCGAGTCCGAGTTCTTGGAGATGGCGGTTGGCATTCAACAGAGTGGAATCCAGGTTGAGTTTCACCTGCCTGGATTCAAATCCGGGATAGACAAAGGTTTTATAGAAAGCCATATCTGGTAACAATTCTTTGGATTTTTCTTCACCGAATCGTCTCTGTATTTTATCCAGCAAGACTTCTGTATCCCAAGAAAGGCTAAGATCCCAGCCCATGTATCCCACAAGATGGAGGGAATGTTCAGGTTTCCACTTCTCGGGCTTATACCGAAGAATGGCGAATTCTAGGGGAAGTCTGTTCTTCTGGGTCTCGATGTATTGATTCACACCGTCAGCGAAGGCTTCTGCGACCTGCAGAAGGCTCTTGTCAGAACTCTCCAAAATCATCCGGGATTTTTCAGGCATCCTCAAAGAACGCATAAGGAGGTCTGTCTCAACAAAATCTTCACCAAAAATCTCAGAAAGTCGTCCGGTGCAAACCCTTCGGAGGAGATCCATCTGCCATAGCCTGTCCTGAGCCATACAGTATCCGACCGCTCTGTAAAGGTCGTCCTGGTTTTGGGCAAAAATATGGGGGGTTCCGTAAGAATCACGGTATACAGATACTTCGTCTTTTATGCCGGATAGCTCTGCGGTCGCATCATAATCCGGAAGGCCTCTTCGTGCAATCGATCGAATAAAGAGAGTGCCAGCTACGAGCACGATCGCTATCAATACAACCAGTATGATGCCGGCAACCTTTAGTTTCCTCACTCTTCCCTCCTTACAACTAAATCCTAAACAATTCGCTGAATTCTTTCGCTGAATCGGATGTTAGGTTAACAAATCCTGCCCCATAAAACAACAGCCTTAATTCGGGGACATGCCAAATAATTGTCGAATTATTTGGACAAAGGCCAGGCAATTCCGTAAAATTGTCTCTGTTTTGGTTTACTGTTCGGTGGCCTATCCCCAGAGAGGCAGGAAACATGATTGTTATTCGCTCTGAACGAAGAGAAGACTTGGAAGCCATTCATGAAGTGAACCGGCTGGCTTTCGGCCAGGAAGATGAAGCACTCCTTGTGCGAAGTATCCGGAACTCTTCCCATTTCATTCCTGAGCTGTCTCTTGTCGCTTCCCAGAAAGGCCAAATTGTCGGACATATTCTCTTCAGCATGATCTCAATCGAAGGCCAGCACGGCATCAAACCTGTTTTGTCGCTCGCTCCCATGGCTGTCCATCCCGAAGTCCAAAATCAGGGGATTGGCTCGAAGCTTGTCAGAGAGGGATTGAAAAGATGCAGAAACTTGAGACATGAAATCGTGATTGTCATCGGACACCCTCACTATTATCCTCGGTTTGGATTTGTCCCTGCTGGGCAGAAAGGACTCGAAGCTCCCTTCCCAGTGCCAGATGAAGCGTTCATGGTCCTCGAGCTCGCTCCAAAAGCCTTGGCAGGGATCAAGGGCATGGTCACATATCCGCCTGAATTTGAGGGAGCGACCTGATTAAAAACAAGAATTCTCGCTTTCATGGAATAAGAATTGAGCCCTAGAAACACAAAAGATGCTCGTCGTCTGTACCATGACCTGAGCTGGATCTGGCCTATCATAAGCCCCCCTGAAGATTATGTGGAAGAGACAGAATTTTTCAGCAGAGTTATCAAAGAACATTCGAAAATAGAAGTCAAAACTCTTCTTCATTTGGGCTGTGGGGGAGGCCGGAACGATTACACCTTCAAGAAACATTTCGATGTGACGGGAGTCGATATCAGTGAAAATATGTTAAGCCAAGCCAAAAAACTCAATCCAGAGGGGAGCTATATCTTTGGGGATATGCGGTCGATAAAACTGGAGAAAACCTTTGACACCGTAACTGTTTTCGATTCCATCAATTACATGAAAACCGAGGACGATCTCCATCAAACATTTATGACTGCACACCAACATCTCAATCCAGGAGGAGTCTTTCTAACAGTTGTGGAAGAGAATCGAGAGAGATTCAAACAGCACAGGACGATTGCTTCCACCCATTCTCGAGGCGATGTGCACATCACTTTTATCGAAAACAGCTTCGATCCGAATCCCGAGGACACCCACTTTGAAATGACACTCATCTATTTGGTCCATAAAAGAGGTCAGCTTGAAATACATACAGACTCCCACCTGTGGGGATTATTCGGAATAAGCACCTGGCAAAAGCTTTTAGAAAAGACAGGATTTCAGGTCGAACAGCTCAAGTTTGAACATTCGACTTTTCTGGAGGATGACTCCTTACCGATGTTTGTTTGCTTGAAGCCAGCATCATGACTCCATTTCCTTTTTTCAGGGAATGCAACATTTTTTTCCCAGACCGAGTTATTAGGACTAAAGGAGGAAGAAAAATGAAGAAGATCTTAAAACTGACGGCAAGTGTTGTTATTACGTTATTTTTTGTTTCTACTGTCTCCTTCCCTCAGAAAATCGAGACCAAAGACGGAATTCGCCTCATTCACAATGAGAAAACTGGCAAATGGGGTAAGCAGCCTAAGATCTCATTAGAATATATCAAAAACATCGGCGATCTGGAGTCAGAGGACGAACATGTGCTCTTTTACATGCCCTCGGACATTGCCATAGATAAAGAGGGTAATGTGTACGTGCTGGATTCCGGCAATCACAGAATCCAGAAATTCGATCCTGACGGGAATTTCCTTGCCTCCTTTGGAAGACAGGGACAAGGACCAGGGGAATTCCAGTACCCTCAGTCCGTCGATTTAGACCCGGAAGGAAATCTTTACGTTTCAGATTCGGGAAATCAGAAGATCCAGATCATAAAGTCTGATGGTTCCCTGGCTAAAGAAATCAAAATGACAGAAGAAGCTCCGGGAATACTAAGAGTCAGGTCCGGTCAAATGATCATGGGTCAAGGTGCCTCTGTCTACAGCTTCGGAATGGGAAGAATGGATCAGGATCAAGAGCTTCCAAAGCTGATAAAGATTCTGAACAAGGAGGCAGAGGTCCAGAAAGAATTCGGTGAGCAGAAAAATTATAGTGACTTCCTGGTGAACAGAATGGGAAACCGCTATCATTTCACAGTCGATAAAAAAGGCAACATTTTTATTGCCTTCGATTACCAGAACCGGATCGAGAAATATTCCCCAGAGGGAGAACTCCTGTGGAGGTCGGACCGAAACCTGAACTACGATGTGACGACACCAAAGAGCAAGGGAGAAAGGTCTGGAAGTGGAGGAAGGGTCCAAATCCGCATGCCAGATATGAACAGAGTATCCAGTGGAATCGCTGTAGATGGCAAGGGAAGAGTGTGGATTGTCACACTCAAGAGACAGCTCGAAGAGGATGAACAGGTCCAAATGAGCGTGATGGCCACCATGTCAGGAGGTCAAAGGTCAGTGTCCTATTCTGTCAGTGGGAACACAGATGTTCAGGAAACAGATATCTATCAATTGGAAGTCTACGATTCGGAAGGTGTCCTCCTCGGAAATAT
>Ga0209636_10007289_pt1 | contig 11291 bp, 13 predicted proteins | sample DeeMarSWOR152_54_FD_187464 | JGI IMG/M metagenome (GOLD analysis project Ga0209636, IMG submission 187464) | Marine sediment microbial communities from White Oak River estuary, North Carolina - WOR-1-52-54 (SPAdes) (version 2) | ecosystem: Environmental > Aquatic > Marine > Intertidal zone >... | reverse complement strand
GGCGTTTTATGCGTCATAACCGATCCTGAAGTTAACATAGGCCTTGTACGCCTTGTCATGAAAAAGGCTACTGACGATCTTAAAGCACTACTTCAAGAATTTCTAGCAGAAAAACCAATAGAAGCAACTGCTGAAGAATCTACAAGCGAAAGGGCAGAATTAGAAGCTGCCTTAAAAGAACTTGAAAAATTCTAACTGCAAATAAATAAATCAAGCACCAAAAATAAACGATATTCCTCAGATAAAATATTCGATTTTTATATTTTTAATTCCATTAAAAAAATAGCGGGGTGGCAAAAATTCGAAAAGACAGTGAAGGAAGACTTCATTTTAAACTTGTTTATTGGGGTCCAAGCCTCGGTGGAAAAACCACAAGTCTAAGATATGTCTATGACGATGTAGAAGGCTTAGACAAAGGAGGATTCACATCGATCGAAGATCCTTCAGGTCGCACCCTATTCTTCGACTTTGTGCCGATGAGTGCCAGCGGAAAAATATTATTTGACGTATACACCGTAGCTGGCCAAACCCGGCATAAACACCAAAGAAAAGTGATTATGCGGGGAGCAGACGGAGTACTTTTTGTAGCAGACAGCTCAAGAAGTATGAAACAAGACAATATAGAATCCTTACAAGAACTAAAAGATATAGTAGGAGACGTTTTAGGGGATCAAATACCATTAGTAATTGCCTTAAATAAACGAGATGTCGATGACGCAATGTCAAGAGAAGAAATCCTAAAAGATTTAAGCCTTGAAAACTCAAGTATCCCCGTATATGAAACAATAGCCGTAAAGGGTATCGGCGTTAAAAGAGCTTTTCAGACCTTATCCCGTGAAGTACTCCTCAAACAACTTTATGGCATTAAGACTGCCCATTAAACTCCACTCCTCCTAAAAAATTGAAATTAACAATCTGGGTTCACTTAATATTAATCTCTACTACTTTTAATAGATGTAAAAATTAACCTAAAATAAGAAATGGTTAATATAAAAGAATTGAATTGTTTTTGATGATTTTATTCTAAATAAGTGTAGCTATTCTTTCTGCAGCTCTTCTTATGTCAAGAAAAAGTAGGCCTAATTTTGCTTCCTGAGAAGCTATTACCGTAAGTACAGCATTAGGTCCCGCGTTTATTGCTATTAAAAATCCATTTTCTCCCTCAGTAAAAACACGTTGAAGTGCGCCTTTCCCTATCTCAAGTACCGCCCTTTCACCTAAGGATAACATTGCCGCCGTCATTGCTGCAATCTTTGTATCATCTATCCCTTCAGGTAGAGAACTTGCTATCGGTAAGCCTTCAATTGAAACAACGGCACATCCTTCAATCTCCTCTATTGAAGACCCCAGTTCGTCGAGTATCGCACTAATCTCTTCTACACGCCCTATATGCAAATATATACACCTGCCATATTTTAAATATCTTGCAGTTTTTAGTACTCTTTATTCTTACTTTTTTATTATTCATCTTTATTAATAATTTTTATTGAGTAGTAGAATAAGAATTAAATATTTTGTTTCCTACTTTCCATAACTTAACACACACTTGTGTTAATAATCTTTTGCGTTTTTTCATTAGCCTAATTTTAAGAGTGGGCGTGTATCGTTTGAGTATTTTTGCTCCCATTTATCGGCTTTATGAATGGCTGCTTTGGAAGCGGATTAAAAGTAAAGACATGCCAAAACACCTAGCAATTATTCTAGATGGAAATCGTAGGTTCGCTAGATCCCGTAGATTATCTGTTTTTATAGCTCATCAAGCTGGGGCTATGAGACTTGAAGATTTTCTTGATTGGTGTTGTGAACTTGGTATTGAAGTAGTTACAATTTATGCCTTTTCTTTAGAAAATTTTAGACGCCCCCCAGAAGAAGTCGAGGTCTTAATGCGTTTGTTTGAAGAAAAATTTAACAACATAATTACTGACAAAAGGATTCATGGAAATAGGATAAAAGTTCGGGCTATTGGTCGCATTCATTTACTCCCTGACTATGTTCGGGAAGCTATCAAAGAGGCTGAAAAAGCCACTGAAAATTATGACAATTCTCAGCTCAATATCGCGATTGGTTATAGTGGTAGAACCGAATTAATAGACGCTTTTAAAGAGGTTGCTAGAAAGGTCTTAGGAGGAATTCTAAGCTTAGATGAAATAGATGAAGCCCTTATCGATAGCCATTTATCCACTGCGGGGCTCCCAGAGCCAGACTTAATAATTCGTTCCAGTGGTGAAGAACGTATGTCTGGTTTTCTTCTTTGGCAAAGCGCTTATAGTGAACTCTACTTTTCAGACGTTTTTTGGCCACTTTTTAGAAAAATCGATCTTCTTCGCGCCATTCGCAATTTCCAAGATCGCGAACGAAGATTTGGAGAATAGTTCCTTTATTATTCTTGTAAAAAAACTTTTAAGTAAGCGTGTTTTTTTGAATATTTGTGGCTGGTGAGTAGCTTGGAATGGAAAAAATTAACTGAACGCTTTAATTCAGCCTGTGAAACTTTGATTCTGGCCTTAGTAAAACATTACGGTATCCTTGATCAATTTGATCGATCAACACCAAAAATAGCTGACGAAATCGCTGAAAATCTTGGTTTTAATACGTTTATCGTTCGAAAAATATGCATTTTTCTTGAAAAGATCGGGTTTTTAGAAAGGGATGTTACCGGTACCGGTCTGCTCCTTTCAGAAGTAGGTTCGGTTTTAGCCAAACCCATCGACCAATTTAGTGAGGATTTTAACGATGCTTTACCCATATTTTTTGAACAGCTCATGGCTTATATCGAAGCTTTAACTTATGCTTCAGAGACCTTAGAGAGCGGGGTTACTTTAGAAAAATTTGCAGAATCTAAATTGCTCAATGTTTCCCCCTATCTAGCTGGCCCCATCGGTAATCTTGTGGCCGATGAGATCGACAAGATGATAAAAAGCGGTGACAGGGTTGTCATTATAGGGTTTGGTTCAAGCATACTCGGCTATTTAATAGCAAAAAGAATAGTAATCCGAGGAAATGTTACATGTCTTGATGAATTTTCCCCTGTTCGAGAAGAAACAGAAAAACGCGTGCAGGAAGAAGATCTTCAACCAATAATCGACTTTAACACCAAGGATATTATAAATGACATTAAAAGCAATAGCTTTGACCTATGCGTCATTGCAGGTATGCATCGATTTTTGCAACCCGAAGAAATGGTGAGCCTTTATGCTGATATTAAACGCATTCTTCACGATAAAGGTGTTATTATTGTGTTGGAAAACTGCGTAGACTCTGTTTCCGAAAGCGCAATACAGATTATGACTGCTTTAGCAACTCCTAATAATACCACCTTTGCCCCTTCAAGAGAAGAAGTAAAAAACAGCTTAAAAGTAGCGGGATTCGAGCTTAAAGGTGAAAAAGACCTACCAGGAGAAAGCGAAACAAAAATTTCAATAATCATCGCTCGAAACAAGAAATAAAACCCTTATTCTAGATAAAAATGCGTTGTTTTTTCAAAGTTTCTCGCAACTTTGGATCGATATTAACAGCCTTTCTAAAAGCTTCTAAAGCCTGCGCTTTATTTCCCACTTTTCTATGAGCTTGCCCCAGTTCTATCCAAGCTTTCGCATACTCTGGGTTGTAAGCCAATGCATTGCCAAGATACTCGATGGCCAAAATTGCATGGGGATTCCTTCTTTCTTCCGGCTTTTTAGTAACTTTTTTTGCTTCTATTTCCCCAAGCTTCAGATGTTGAAGAGCAAGGTTGTACCAAGCTTCTGCATAATCCGGTTGAAAAGCTAAAATCGTCTCAAAACATTCAATAGAATTTTCATAATCTTTTAACTCTATATACGATTTTGCCATATTCACCCAAGCAGATAGCATTAGTGGTGCATGTTTTACCGCCTTTCTAAAAGCACTAACTGCATCTTTATGCCTTTCTTTTCCAGCGTAAGCAATACCCAAATTAAAAAACGCTTGAGGATTTTCGACTTCAACCTTTACGACTTCTTCAAGAAGAGCGGTGGCCTTATCAAAATCCCCCATAACATTATAGGCTAATCCCAAATTATACCTAGCAAAAACAGCTTTTGGGTTGATATATAACGCTTTTCTAAACCCTTTTTTTGCTTCCTGATAACTGTTTAAAATACTTTGACAAACTCCAAAGCTATTCCAAGCATAAACCTGTACAAAATCCGTATCTAAAATATCTTTTAAATATCTTAAAGCCTCTTCATATTCCCCAAAAAATATGTAACAATTACCAAGAATCAAGTAAAGATTATCCCCGATTTCTGGTTCTCCATACTCTCTCACATCTATTTTTTCTCCAATTTCCTTGAACATGGAAACTAGTTCTCTGGTCTTATCCCATCTTTCAGGCTCCATTTCAAGCAAAGAAGTTCTTATTTTATCATCTTCCTTTAATGTTTGCAGTCTTACTTCTTTTTCCAACTCTAGTTTTTCAAAGAAAAGGTCTAAACTTACCACGATTTTTCTAAGATCTTCTTCTCTGAACTCTTCTTTATCTAGACTTTGAAGTCTTTTTAAGGTCTTTTTTTGTAACTCTTCAGGAGTCATGTATAACTCCCTAATTGTTTCAAATCCCCACACAATTCCATATATTACGTTTTTCGCCTGTTCTGTGCTCATAAGAGGAATATTTGCTATTAATTCTTTATATAAACCCTCTAATTTTGAGACATCTTCTGGGTAAACCAAAGTTAAAAGTTTTTTAAAGTGTGAAACTACCATGTTTCTAAACTCTTGAATATTTCTTAACTTTGAAGCCTGTTCTTCCGCTTTTTCCAAAGAGACTTTAAGAATCTCTATCGCTTTCTCTTCACTGAACTCAGTTTTTAAATCATCTAAGATCCTTTCTGTTACCAGTTTCAACTTCTCTTTTAACTGTACTTCTCCTAAATCTGTGGTTAAAAGATTTCTTTCTATTATATCTCGGATTATTTCGCTTATTATTCTCTTTCTTTCATGGTCAGGCGTCTTTCCAAACCTAAGTTTTACTTCATCTAAAACATTCTCGCTAAGAGGAGATGATACTATAACACACAAGAAAAACGAAACGGGCTCAACCCTCATCTACTAACCCCTGCCAGCTCGACCTCAATAACTCAATATATTAGAAAGTATTTAAATATGTCCTCACTCTCTCTTTTGAAAATTTTCTAGTTTGTTTCCTTCTTATGTTTATAAAAATAAGCAAAAAAATCAACCAGTCAAAAAAGGAAAAACACCGAAAGAAAGAGAAAGAAATAAGGACTATGAAGTTGTTGTAATTATTTCCTCTGGCATGAAAAAGATTTTTAACTCTCTATCCGCGTTTTCTGGACTATCTGCTGCGTGTATCACGTTGTGATCAATCGAATGTCCAAAGTCACCCCTTATCGTCCCAGGATCTGCCTTTAAAGGATCAGTGTTTCCAATCATCTTTCTAACCATCTCAACAGCGTTCTCCCGCTCCAAAACCATCGCAACTACAGGACCGCTCTGAACATATTCTACAAGATTATCGTAAAACGGTTTGCCTTGATGCTGTTTATACAAATCACTCCCCTGTTTTTGTGATACGTTAACCACTTTCAATGCCAACAACTTAAAATATTTGTCTTCAAAACGAGTAATTATTTTTCCAACAAGCCCCTGCTGAACTGCCTCAGGTTTAACCATCACAAATGTAAGTTCCACCATAACCTAATCTCCTCATATTCCTTAAGTCAAAATTTTAAAAATAACATCATAACAGTCAGAAAATAAGAAAGATTCACCTCTAAATCTTTTAAAAATTAGTTAAAAAACTTTTACCATCCCTTTCTTATTTATGCTCCCTTATTTTCAGTTTTTTCTGGTTTAGGCAATTTAGGCTCATAAACCTTCGTCCATTTCAACTTCCGAGGCTTTCTCTTAAGGACAAACATGTTTTTAAAACACTTATTAGAACAAAAACGAAAAATTGTACCATCATTTTTCACAAAAACCCTGCCTGTTCCCGGTGGAATATCATATCTACAAAAGTCACATTGATATATTCTAGGCAAATTTTACACATCTCCACGATAGTATCTCTTTTACCTTGTTTGAAGTCTGCGAGCCTCTCTTTCCGTTTCCCTTAAGATCAGTATATCGCCCACCCTTACAGGACCTTTACAGTTCCGCGAGAGTATTCTCCCTCTATCCCGCCCTTCCAACACCCGTACTTTGACAAGCGATATTTCACCCGTCACGCCTGTTTTTTCTATGACGGCAACGACTTCTGCTGCCATACCTTGGTCTTCGTCAAAACTGCTCATTTAAAACACCCTTTTTATAATCGAAGTAAAGCTGATAATTAAACTAAATTAGAATACAAAAACTTTTTACTTTTATACCTTCAATTTGCTTATTTTATCCTCTTTTATTTCTTTAATTCTTCCATTTTTTGAGCTAGGTTTTTTATATCTGGAGCTGCCTGTCCCGCTTCTACTATGCAAGCGGCAGCAGCAGGCACATCGATACCGCTAGCCACCCCTATATTTTCCTTACTATCTACGAAAATGTAAGGAATGTTTTTTTCTTCACAAAGTAAAGGAAGGTGTGCAACAATTTCCGGCGGATCCACATCCTTTGCTATAAATACCAACTTTGCTATTCCTCTTTCAACTGCTTTTGTAGTCTCGTTTGTTCCACGTTTTATCTTCCCGCCTTCAATTTCCCGAGATTTTTCTAAAATTTTTAAAGCTTCTTCCACTATTTCTGCTGGAGCTTCCCAACTCACATAAAACGGTTTTTTACTCATATACTTTCACCTCTAGGCTCGGATCATCCCGTAAAAATATCATCGTGGTTTTTCATCGCCTATTTTCTAATATTTCCCCAATGAAAGTAATAAAAACACATTATTTAGAGTATTTAATTTTTTCGAAAAAAATAATCCTAAATAATTTATTTTTTGCTGGTTTTAACAGTTTTTTAACATTTTAACATTTTCTATTCACATATCTTTTGGGATCAATGTTCCGAAGCCGTAGTCTTTCAGCGAGATTTCCCGTAATTAACAAAGAAGCTTTTTTGAGTTCTTCTATATTTTTTACACCTATTAAAAACATCGTAGTTCGTAACTCTCTAATATATTCTTCAATGATTTTAATAGCAGTTCCAACATCTCCCCCATATGCTGGTTTTAATAAAGGATAAGCAATACCTGTAGCATCTGCGCCCAAAGCTATCGCTTTTGCAACATCAATACCGCTCCTTATACCGCCGGTACTTATTATTTCTACATTACTTGTACTTGCAGCTACTTCAACTGTAGATTGAGCTGTTGGAATACCCCAATCCCAAAATTTTTCCCCTATCTTTTCGAAAACAATGTTTTTTTGCATTTTTGCACGATATTTTTCAACAGCCGAAAAACTTGTCCCTCCTGCCCCCCCTATATCTATCGCCGAAACCCCGCACTCTTCCAACTTCTTTCCAACTTCCATAGATATACCTGCCCCTGTCTCTTTAGCAACTATTTTTACAAAATCAACTTTTAAACAGATCTCGGATATTTTTTCCAAAATATTTGAAAAATTTGTATCACCTTCTGGTTGTACAGCTTCTTGAAGGGGGTTTAAATGGATTGCAAGCGCATCTGCATTAATCATCTCTACAGTCTTTTTAATTTCCTTTATACCAAATCCAAGATTAAGCTGAGGCGCACCAATATTCCCTATTAATAAGGCGTTTGGCGCTTTTTTCCGCGTGATAGAAAAGGTGTTCTCTAAAGCTGGATTTTGAATGGCAGCCCTTTGACTACCCACCCCCATGCCTATGTTTAAAATTTCGGCAGCCTCTGCTAGCGTACCGTTTATTAATTTGGCTCGAGGATACCCTCCGGTCATCGCTGCAATAATTATGGGCGCTGAAAGTTCACGACCAAGAAGCGTGACCCGCGTATCTATATCGCTTAAATCTAACTCTGGCGTAGCACAATGAATAAAATCTACATCGTTAAACCCACTTTCTTTACTTATCGCGTTTATAAGTTCACTAAGCGCTATATCGACATGTTCCGACTTACGATTAATCGTTTGGTTAGTGATAAGATCTTCCAAGGGAACCACGCCTACTAAAACTATAAAACTTAACACACAATTACTTAACTATTTTTCCGCAAAATCAATAATAAAATCATTTTTTAGATTTTTAAGTTTTGAATCATATTTTTTCCTGAGAATTTTAACTTGCTTCTAACCCCCTATTCTATTAATCTATTAACCTTGTGCATGGAACCTTTTCATTACGAAAAATACGGGTTAGATAGTTTGGTTTTCTGGCGTTAAATATTATTATTTCGATTCCTCTTTTCCAGATATCAATAATCTCTGAAATCTTTCCAATCATTTGATCTGTTACATCGATAAAAATTTTTTCAACTTTAACTCTTTCCTTATCCCTTGTTAATTTTGCTAAAACAGCTTCATAGTCGTGAGAATATTTTAAAATGTCTACAGGTTTTGCGTCAGGGTTTATTTTCGGATCCTCAGTATACAAACCATCAACATCAGTACCTATCAAAACTCTTTCCACTCCCATGATCCTTGCTAAATAACTTACAATCTGATCTCCGCTTAAAATAGTAAACCCTTTCTCTTCGTCAAAAACCGGATCTCCATGAAGTAATGGTATAAAACCCCCCTTTAAAGCCCTATACAAAGCAGCGGTATCAAAACTAGATATCCGCTCATTTTTAGTAATCGAGATAGCCGAAGGAGGTATAGGAACCACAGGAACATTCGCCCTCAAAAAACTATCCACTATTATAGAATTAAGCTCAATCATAGCCTTTTTAGTCTGAGTAAACCCTAACCTTTGCCTTAACAAGGTCGAAAAATCTCCCTCACAAACCCCTTCTTTTATTTTATACTTTGCAGCAACCGGATGTCCGTAACTCCCACCACCATGAACAATTATCAACCTATAATCAATCTCGGGTAAAATTCCAGCTATTTCCCTCGCCAAACGATCAATATCACCCTTTCTCGCCCTAAACGGTACACTTTTATCCGTGATCACTGAGCCTCCAAGCTTTATAATACTAAGATGTTCCCATACTTCTCCGCTCTTATTCTTCTGATTCAACAGTTACCCCTCGCATACTAAACGCCGTTGGAACCGCTCTACCACCACTCATCTCTATCGCTTCTAAGACATTCTTCGCATTTTCCGGACTCATAAGAGCTATCATACAACCCCCGCCTCCCGCGCCTGAAAGTTTTGCCCCATAAGCCCCTGCTTCCCTCGCCGCAAATATCAGCCTTGATAAAGATAAATGAGAAACCCCTAACGCATCCAAAAGCCCTTGATTTATGTCCATAAGTTCCCCTACCCCCTCAAAATCACCCGTCTTCAATCTCTCAACACCCTCCAAAGTTAAAGAACCAATTAAACGTATAATGGGCAACCCTATCAAAGGATATTTCTCACATATACTCCTAACGTGACTCACAAGTTTTTTAGTACTTCTCTCAACCTTCGTATCCCCAATAACTATCGAAACCTGAGCCCCAATATCTAGCCTTTCAATCTTTCCTTGCTGAAAAATTATCCCCCCACCATAAGCAGAAATCGTATTATCTATACCACTAGGGGCCCCATGCACTATCTTCTCAGCCTCAAAAGCCAGCTTTGAAACTTTTTCCGATTCCCAGCTATCCCCAGTAAGACATTTACCCACAGCAGCGACAGTAGCAACAGCCACAGAGGCAGAGGAACCTAAACCTGCAGAAGGAGGAATATCACTATTTATCTCGATATTTAGCCCTCTTTTTAAATTACAAGCATTCAAACTTACCTCAACAGCTCTAACAACATTCTTTAAACGCTGAGGAATCTCAAAAAACGAAAAAGAATCCTCAGAAAGAACCCTTTCCAAATCAAAACCAGCTTCTAAAGACAAGTCAGGCGCTGAAATTCTAACCTCAAAATCACCCCTTTCCTCAACAATAACCCGAGCACGCCTATCTATAGCCACTGCCACTGCAGGCTCTCCATAAACTACGGCATGCTCACCAAAAAGAATTATTTTACCAGGTGCAGAAGCAACCACCCTTTTTACCAAAAAAATCCCTCAAAAATAAAGTTAAAAACCTAAAAGGGCGCAGTTTTCATCTTAAAATCTGATATCGTCAAACTTATCTCCCCATCAGGAGGAATAGTTCCCCTTTCCCTCAATATCTGCCTTGCCACTAACCAATAAACCGCGGCTAAAGAACGCCTACCCTTGTTATTGCATGGAATAGCCAAATCAACGCCTCTTATCGTTGAATCAGTATCTAAAAGTGCAATCACAGGTATCCCAACCTGATTAGCCTCAGAAAGAGGCTGCTTATCCGCCCGTGGATCCGTCAAAATAATGAGTTCTGGTTCAATGTAAGTCGATGTCAAGGAAGGATTCATGAGGCTGCCGGGGATGAAGCGTCCCGGATAGGCAATACAACCAGTCACTTCGGCAAATTTTTTCACAGGCGCCTGACCATATTGACGCGCCGAAAAAACAACAACGTTTTCTGGAGGATATCTCGCAATAAATCGCGCGGCTATTTTTATACGCGTATCCGCGGCACGAACATCCAAAACAAAAAGACCATCACTCCTAACTCGATAGATAAAGGGTCGCATGTCTGCAGTTGCTATTCTAGTGCCAATATGAACTCCATGCGACAGGTATTCTTCCTTGCTCATTAGCATCGCTTCTTCTTCTTCAATAGTTTCGGTTACTCTATCTTCTTCTGTATAAGCCATTCAAAAGAACCCCTAAATAGCTCTATTATAACTCCTTTTACTACTTTTAATTATATTAATTGGTATATTTTTAACCAAAAACTGATGTTTAAAACGCTAGAAACGACTTATCTCGCCGATAATTTCAATATGTGTTATTATCATAGTTCTACAGCAATATCTCTTAAGCCCTAAATCGTCCAAAATTTTGCCGGGGTCTTCCCCCTTCTTTACCCGTTTAGCAAACTCTTCGAATTTATCTGCGATTAAGTTGCCACAAGTAAAACAGCGTATTGGGATTTCCATAAACCACTACCTCGAAGAAAACAAAACTATTTTATCTCCAGAAGTTTTAATAATTTTAAATTAAATAACAAATTTAAAAGAGTTTCGTAATAAACGTAGAAATAAATTTGCTTGCTCTCTATTAGCCACAATCTCTCTTATTTTCCCTATAAATTTTTTTTATAAAAGTTTTTTAGTTTTTAAATGATTTTTATCATCTTCAACCGTTTTAGCATATTTTTAACGGGAAAAAATCTTATAACCCATAACACTAT
>Ga0209636_10007286_pt1 | contig 11292 bp, 9 predicted proteins | sample DeeMarSWOR152_54_FD_187464 | JGI IMG/M metagenome (GOLD analysis project Ga0209636, IMG submission 187464) | Marine sediment microbial communities from White Oak River estuary, North Carolina - WOR-1-52-54 (SPAdes) (version 2) | ecosystem: Environmental > Aquatic > Marine > Intertidal zone >... | reverse complement strand
GATCCTCTCCAGCCACGGTGCCACTGCTTGCAGTCCGCGCACGCCACGATCGGTCTCTTCATCGCTAGGACGTCAATCTCCCATCTTCTGCCTGATCGGCTAAAGCGAAAGTGTTTCTTGACCTTGTAGCCGCTAGCTTCGAAGGCCAGTACAGAAATGTCTTCGAACTCCGTCCATGTAAGAAGCTTGCAGACCCTCTCGATGTCAGCCCCCAACTCGACTGCTCTGACAGCCCCCCTCAGACGTTGCTCCGGCCCAGCCGAGACCGAGCCCCCGTCCACCTCCACTATGCCCTGCTGCAAACTCGTCATCAATGCCTCCGGCAAGAGTTGACTGGGAACTCGAGAATCGCTGGTGAGATCCTCGATTTCAGCAGGGCCTTCCTTGGTTAGTTTCAAGAGGGAGATCAGGACTTCGCGTTCAACGCCCATGGGTTACCAACAGAACATTCAACAGCAAATGGATAAAAGCGTTTGAGGCGCTTTTGGGCCGGCGATCAAGACTCATTCGTCAGCGGCAAAACGTGTGAGGGGCCGTTTTGCGGCAAGGTCTGGTGGGGTTTTTCTGGCCAATCTCTGCTGGACCAAATTGTTGCCGACTTGACTGCTGGATGTGCGGGCGGGATGAAAAGTCATATAACCTGATTGGGAAGACAATACTGTGATCTAAGGGATGAGAAAGATGAAGGCCAGATCAACTGAAGTCAGCGGCCTCAATACGAAACTCTTCTTTCTGAACGACGTGATACTAGGTGTAGCGACCGATATTGGGCCGCGAATCCTGTACGCCGCTCATAAGGAAAGACCAGAGTTCAATCTTTTCGGCGTGCTTCCCGAGGCTGGGGCAGCAACCCCTGAGGGCTTCTGGAGAATCTACGGTGGGCACAGGTTCTGGAGCTCTCCTGAGGCAAAGCCGCGGGCTTACTCGATGGATGACAAGCCTGTGAAGATAACGGCAAACGAGAACACCGTAACAATCTACGGGAACCCCGAGCTTGAGAACTCGACCCAGAAGAAGATAGCGATAAGGCCTTCCTCCACGAACAGCGTCGAGGTTGTTCACTCAATCACCAATATAGGTAGGTGGCCGATAAGGCTCGGATGCTGGGCGCTTTCCGTCATGAGAAAAGGAGGGTTCGCCGTAATACCGTTGAGGCCATCGAAAGTCGACGAAGAGGGCCTTCTTCCAGACAGACGTGTGACTTTCTGGCCGTACACAGATCTCTCAGACCAAAGGCTGACATTCGCGAAAGGATATGCTTTCATTAGGCAAAGCACGGAACCCGAGAGTCCCTGCAAGATAGGCGCTATGGCTAACCCGACTTGGGCCGCTTACTGGGTGGACAAGATGGCGTTCGTAAAGCAGTTCAGCCAGGAGGAAGGCGAATATCCCGATTTCGGATGCAGCGTCGAAGTCTATACGAACCCGGATTTCCTTGAGCTTGAGACGCTTGGCCCTCTAAGAACCGTCAGCCCATCGGAGACAATCCAGCACACGGAAGTATGGAAGATAATCAATGTAGGTGAACTGGCTCCCAAGCCTGAAAGCATCGAGAGGAGACTCGAGCCTCTACTAAGTGCCTGAGTTGGAAGCCTCACCCAGCTCGAAAGCAGGTCCAACGGCCGTCACATCGTAGGTCTGATGGGCCAGCAGACAAGCCCAACGGTGATCTAGTTGTCCGAGCAGTTTGTGTGTTCCAAGACTCTCGGGGATGGTGAAGAGCTTACCATCAGCTTAGCGACTCCTCCGTTACCGAAGAGTCTGCTCTACGCTTTCTTGAGGACCCCTGAGTTATCAGCAACAAGACGCGAATCTAGGAAGAGGACTTTATGGGGGTCTGCGTGGTCAGAGCTCAGATTGCTTTCTTGTCGGTAGGTTGGGTGAAAGGGGTGTGGGGACAGTGTGGTATTGTAGTCCGGCGACGTGCAGAGAGACAGCCTACATGGGGGAAGTCTTCACCAACAAGAGGCACCGGGACAAGGGTGTCGCCTCATGCCTTCTTGAGGCTGCAATAGACAATTTCAGAAGAGGAGGCGGAAGGGTGATCTACGTGACTAACCTGTGCCCCCGTGCTCCCCAGAGAATCTATCGGGAACTTGGCTTCACCGCATATGGTTATGGGCAGCATGCCTACGGGGGCTTGATCCGACTGGTCATCGATGAAAGAAGCGAGGATTTTGACCGAGCCTATTACAAGTATGATCCGAGCACGTCTGCAAGGAGCATCAACTGGGGCGACTTGCCTCATTTCATAGCTCTTCTAAACTACCCCCACGAGTGGGTCGTTAGAGCGTACAGTCTGGGTCTGGTCGGGCCCGTGGTTTTCGACGAGTTGGGACGCTCTTTCATGAACCTCATCAAGACACTGGAAGCTGGCAACATCTGCCTCATCCTCGAAGATAGCAATAGCAGAATGGTCGGAACGGCTTTCTCTTCGTCACTCTCAGGCAAGAGCCAGTCGCATGTCAGAACGGTCGATTTCCTAGTCCACCCCAACTACTACGCTGAAGCGACCAAGCTGATCGACCAGCTTGTCGAGGGGCTGAGCGGCAAAGAAGTCCAGAAGCTCCAAGCGTATGCAGCCGCAGAGGATGCGACCAAAGTGGATATCCTGAGACTGTGCGGGTTCACTAAGGAAGCGTCCATGCCGAACCAGCTGAGAGTAGGAGGAAAGAAGAGCGATCTTGACGTGTACTCTCTCTACACTAGTACGTGACCGAGGGATACTCGCTATTCTCGGATGTGACCTCGTCCGAGGATAAAGTACTTCATCGTTGTCAAGTGTTGTGCGCTCATAGGTCCGCGTGCATGGATCTTCTGGGTGCTTATGCCGATCTCTGCGCCTAGGCCGTATTGGTTCCCGTCTGTGAACCGAGTGGATGCGTTCCAGTAGACAGCCGCGGAATCGACGGATCTGATGAAGCTCAGAGCCTCGTTGAAGTCAGAGGTGAGGATGACGTCAGAATGGTGGGTTCCGTACTTGTTTATGTGGTCTATGGCTTCTTCGACTCCGCCGACGACCTTGAAGCCGATTATGAGATCCAGATACTCCTTGTACCAGTCTTCCTCCGTAGCTGGAATCACATCTGTGACTATGGATCGGGTCTCATCGCATCCTCTGACTTCAACGCCTTGGCTTCGCAGAGCTTTTACCGCTTCAGGGATGAAACCAGCCGCCACATGCCGGTGCACCAGAACCTTCTCGGCCGAGTTGCAGGTTCCAGGCCTCTGGCACTTAGCATTGATTATTATGTCGACTGCGCGTTCCAGATCAGCGTCCTTTTCGACATATATGTGACAGTTCCCGGTGCCTGTCTCGATGACAGGGATCTTAGAGTTTTCCACGACCGTTCTGATTAGTCCGGCGCCTCCTCGGGGGATGAGAACGTCCACATATTCGCGCATCCCCATAAGCTCCACTGCTGCGCCCCTTTCAGTTACAGGCACGACCTGTATGGCGCCGTCGGAAATGCCAGACTCAACAGCTGCTTCGCTTAGGACCTCTCCGATCGCTATGTTTGAGTTGATCGCGTCAGAACCGCCCCTCAACACGACAGCATTGCCAGATTTGAGACATATGCCGGAGGCGTCAGATGTGACATCTGGACGGGACTCGTAGATTAGGGCCACTACTCCCAAGGGGACCCGTAGCTGACCTATGATGAGTCCGTTTGGTCTTGTCCAAGTCTTGACTATCTCGCCGACTGGGTCGGGCAGCTCGGCGACTTCCCTGAGGCACTCAGCCATGTTTGATATCCTTTTCTCGGTGAGAATCAGTCTGTCTATGAGGGCCGTTTTGACTCCTCGCTTTCTGGAGGCTTCGACGTCTTTCCTGTTTGCCCCCAGAATCTTGTGGGCGTTCTTCTCTAGGGCTTCGGCCATATTGTATAGAGCATGGTTCTTCGCTTCTGTCGGGAGCTTTGCCAGCTTGTATGAGGCTTCTTTGGCCTTCCTGCACATGTCTAGGATCAGATCAGTCATCCTACCGTTCTTCCTCTTCTTCTGTTAAGTGCATTCGTTTCCTGATGACTATCTCCTTCTGCCTAATATAACCTAGAGTCTTCCTGATCCGGGCGGTCTTCATTCCTTTGATCAGGTTTATCTCTTCACTCGTATAGTTGACAATCCCCCTCCCCAACTCTTTACCGTGCGGATCAACAAGGCTCACAACGTCACCTATCTGGAACGGTCCTGAAACACTTTCAATCCCCACAGCGAGCAGACTAGCCCCTTTCTCGATTGCCTTCTTTGCCCCTTCATTCACATGGATCCGACCCCTTGCGCCCGCCCCGTATGCTATCCACCTCTTTATGCCGGGTAGACCCTTCCTAGACGGCTTGAAGAACGTTCCAACGGGCTTCCCGTCCAGAACGTCCAGAAGCACGTTCTTTCCGCGGCTGGTGGCGACTACGAGGGGTATTCCGCTGCTCATGGCGATCTCAGCAGCTTCGAGTTTCGTCCTCATACCGCCTCTCCCGAGCCGGCTCTTCCCCTCGACGGCTCGCTTGAGTTCGGGTGTGACCTCTTCCACGGTTTGTATGAGTTGAGCACCTGGCTTCTCAGGATGCTTGCTGTAGAGACCTTCGACGGTGGACAGTATCACCACGAGATCTGCTTCGGTTGCGTTTGCTATCAGGACTGAGAGTATGTCATTGTCGCTGAAGTTGACCCTATATCCTTTCATCACGGGGATTATCTCGTTGATCGAAGTAACATCGTTCTCATTGATTATCGGGACGACCCCGAGCTGAAGCAGCCTGTCGAGAACGTTGCAGGTGTGAAGATATGAGACCCTGTTTGAAAGATCCTGTTCCGTCAGCAGCACCTGTGCCACTCTCAACCCGTGGCTCCTGAACAGATCCCTGTAATGCGCCATTAGGATGCTCTGTCCAGCAGCCGCGCAAGCCTGCCTGAAGACGATGTCACTAGGGTGAGACTTGGCCCCCAACTCCGCGACCCCTGAAGCAATGGCCCCGGAAGTAACCAGTATTATCTGGTGTCCACTCATCACTGCTTGGGCTACTTGATCAACAAGACTCTTCATCTCTCCTAGGTCCAAGACTCCATTGTCACTCGTGAGACTCCTTGTGCCTACTTTGACCACGACGAGCTTGCCAGTCATCTACCAAGTGCCCCATTTCTAAGACAAAGAACTGGTTTTTATCTCTTTTCGCAGCTAGCTTGTTGATGCTTCTGTATCCATTTCTGTTGCAGACTCACTCTCTCATCTACAGATTCCAGTCGAACCCAAACCTTGATCGATCGAGCAAATCGGAAAGAACAAGCTCTCGAAGCTTTCTCCAAGTCTCTCCGGCTCAGCGAGGGAGCTCGAGACCCCGAAGCGTTTCCACGCCGAGAAGCCAGGGATTCGATCACAAGACTTAAGAAGAAGCAGGAACAGAACGGATGAAATGCTTGTCTTAGCCTGTCTCGAGGAACAAGTCTATGAGCTTCTTCTGGTCTACCTCTGCTCGAGTCCTCCAGTCTAGGTAGAGCTGAGCGTTCTCGTCCTCCACCAAGTACCCTGATCTCAGATAGCGATTGATGTTCAGGTCAACTCTCCAGCCTGGCAGTTTTGCACGCAGTAGACCCTCAACATCCTCCCGCGGAGCCTTACCACCCTTAGAGATTATGTAACCCAGCGAGACAGCCAGACCGGCAAGATCATCGATACGCCAGCCCACGAGCTTTGTCTCTCCCGGCGCTAGGCTTCCCCTCAGCGTCACGTAGAATCTTGCCCTGTCGAGCTGATCTGATGTAGGGCTCTCCGGCGGGTTCGCCTCATCTTCGAACACGGGTTTCACAGTGAGGTCGATCTTCTCCAAGTAGTCGTCCAGCAGATTCAATACTCGCGGAAAATCGGACCCCAGGCTTCTCCTCAGTTCCCAACCTTTGACTCCGGGTTGCCTGTGTCTCCTGTAGAAGACGAGATGAACCGCCCGTTTCATCTTTCTAGCATAGTAGGCTTTCCGTCTTAAGCTTCTTGGTCTTCCCGCCATCTCGCCCACTCCTCGGAACTGATAGAGATAGGGAATGAGAAGAGCTCGGCTTCCTTCTTTGCTACCTGGTTGTCGTGAGGTCGTATGAAGATCTCCTCCTCAAGTGGATGTACCTCCAAGGCCGCATAGCCGTAAGTCACAAGGAAGCTCACAAGATAAGCTCGTCTCACAGTTTCGTCGTAAGTCTCAGCCGCGATGAAATTCCAATATCTGATCTTTCCGCCTTCTCCGCCGGCTTGCTTCAGCTCCTCCCAGAGTCTCTCCAGTTCAGCGGAGAAAGCTTCGCGTGAGAGTATCCCTTGCCTGATCATCTCGTCTCGAGTCGCTGCTCCGGTCTCTGTCTGAAGGAAGTCTGTCCTTTGCCACCTTTCATCCAAAGGTGCGAGCTCATCCCAGTATCTCATCGATTCCCGCAGGCTCTGAATCGAGATCTGTTCTAGCTCCACAATAGGATGCCAAGCCTCTAGGAAGACTTCAGCTATCTTCTCAGCGGGAAGGCTACGCAGCTTCTCCTCAACAAGAAACGGATCCCTGTAGAGCGATGTAGCCCGATGCTTTATCCATTCGCTCTGCATCTTGATGACCGAAGCAATCTGGTTGAGCGTCTCAGCATCCAAGCAGAGGTCTTCCGGCTCCTTCCAGCTCGGGAAGTATTCCCTGACTATGGAAACGAGGTCCTCTACATCAACCAGAAAGGGATCCAATCCCTTTGCTTCCACGGATTTGCAGAACTCGATTATCCTTCTCAGTTCTTCCTTGGAGCGTCTCGTTGGCCTTTTGGCGGTCGCCATCAGCTGACCTCCGTGACCAATGAGGTACCTTCGATATTCTGAACAGTTATGATGTGAACGTCTTTCCTTTTGAAAAACATCTGGTTTGGTGTTATGGCAAGATACTGTGCTTCTCCTTCCTCGACGGCCGAGATCAGGAGATTCGCGATTACCTCTCTGTTCTTCGGGTCCATATGAACATCGTATTCATCAACCGCCCGGAAAGGAGATTTTACGTGCTGTTGCAGGGCAAGCAGGAAGGCCATGACTGCCGTGCTTCTCTCCCCTCCGCTTTGTGAATAGATGCTTAAGGGAAGCGGTTCTGAGCCCCTGAACCCAACGATTATATCGATCCCAGTCGCCTCAATATCATGTTGATTCATCAGGCGAACAGAGCCTGTTGCTCCTGCCTCTGAAAGGACCTCCCGATACTCAGAACTGACACGGTCAAGAAGGTTTCGGATCACATTTCTCCAAGATTCCATTCTGGTCTTGATCTCTTCCAAGACCTTCTCGCGGTTTTCCGCAGCGACGCGCCCTTTCTCTTTGAGCTCAAAGTAGAGATTGGAATAGGACTCGTACATGCGTTCTATGTCCGCTGAAACATCCGCCAGTGCAGCTATGCGACCATCAACCATTCGAATCTCATCCAAAACCTCTTCCGTGCTCCTCAAAGCAACAATGCGTGGACCCATCGCCTCGGCTCTCTCGATAGCTGTCCTAAGGTCGGCTTCCAAAGCTTCGAGACGCGTCCCAATCTCATCGAGCTCCTGAGACAATACCTTCTGCTGGTACTGGAGCAATGCCGACTCTATTCGCTTTTCTACGATTTGGCCGTTCAGTTCTTCTAACTTGAGATCGACCTCCTCTGCCCGATGTTTGACTCCAGCGAGCTGACCACCCAAGCCGAGGATCCTCTGACTAGAGTCCTTGACCGACTGTTCCAATCTCCCGATCTTGACGCCAAGCATCTGAGACCATCTGCTGAGCTCCTCTGACCTACCTCTGATCTCGGAGATCTGAGTCCCCAAATCGGTCGGATTTGACCTCTCAAAGGTGCCTTCTAGCCCAAGAACCCCGTCTAAGACCAGCTTCGTTCTTTCTTGGCCTTCCTCGACCCAGCTCCTTAATCCCTCTATGGTCTCCTCCCCGCTCTGAACGGTGAACTCGTGGCGGGCGACCTCTCTCTCAAGCGACAGCCTTTCCTCAAAGAGATCCTGCGACACACCCTTCGTGTCTTTTACCTCGCTTTGGAGCCTGCTAGTCTCCCCTTCAGAAAGACTGATAGCATTTCCAATCTTCACAAAAGCTTTTTTCCTGTCGTCGAGCTGCTTCCCAAGATCCGAGATCGCTTCTTCTCTTCTTGATGCCTCTGTCCATGCAAGTTCGCGTTCCAGGAATCTTCTTTTGAGCATGAGCTGTTTTTTCTGTTGGTAGCGATCGTATTGTTCCCGCCAATAGTTGAGCGTCTGCTCCGCCGATTCTAACATCTTACTCAGCGATTCTTCTTGGCTGAGTATTCGGCCAAGCTTCCTTCGGGCTTCCAAGACATTTCCCCGATAGGGTTCAAGCCCGGCTGCAGCCTCAACTAGCTTCAGTTTTTCCTGAGGAGACAGCACAATGAACTGCTCAGCCATGTCTTGGTGCATTATGATCAGCATGTTGTCTGGATCCACGTCGAAATAGGAGAGAAGCCTTAGGACCTCGGCTCTAGTTGCGTCGAGGTTGTCTAGCTCAAACCAGTATTTTCCGTCTCGCCTCAGAACCCTAGTCAGGTAGATCTGGTCCTTTCCAATCCTTCGTACAGGACGTCTGCCGCCCTTCTTGGAGTTGTCCAGAACCAAGGTGACCCGTCCTATGTCCTTACCCCATCTGATGAGATCACTGAGCTTCTTGGACCGTTCAGTGTAAGACTGACCCAAAGCAACAGATATTCCAAGAAGAAGCGAGGATTTCCCTGATCCATTCGGACCGCAGACGAGATTGACCCCCGGTCTAAGGGGTATCCTAGCGTACTCGTATGACATGAAGTTCTCCAAGATAATCTCGTTTACCAGCAATAGACTAGGATCCTTTCGAAGCTGATACTTTAATCACAGTTCTTCCATTTAAGCGATTCTTCTCGCACCCCGACCGTAGAATCACAGAAAAACCGCGGAAACCGCAGTCAGCACAAGTCCAGATGCCAGCGGAACAGTCAGGTTATCGTTGACGGGCAACGGCAGAACCTCTACGAACATGCCAGCTGCCGAAGCGACTAGCGCTAGAAAAGGATTCGCGAAAAGGAGAGATCCCATGAAGGCGACTAGGAAGCCGCCTGCTGTGCCCTCAAGATTCTTGGTCTTGTTGAACAGCACAGGGGTCCTGCCGAATTTCTCCCCGAGGACTGCTGCAAACCCATCGCCGAGTGTGAGGACAGTTACAGAGACATAGCATATCGGCTCAGGAAAAAGAATGATCGACATGACGATTCCCAGTGCATAGAATATCGGAGAGGCGACAAACTCTTGGAACTCCGACTCTCCAGTCGCACTCGAGGTTATGTACGTTATTAGCGGCAGGCTTCTCCCGAACATTCTCCCAGTTTCAGAGATTGCATACAGCGACGTGACTAGAAAAACCAAGGTGGCAACAATGTAGCGGCCAAATAGGTGCGCGCAGACCAAAGACACGGAGAAGCCGCTTATATGTATCAGCTCACGCACCAGATCTCTCTTAGAGAGCCCGCGGCTTCTACTCTCGATGCTCTCGCCCTTCACTAGAGGGACTATGCCAGAGAGTTTCCCTTTCACAACGTGATCTGACCTGATGCTCAGGATGAAGTCTGGATTGTAACCGATCGTAAGGTCACATAGCCGAAACATTGGCAGGTTGTTTCTGTCGTCAGCGACGACCACGCAATAACGATGCGACGAGAGCTGATCGTTGAGGATCTTCCTTAGGGCTACAGCCTTACCATCACGCTCGATCACGTCTCCCCAGACATCGCCGGTCAGAAGGCCCTCAGACACTCCGATCTCCAACCCGGAAACATAATCCGCTTCCAGATTACCGCTCAGGTTCTCTAGGGCGATTCTAGGGATGCCCGAACTTATCATCGCGATCTTGAAACCAGCTTCCCTGAGGTCCTTGAAGACCCGTTCGACCCCAGGCATCAGGGGAACTCCTCGGAACAATGAGAGAAACCTGTCCAATGGCAATCCCTCGAAGAGCTGGTAAATGTCTTGGAGGGCTTGCTTCAGCGAGATTAGGCCGATCTCGTACAGAAGACCAAGAAGGGCTGCCTTGATGAAAGGCCAAACACCGATCTTGCCGGCGATTTCGAAAAGCATGAAACGTCTTTTGGGGACAACTATACCCTCGACATCAAACACGACCAGCTTGCTCTGATCTTTGGGTTCCATACTTAACTCACTTAGCCGCGGAGGAACTCCTGAAGCATTCCGACTGAGCCCAAGATGCTATCCTCTTCTGGCTTGCTTAAGAATAATACCTAACTGGTCTTCATCGATTGCATTCATCTCGTAGAGTCTTCCAGCAGCTTTGCTCATCTTCAGGACTGAATGAAGGTTGACGCCACTTTCAGCCAGCCTGTCCCTTGCTCCCTCCTCCCTATCCACAAGAACGAAGGCATCGGTAACAACACCGCCCTCGGCCCTTATCGCTGCCGCCGCCCTCTTCAGACTCAGCCCCGTTGTGGCCAAATCGTCAACTAAAAGGACGCGGTCGCCTGGCATCAGGACACCTTCCACTCGCCGTTCTCTTCCTCGAAGCCGCCGCGTCTGTCTAGTGTAAAGGAATGGCTTGTTCAGATGAAAAGCAGCAACCGAGGCGAAGGCTGTTCCGGCGATCGGTATCCCTGAAACCCTGTCGAAGCTCTCTGCTCCCAGTTCCTTCTTTATGACGTCTACAAAGATGTCTGAGATGGTGCGGAAGGCGTCTGGAAAACTTGGGATGACTCTCAGATCGACATAGTAAGGTGTGACTCGTCCGCTCGAGAGTCTGAACGCCCCGAATTCCAGAGCATTCGTCTTTCTCAAGGTTTTGCAGATCTCCTCCTCAGACGATTGTTCACTCTCGTTTGCCGTTCTTTCGAAGGCCATTCCGTTTCCCCTCACAGCATTATGTGACCAGCTGCTTTAAAAAGCGTGTGCTCCGTCCGTCGAGCTCACTCGCTTTGTCCTGACAGATCTGATCGCCTTGCTGGTTTCAGCCTACCTTAGAGCTTTCGCCAGTTTCGGAAGATGTGAGGAGAGCTGTCTCTCTAGAAGATCTAGTGATTGTCTCATGTTGACTCTATACTTAGGAAGGTTCACTATGTTGTCCATACACGTGAACCTCCTCCAGCCTACGCCTTTGATCCTACGATCAGAGACAAAACCTTCGTGTAGAGCTTCGAAGTCAACACTCAGCTTATCTCGGTTCATGAACGCTTCTTTCAGAGAGTAGGTACGAGGTTTCCCGTTGATCGTTATCGTGATTTTCTCAGCGGCTTCCTTGTAAGGTAGGTTTTCCGGTTGGCC
>Ga0209636_10007285_pt1 | contig 11292 bp, 10 predicted proteins | sample DeeMarSWOR152_54_FD_187464 | JGI IMG/M metagenome (GOLD analysis project Ga0209636, IMG submission 187464) | Marine sediment microbial communities from White Oak River estuary, North Carolina - WOR-1-52-54 (SPAdes) (version 2) | ecosystem: Environmental > Aquatic > Marine > Intertidal zone >... | reverse complement strand
AGCGGTCATCCTTCAGTTTTTCATACAGGGTTTCCATCTTAGCCAGGTGAATGTCCAGGCCGATCATGTCTATGAGGGCTAAAGGACCCATCGGAAGGCCGGCACCCAGCTTCATGGCTTCATCGATATCCTCAGGCGAAGCAATGCCATCGGCATACACGACAGCCGCTTCGTTCAGCAGTCCTGCAAGCACTCGACTCACGATCCCGGCAGGAGCTTCCTTGAAGGTAATAATCGGAATCTTCCCCAGCTTTTCAGCAAACGTCTTTGTGGTCTCTACGGTCTCATCCGTTGTTCTCTCTCCTCGGATAATCTCGACCAATTTCATGATGACAGCAGGGTTGAAGAAATGCATCCCGATAACTTTCTCCGGTCGTGAAGTGGCTGTGGCGATCTCGCTCACAGAAAGGGCAGTCGTATTGGAGGCAAAAATGGTCTCCGGAGAACAGATCTCATCCAGTTTCTGAAAGATCTCCTTCTTAAGGTTCAGATTCTCGTACACAGCCTCGACCACAAAATCGCTTTCTCTAGCCAGATCCAAATCTGTCTGCCAATTTATCCGAGAAAGGACGGCATCCATCTCTTCTTGTGTAATTTTTCCCTTTTCGACCCTCCCGTGCAGGCCTTTGGTGACCTTTGCTCTGGCTCTGTCGACAATCTCGGCTGAGACATCCACCACCGTGACTTCAAGTCCCTGCTGGGCACAGAGCTGACCTAAGCCAGAGCCCATGATTCCTGCTCCGATGACAAAGGGTTTTTGTATATCCATGGTTCCACCTCCCTTTTATAATCTCTCGACCACGATAGCGACGCCCTGTCCCCCGCCGATACACAGGCTCACCAATCCAAGAGTCTTATCCCTGTTTTTAAGGGCGTAGAGGAGCGTGGTCAATATCTTGACACCTGTGGCACCGATAGGATGGCCGAGTGCAATGGCTCCCCCGTGTACATTGACTTTGGAACGATCCCACTTGAGCTCACGCTCCACGGCAATGATTTGAGCGGCAAAGGCCTCATTAAGCTCGATGATATCAATATCATCAAGTTTGAGTCCTGCTTGATCCAGGGCTTTTTTTACAGCGGGCACAGGGCCAATCCCCATTATCTTCGGGTCAACGCCGGCATGGGCATAGGAGACAATTTGTGCCATTGGCTGCACGCTTAACTCATCAGCCTTCTCTTTTTTAAGCACCAAGATGGCTGAAGCCGCATCACAAAGGGCACAGCTGTTGGCAGCCGTAACCGAGCCCTCCTTTTTAAATACAGGTGGAAACTTCGCAATCTTTTCCACTGTTACTCCCTTCCTGGGGATTTCTTCGGTGTCAAATATCTCTGTCTTTCCCTTCCCGACAGGCACTTCGACTGGAAGAATTTCCTCTTTAAACCAGCCCTCCTTCATAGCCTTTACGGCCTTATTCTGGCTTTCTACAGCATATGCATCCTGTTCTTGGCGACTGATCCTGTATTTTTCCACGAGCGTCTCAGCCGTCATTCCCATGAGATGTCCAGCCAGGGGGCAGAGAAAACCATCTCTGTGTAGAATGTCTATCAATTTCCCATCACCCATCCGGTTCCCCCATCTTGCGCCATCGGCAATATAAGGTACCTGGGAACTGTTTTCCGCGCCTCCAACCATGACCACCTCTGCATCACCGGCCTTGATAAGCTGGGCAGCCAGGGATACGGCTCGAAGCGAAGAGCCGCACCGTTTATTCACAGTAAAAGCCGGAACTTCGACAGGGAGACCGCTCTTCACGGTTACCAAACGTCCAATATTTGGCCCCAGCCCTGCTTGCCAACCCGTGCCAAAGACAACTTCATCCACCTGAGCAGGTTCAATCCCCGCCCTTGTTACAGATTCCTTGAGAACAAGGGCCCCCAATTCCACAGCCGAAACATTCTTAAAGGATCCGCCAAAGCTTCCGCCAGCCGTCCGGACAGCGCCTGCGATGACAATATCACTCATAAATTCCCTCCTTTTTAAATTTTAAAATGGCATTTACTCTGAAAACTGATTTTGAGTGTCCTATTATATTTAGCCATTTCTATACCTGTCAACGAATATCCTGTTTCAGGAAGCATCTTTTTTCCGTGATGAGCGAAACATCTGACCTAATTGAGAAGTGCGGCGGCGGTTATTTCTATTCGTCTTTTTTCTCTGACCTGCGGAATACCCGCAGGAGATCAGACAATCTTCCTTTGATATATCCCTCTTTGATGAAATATGGCCCTTCTTCAGGCTTAATCCATTTGATGTACTTACCTCTCTTTACTCCATGGGGATCTCGAGCCAATCCGATCCTGAAATCACCCTCTTTCGTCTGGATGATGGCCACATTGACTTCTCGCTCATCTCCTGGGGGTGTGTACTGTGTGGCTGCTACGACTCTGTCCTTCCGAGGAGATTTCTTTTCGACAAGCTCATGAGGAGGAACAAGAGGCAAATTTTCCTCCTTGAGTCCTTCCCTCACTCGACTGGGTTCTGTCTTCTCAACGATGCCCACGACACTTGTGTTACCGAATCCGCTCATGTTGAACCAGAGACCATAATTCAAGTTCTTGAGCTCTTCTCCAAACATATCCCTGTACTGTTTATTTCCTCTCAACTGCCAAATCAGCTCCACGAGTTGAGCTCCACCAGAAGCTCCTAAAGGATGGGTGCGTGCCAGAAATCCCCCGGACCGATTGACGTAAACTCCTCTACCCATTTTGTTTTTCTCTTCGAGAACAAATCGATGTCCTTCTCCTCTCTCCGCAAAGCCCAGATCTTCTGCCGCTATCCAGGTCACAGGCTTAAAAGCGTCATGGAGCTCACAGAGGTCTATCTCATGGGGATTCAGTTCGGCTTCCTCATAAGCTCTTCTCCCGGCCAGCAATGCCGACTCGAGAAAAATCAGAGATTTTCTCTCTGCAATCTTGATGTGATCGAAGGCAGACTTGACGCTCGTCAATTTCACATCCGTCGGATTGGGGATGAGATAGACCGCTCCTGCTCCGTTATATGAACCACTGCAGTCAAATTTTGTCAGGGGATTGGCGATGATGCGGTTTATTTCGGGATTTTTGTAATCCTCCCATGAGACTGGCTTTTTGAAATACGCCATTTCGTTCAGAGCTCCGTATCCAAGACTCTGCACGCTCATTTCATAACAGATCTTTTTGAATTCTTTCTCTGATACTCTGTACGCGTCCATGTATTCATAGGATGCCAGGGCCGCCACTGCAGGCATCTCACCTAACCCCCTTTCCCTTTCCTCCTCAGCAATCACCGTTGAAATCTGGGAAGGGATCTCTTCATTTGCAAGTTTTCCCTTCATTTTTTCGCCGAAACAGACCAACACTTTTAGCCCGGATGAAGCTAAACGCTTTCCAAGCTCAACTGCAGCTGCGCCTGTGGCTGATCCGAGTTCGACATGATAAATCTCTGCATCCCGTGATAAACCCAGCTCCATACCCACCAAGGAGTCGAGGCCGGTCTGCCGGGCAAAACCGATAGGGTCCATGCTGCCGATCACCAGGCAATCAGGCACATGATCGGATGTGAAGGGAGCTGAATCCTGAAGAGCTTTTCGGCATGCATCTGCCAGCATGACTCCGATAGGCCTGAAGTCCTTGCCAAAGGGAGTCAAACTCACTCCTGCCACATAAACATTGCTCATGCTAAAAAATGAACTCCTCAACCCAATTTCATTGAACCTCATAACATTTTAATATCTTGACACAAAGATTGAAAGGGGCTATTTCATCCAGTGGCCTCCTGTATGGTTAGGATGAAGGTTTGATCTTGAATTTTTTATTGCAATGGAATAACCTGGATTATTCACGACTCGAGATTGCTGCAACGAGGCCGATGCAGTGAGATCGGCTCGCCCGAAGGGTGCATAAAGTGTCGGCATTTTTTACGAATAAGACAGGATAAGATAAATTTGCTTATGATCGCTGAAAATGTCAAAAAGGTCCTGGAGGAACTCCCTGAAGGTGTGGAGCTCGTGGCCGCTGCCAAGACAAGGACACCCGAAGAAATCCTCCAAGCTGCAGAAGCCGGGGTCAAGATTGTTGGCGAAAACTATGTCCAAGAAGCCCAGAGGGCTTTTGCCCTTGTTGGACAAAGGGTCAAATGGCATTTTATAGGACATCTCCAGAGGAATAAGGTCAAGAAAGCCGTAGAGATATTCGATCTGATCGAGACGCTGGATTCTCTGGAACTTGCTGAAGAAATCGACAAGCGCTGTTCGGGGATAGAGAAAATCATGCCCGTTCTGATAGAAATCAACAGCGGGAGGGAAAAGCAAAAATTTGGCGTCTGGCCCGAAGATGCAGAAGGGCTTATCCGAGATGCAGCCAAATTTGCAAACATGAAGATACAAGGTTTGATGACCATGGGACCAGCCTTCGGTGACCCTGAAAATGCCCGTCCCTACTTTATCGAGACGAAAAAATTGTTCGAAAAAATAAAAGCTCTGGATATTCCGGGAATAGAGATGAAGTCTCTCTCGATGGGTATGACGAATTCCTACCGAGTGGCCATACAGGAAGGAGCCAATATGGTAAGAATCGGCACCAAGATCTTTGGCCCACGGCAGAACGATTAGAAGTCCTCACTTCCCTCTGCCCCTTCTTCGTCTCCGTTCAACCTTTCACTTTCTTTGATCGCCTCTTCCACAGCCTGGTCAAAATTTTCTCCCATATCTTCTCCCATCTCCTTCCCCATCCTCTTCATCCAGCGGGCCAGGCTTTTGGGATCGTTCTCATCCAAGCCTGAGAGTTTCGAAGGATCAGCCAAGCTTTCCAGGCGGCTTTCTTCGGAACGGGAAATGGCAACACGGGAAACTATTTTCTCCATGTCGTGAGAACCACAAGCCTTGCATTTTAAAGTGAAAGATTCTTTTACGCTCAATGTGAGGAAGGTCGACTTCTTGCCGCAGGACAAACATCTGTATTCGTAGATAGGCATTTATATAAGGATACCCTCTTTCCAGCCCAATTTTATCAGCTCTATCCTGCTCGGATCGCTGGCGCCAAGATTGTGTTTTGTGTCCGCGATACGGATATGTTTGGCCGGCGTCTGCATGGGTAAATCCTCTCCAAAATATTCATGTCTTTTGGCCTCTATGATCCTCAGCCCTATGGCATCCACAGCAACAGGGTCCTGACTGACCATTATGCCTTTGTATTCCCAGACATATTTATCGTTGTAGCTATGAGGACCGACAGTGTGAAACTGTGGATTGAGCATGACCAAGATGTTCAGCTTTGTTCTTTCTACAAGATTAAACTCTTTCCAGAGAGCCGCCAAATCTGCACACGAATCAGGATGATAAGCCGGTGCGCTGGGAACAAACATGATATGATTCTTGATACAGCCTCCAATTCCCGACCAATGGTGAGTTCGAGCAGGACGAGCATTGATGATAGCCGTTGCTCTCTGAAACACAGGATTGCGCCTTACTCCACGGTCATCTATGCCGATATTTTGTTCAGGTACACCCACATCAAGAATACGTCGCTTAATCGCTTGTTCAACTTCTGCGGTTGTGGGCAAATAATGCATGACATTAGACTTTATGCCTACCACATCCGATGGCTTTATCAACCGCTTCCATACCTTAACGGGATCTTTCTCATCCAGCAATGTCGTGATTGCCTCATCCAGCATGTTCTGAACAACTTCTGGATCAGGCTTCTTGAAGGAGACTAAGGCCTTCTCATCCCGGATGAGAACAACACGTGACTTATCAGAAGAGGCTGAGCCACTGGAATATTTCCTCTTGTGGGCCAATGCCCCGGCCAATGGAGAGAGAGCTGCCACACGGAGAAAATCCCTGCGTGTGATCACCTTCTTACCCATTTGTTTTCTCCTTTCATGACCCTATTTCTACTCGCTTCGCTCAAGGATCCTTGCGATCATTGCTTCGGCTTGTGAGCTGGATGGAGCATCAAACACGATAATGAGTAAATCTCCCTTTAAGCGGACAGCGGTCCACTTGTCATTCTCGGTTCGAATGAGGCCTGAATCCTTTGCTTCTGGCATGTAGACCTGGATAAAACTTTTATAGGCTTCCTCCACCTTCCCCGCTTCTGGGTAACGGACAAGAAGAACATGGACAATCTCATTCCCCTCTTTGTATGCCGCAAGGGCAGCTTCTGTCTCCTTGCCGAGGAAAAGTATATTCTCGTCTGCAACAAAGAAGTGATAATTCAAGATCAGATGATTATAAAAATACTGAATCCCTCTCTCCTTCAAGTTCTCCCGTGGAAAGAGAGAGACGAGATCAGGTAAGGCTCCTTCTTGTTTGATCGAGGAAGCTACCATTTTTCCCAAAGCTATCAAGGCTTCCTTGGCTTCTTCGGTTTCTTCTTCAGCATAAAGGGAGATAAAAAAACTCCCCTTCCAGAATGAGAGAAGTCCTCCTTTGTAGGTGGAGCCCTGTCCTATCCCTACATCTTCCCCTTCCGGATCATGAGTGAAAACACCATAGGCGTTTTTCGCAGTTCCCATGTCGAAAAGGTCTGCGATAATCCGCGGTTCTGCTTCCTTGGTGAAATGCCTGGCCAGGAGACGCTCAAAATTGTAGGCCCTGTAGACCTCCCCTGCTCCGTTTATGTAATCAAATATTGTGTTGGGGTCGTAGAACTCATCCGGGTCCTTTGCTTCCCAACCGTTTATCTCTTTTGGAAGCAAGGCTCCAATGTCAACTTCTCCTTCGCTCATGCTCTTACCCATTAATACTATCCCTCCTGCGATCAAAACAAAAAGAGAAATCAAGGTGATTTTTTTCATCTCTATCGATTTTATCAAAAATCTTAAGAAAGTAAATGAGAAAAGAATTCTTAGAATTCTTATAAATTTATGTTGAAAAATGATTTTTTTTTAGATATGATTTTATCTATTTCATATTAAATAATTTATAAGAGAGGAGTCATCCATGATAAGGCTTTCTACAAAAGGACGATATGGAACTCGGCTCATGCTCAACCTCGCCCACCATTATAACAATGGAAACGAATCAATCATCCTTAAAAATGTATCCGATGAGGAAGATATCTCGATTCGTTATCTGGAACAGATTATCATCCCGCTCAAGATCAATAAACTCGTAAAAAGTATCCGGGGCGCAGGAGGAGGCTACATCCTGGCCAGACATCCTTCGAAAATCAAACTGAGTGAGATCCTTCATGCACTAGAAGGCGCATGTTGCCTTGTGGAGTGCGTGGATGATGAAGATTATTGCGACAGGATTAAAACCTGTGCGACATATGAAATCTGGAAAGAGTCCAGTCATCTCTTGAAAAACTACTTTGAAAAGACAACATTACAAGACGTCGTCGAAACTGACAGAAAAAAGAACAAAACAGCTCACAAGTAATATCCCTCCTGTGAACTGAGCCTTTCAGAGGCCACAGAATCTTTCTTACCTCTTTCCCATTTATTTTCTTGACATCAATTTTAGAATTCGTATAAAATCTATATATTAAATAGAAATGATCACGACTTTGTTTTGTTTTTCCTCAAGGAGACTTGCATGATTAAGCTATCGACCAAAGGAAGATACGGAACAAGACTGATGCTCAACCTTGCCCTTCACTACGAAGAAGGCAAAGAAGCCGTGGTTTTAAAAAACATCTCAGAGGAAGAAGACCTTTCGATCCGATACCTTGAGCAAATCATCATCCCGTTGAAGCTTAACAAACTAGTTAAGAGTGTTCGAGGAGCAGGAGGAGGATACACATTAGCCAGGGGCCCTTCGAAAATCAATCTCTGTCAGATCATTGAAGTCTTAGAAGGCTCGTGCACTCTTGTCGATTGCGTGGATGACCCTGATTTTTGCGACCGAGCCACTGAGTGCGCAACTCATGAAATCTGGAAAGAAGCAAGTATGCTCTTGAAAAATTACTTTGAAAGCAAAACACTTCAGGACCTCTTAGAGATCGCAAAAAAAAAGAAAATCAAGGGGAAAAGAAAATAACTTTGGCTAAGACAGTTTTTTATATCAGAGCTTTTGCTGTTGCATCTTAGTTCCTATTCAAGGCAGGAATAAAAATTATTATATTAGAATAATCAAATTTCCCTTGACACTAAATTTATGGTTTGTATAGAATATATAGCCCATATAGGTATTATTAGATTTCAGAATATATGGAACATGCAGATTACATGAGAGACTTTGCATTTCTCTGTCAGATCTCTTGGATAAAGGAATGGATTCCGATAGATCTAAAAAATTTGAAAAAGGAAACCATAATCTGGAAAAGGAGATGAGCATGAAAACAAACAGAATGTATTATGGACTTGTAGTTGTCGGCTTGATCCTCTTTGCCGTGTTTTTGCTCTTCCCCACTCTCAACGCCAAAACTCCCAGCTATCCAAACACCGTGGAATCCGAAACCTGTGCAGAATGTCACGAAGATATGACCAAAGCCTTCCTCGTCACTCCCCATTCAGCCAACACATGCATCGCTTGTCATGGCGATCCAGAAAAACATCTCGAGGAAGGCGGTGGACCGAATATTTTCGCTTACACTCCAGATGACTTTGCCAATGAAAAGTCAAAAAAATGCCTCACATGCCACACCCGAAGCAATGCAAGATACTTGGCCAGTTCCCATGGAAAATCCTCGATGGACTGTACCACTTGCCACGTCGTTCACGCGGAAAAGGCCATGCCGGCTCTATTAAGGACCAGCCCATTGAAAAATTGTTCCACTTGCCACCAGGATGTCTTTGCCCAATTCCAGCTCAACGAACGCCATAGGCTCCAGGAGGGCATCCTCAACTGCTCCACCTGTCACGATCCACACGAACCGTCCGCAAGAGAACGGCTGGGTGGCTTCAAGCACGAATCTTGTCTAGCCTGTCATACAGACAAGGGTGGACCTTTTCTGTATGAACACGGTGCTTCGAGGATCGAGGGCTGCACCTCTTGTCATGAGGTTCATGGCTCGCCAAACAGGCACATGCTGACACATCAAAGCACTGCTGACCTGTGTTTCAGCTGTCACGGTGTAGCTCCAGACTGGCACAGCCGTTTCGACTCTTACTCCACTAACTGCACAGTCTGTCATGCCACCATCCATGGCTCGAATCTGAGTAAGATTTTTCTGAAATAGGAGGGAATGATGCAAAACAAAAGAATATTCTTAATCCTTACATTGATCGTAATCGGGTTCTTCACAGCACTTTCTCTCCAGGCTGAAGACGAGTCCAAAAATCTTTACGGCGAATTGTTGTTCGGTTACAGATTTGTTGACACGAGCGGGACTGTAGAAAGATACAAGCAAGATATCAACCTGGATGATGGCCTGAGGTTATTCAACTTCAACCTTCAAATCGTTCCGAACGAAACATTCAAGAATCTTTTCGACCGGCTCGACATCAACATGTACAATTTCGGCGGAGATCCTTATGAAACCTTCCGGTTGGCCATCCAGAAATCCGGTCGGTACAAATTCCAGTATGACCGGAAAAAAGCAACCTATTTTTATGCTGACCAGCATGAAATTGGAGGTCATCTCCTCAATCCCTTCAGCTTCAATTTTAACCGGACAATGGACAACATCCTCTTCAAACTGTGGATAAACAAATATGTAGACCTCTATGTGAACTTTGACAGATACGACAAGAAGGGCGACAGTGTTATCACTTTGGACATCAACAGGATAGAGTTCGAATTCGACAAGCCTATCGAAGAAGACTTCAAGGAATTCGCAGTTGGCGTCGACCTGCATTTAGACAGGTTCTCCTTTGTGTTCGAAGAAAAAGTCATGGATTACGAAAACACCAACAGTCTCTTCCTTCCCGGCTATGCTGACGGGGGGACAGGAGCCCGATATCCTTCCGCGCTCAATTTATTCACCCTAGATCAGCCATATGAACTGAAGACTTACACGCACACATTCAAGGCTACGGCTCGACCATTCGACAGGCTTCTTATAAAAGGATTCGCGCAGATCAGCAACCAGGATATGGATTTGACCTATTCCGAAGAAGCAGATGGGATCAACTATCTCGGAAAGTTTTTCATGTACGGCTCGAGCGGAAAAGGAAGTTTCGAGCGCAACATACAGATGTATGATTTTGATGTTACCTATCTCCTGTTCGATAAGTTAGCCATAGTGGGAGCATTCCGTTTTCAAGATTTTGAACAAGAAGGCTTTCTCACCATTAACAGAGAAAGACAGGACGTTAAGTTGAATTACGACAATCGGGCCCTTGAGGGGGGACTTCAGTATCAATTCTCTCCTCGGATGACCCTGACCGCAGGATACAGGAACGAAATCAGGGAGCTTTATGGAACCGAAACCGTCACCTATGAGGACCAGACAACCAGAAACGGTCTCTTTGGTAATATCAAGTGGGACATAACCCAAGCCTTCAAGATCACTGCAGATTATCAGTTCGGGACTTATGATGAACCATACACCATGATTTCACCGACGAGTTTTCATAGATTCAGGTTTACTGCAAAGGTGAGGTGGGAAGCCTTTAATTTCTCGGGATCCTATCTCTGGAATAAATCGGAAAGCGAAGTCTACGAAAACCTTTGGAATTCCAGGAAACATCAGATTAGTCTCAGAGCAGGATATCATGGAGCTAAGATCCAAGTTTTCGGAGGATATTCTTATATTGACGTCCAACACGAAAGCGATCGGATAATAGCTTATCCAGCAGCCTGGACAGGACCCGGAACATTCCTTTGGGAAATCTTTTACGAAGGGAAATCCAATCTCCTGGATGCTTACATTTCTGCAGACATGGCAAATAACTGGAGAGTAGGGGGATACACAAACATCTACTGGAACAAAGGATTCTGGGAGATCGATCGGTTCACACTCAAAGGGTATGTGGAATACACATTCAACAATGGATTCATTACCCAGCTCGGATACCGATACGTTGACTTCGAAGAAAGCCTTTCCGGATTCAATGACTTCAGCGCGAGCATATTCGAAATCTCTTTTGGGTATCGATGGAAATAAAGGGAGGAGGACAACATGCTGAAAAAAGCACAGATTATCGGTGTTATATTTATAGTCTGTCTGTTTGGCTTTTTTGCGGCAAACGTGAAGTCTGACAACAGCATGAATATCTTGTCGAAACAGTCTCATGCAGAGAAACTCTGGAAGACATCCGGACATGCCGATTCATCCGCAGAGGCTTTTGTCCATTGGGACGAAGACGGAGAAATCCCCACACGGTGTGCAAAATGTCACAGCGCAGAAGGCTACCAAGATTTTATAGCTGACGGAAGCGTAGATGTTGGTGTGCTTGCTGGGCCAAGTGTTGAAAACAAC
>Ga0209636_10007284_pt1 | contig 11292 bp, 7 predicted proteins | sample DeeMarSWOR152_54_FD_187464 | JGI IMG/M metagenome (GOLD analysis project Ga0209636, IMG submission 187464) | Marine sediment microbial communities from White Oak River estuary, North Carolina - WOR-1-52-54 (SPAdes) (version 2) | ecosystem: Environmental > Aquatic > Marine > Intertidal zone >... | reverse complement strand
TCGGCTTGCCGTCCATCCCGCCGTGGTCCAGGCCGAGCAAGGACGCAACCGTCGGCGCGACGTCCTCGAGCGTCGCCTCGAGCGTTTTCCCCGCCCCTATCCCGGCGCCGGCCGCGAACAGCATCGCCTCCGTCGCGTGCTCGCCCTTTTTCGCCGCGTTGGCGTACGGCGAAAAGAGCGGCCCCGGCCCCTTGCCCTCGCTTACGACGACGCTTTGCGGCGCCTCGAAGACGAGATGCGGCAAGTCGGCCGTCGCCGGCCCCCGATATAGGTCCTCGCGTTTTTTGACCCAACGCGGGCCGTCGGCCTCGTCCCCGGCCGCCGACGTCAACAATCCCCCGACCTTTTCGGTTACCTCGGGCAATTCTTCCGGCGCCACGACGCCCTGGGGTTGTTCGCCCGCGGCGTTGACGACGATGCCGCCCCAACGCATGTACAGCGGGAAGCCGTAAGCGACGGTCCGGCGCCAGCGTACGGGTAAGGGCCGCGCGCGGCCCAACAGCTTTTTCAGGCCCGCCAGGACGACGTTCAGCGCGTACGGCCCGAGGTCGGCGCCGACGCTCAGCAAGCCGGCCTTTCTTAAAAACCGGTTGACGAAGAAGGCCCTTCTCGGCCCGGGCCCGAAGCCGTGGTCGGAGCAGACGACGAGCGCGCCGTCCGCGCCGAAGGCTTCGTACACTTTTTCGCAGGCCGCGTCCAGCGTCCCGAAATAGGACGCCGCTGCCGGCGGGACGTCGGCCCGCGTCTCCGGCGCGTAGGCCTCCGCGTAGAAACGGTGGAAGAGGCGGTCCGGGCCGGTGAAGACGACGACGGCGAGGTCGAAGCGCTCCCGGCCGAGGGCCGCGGCCGCGACGCGCGCGCGCGAGGCCGCCAGCTCCCCGAGCCGCCGGCATAACGCCGGAAGGTCGGCCGGAATCGGCTCGTCGAGGTCGTAGGCGTAGTCGGTTAAAAATTTCCGAAAGGAGGGCGGCCAACAACCGCGGTCGCTGCCCGGCGGCGTAAGGACCCCCGTGACGATGACGCCGTTGACCGGGCGCGCGGGAAACGTGACCGGCACGTTCAGTACGAAGCACCGGGCGCCGGCTTCGCCCGCGAGGTCGTAGACGCGGGGCCATCGGACGTCGGCGCTGCTGACGAGGCGGCCCGGGCGGACGAAGGCGTAATCGGCCATCTCCCGGCGGCGGAAGTCGACGACGCCGTGCTTGCCGATGCCGACGCCCGTGGTTACCGTCGTCCAGGCCGCGGTCGAGACGGGGGGAGTTGTCGAGAGCGCCGGCCCGAAGATGCCGGCGCGGGCCCGGTCCGCCAGGAAGGGCATAAGGCCCGCGGCGAAGGCTCGCGACGAGAAGTCGTGGCCGAAGCCGTCCAGGCCTATGAGTAAGACGCGTGTCACGTTTTATTTTGAGCGGGGGAGCCGGCGGCCAGCCGCGCCGCGGCGCCGGCGAGGGCTATGAACGAGAGGATTACGAAAGGGTGGACGAAAGACATCGAGACGAACATGCGGGCCGCGATGCCCGCGAACGCGGCCGCGGCGGCGAGGCCGAAGGTGGCGCCGTAACCGGCCTTGTCGCCGAGCGCCCGAACCGCGGCCCGGAAGGAACCGACCAGCATCGCTAAGAGCGCGAGGAGGCCTACTATGCCGGTCTCCGCCCAAAGGAAGAGGTAGACGTTGTGGACCGGGTACTCGAGCGCCCAGGGATTGTACAGCCGCGCCAGCTCGAGGTAGTTGCCTTTGCCCACGCCCAGGAGGGGATGGTCCCTTATCATCGCGAGGGCCGTTTGCCAATCCGTCAGGCGCGAGGCCGCGGAGAGTTGGTCCCCCTGGACGCCGCGCGCCAAAACCACGGCCGCCGCGGGCAATAGTGATATAACCCCAAAGGCCGTCAGCGCGGTAACGGCCCAGCGCGGCGCGCTGAGGGCTCGTCTCTTTAACCACGCCACGACGACGACGACGGCGAGCGCAACCGCGGCGCCGAACCACCCTCCGCGGGAGAACGTGACGAACATCGCCGCGGTCGCGAGTAGTAGTATAAATAGGTAAATCGTTCGCCGCCGCGCCCCGGCCGCCGACAGGAAGTACGCCGCGGCGAAAGGTATCGCCATTTGGAGGTATTGGGCCGTAACGTTCGGCTCGAAGGTGCCGCCGCCCCGGGCGATTAGAAAGCGGGCGGCTTGCGGGCTCGCGCCGCTGAAGATAAATGCGCCCCAGCCCGGCTTTTCCCAAAGGCCGAAGCTGCTTTGGGCGGCGAATTCTATTAAACACAGGGCGCTGTGCGCGGCCGCGGCCGCGAGCACGGCGCTCGCGACGGCCCCTGGCCCGGCCGCGGCTAGCTGGCGGAAGATTACGTACGTCGCGTAGAGGCGGGCGACGTCCAGCAGTGCGCATAACGTGGGCGCCGGCTTGGGCGCGTCGTAAAGAGAGAAGGCCGTGGCCGCGCCGGCCGCGATTATCGCCCAGGATATGAGGTCCGGTTTCAATAGGTTCGTAAGCGCGCGACGGTACGGTTCCACGCCCGCGCCGGCAGTTCGTTCTTGCTTCAGGTTTGATAAGAATACCCAAACCAGCGCGAGCAGGATTATGAAGTCTACCGGGTAGACGATCACGTGGTCGGCGTTGATCGCGGGGAGGCCGGCGCTGCGCCCCAGGGGCTTGACGAGCGGCAACGACAGCGCGGCCCAGAAGAATATCGGCATGAGCCACGCGCGGCGCGTCGCCCAGCCGGCCGCGGCCGAAACCGCAGCGAGGCCAACGGTTACGATGAAGACGGCCTCTAAGGCCGCGCCTTTCGACGCCGAATAAGCGGCCGCGACGACGACGAGGCCCGCCGCGGCGACGCCGGCGGCTTTCTTAAATTTAACGTCCGTGGCTCTCACCGCCGATGCGCACCTCGCGCACGAAGACGTTGCGGTCGAGCCCCCCGCCCGGGTCGGCATAGTCATTTTCGAAAATGAGGCCGACCTCGTTCAAACCGTTCTGTAGCTCGACCGTCGTCTCGTAAATGTCTTCGCCGGTAACGTTCGTATAGAACGTGCGGGCGGCGCGGCCGTTGACGGTAAGCGTGACGATAGGGTATAGGCCGTGAACGGCGTAACCTTCGGCGATTATCGCCGCGGGCCTTCGGCCGCTTCCGCGGAAAGTCAGCGTCGCGGGCAATCTTCCCAGGCTGAGCCGGCGTTTGGAGAGGATAAGACCGTCGGTCGCTTTGAGCTTGCTGCCCACGAAAAAGTTACCGTAGCGGCGCCCCAAGGCCCGCCAGATTTCGCCCCGTAAGCCGGCGTAATCGGCCGTCCTCAGCAGGCCGAAGGCGGCGCGAAAGTTTTCCCGGTCGCCGGCCCATAATGTTTTATATAATTCGGCGGCCGCGACGATTTGGCCGTCTTTTTCGAGCGCGAGTGCCTTGTATAAAGCGGCTTCGGGTTCGTCGTCCGCCGGGGCGTCGAACGCCTCCGCGGCCTCGCGGTATCGGCCGACCCAGAGCAAGGCCCGCCCCCGGGCAAAAGGTCCGGCCGCTTCCGCGGAGAAGGAGCGGAATAGCTCTTCGCGCGAGAGGGGTTTATCGGCGAGTGGCGACGCCGGCGAGGCCGTGGTTGCGAGGTCCCCGTACATCGCGGCCTTCTCGTAGTCGCCACGCGCGAACGCCGCCAGCGCGAGCGCGGCGTCGAAAGGCCGCGGCGAGACGGAGGAGGGCCGTCGTTTGTAGAGAGCCTCCAGCTCGGGCCAGGCGGCGCCGCTTTGGGCCGCGGCTTGGAGGCGGACGAGGTCCGCTCGCGCGCGCCAACCCGCCGCCCGGGCGTAGCGCGCGTATTTCTTCGCGGCGCCGTAGTCGCCGCGCGCGCGAGCGGCTTCGGCCCCGCGTACCAGGCCGAACCCTACGCCCCCCTTTACGGACCCGAGGGCGAGGCCGACCGCCAGGGCCACGAGCGCGGCGCGGGGTAGCCTTTCGCCGGCGGGGAGGATGCCGAGCACGGCGAAGGCGGCGAGAGGCGCTAGTATCAGGTTGAGCGTCGGCGGGCCGGCGAAGAGGGCCGCGGCCGCGGCGGCCGCTACGGCGCCGAGCGCCGTGAGTGCGGCGGCCCACGGGAGCTCGGGCGACGCGCCGGCCGCCTTGCGGCGCGCCAGCGATAAACAGTACGCGACGGCTACGATGGCGGCGAAGCCCAGGAAGAGCGCCACGAGGCCGCGCGCGGCTACGTTCCCGCCGGCTCGAGCCAGGACCGACAGGCCGAAGGCGGCACCCACCCCCGCGGCGTAGCGGCGTACGGGGGGCGCGGCGATGATTATAACGACCGCGGCCGCGCCCCATATGAGTTCACCGTACGTTGCGAGTGCGCCGCCTACGACAGGTATAACCAGCGCTATAACCCAGCGCGCGATCTCCCCGGGGCGGTAGTTCATTATTTTTTTTTCTAACGTATCATACGGCCTCGCCGGTGTCAATCGAGGCGGACGCCGGCCGCCGAGATAAATTGACATTACGTATTTTATATGATATTTTTAATTAGAAAATCGGGTAACAAGGCGAAGCTTCGAAGAGGTGCTAAATATGTTCGCAAAGCCGTACCGGTTATTAATGGTTGTGGGCGCGGCGCTTGTTCCCGCGGCCGTGCTGGCACAGCCGATGGCCGTCGACGACGTCGTCAAACTCTTGAACAATAACATTAGCGAGAACATAATTGTTACCCGTATCGAAGAAACCGGTTCCTACTTCAGCCTTTCTACGGACGACCTTATCAAACTGAAAGAGGCCGGCGCCTCCGACGAGTTGGTAAGATATATGATAGTGCGGAAGCCGGGCGGGCCGCCGGCCGAGGCGCCCGGGGAACCGGGGATTAACGTCACCGGCCGCGTCTCCGACGAGAAACCGGCGACGACGCCCCAGAAGTTGGTGGAGCTGACGGTCAGAGTCGACGGCACGTACGTAGTCACGTCTCAGGCGGACCTGAACGTGTGGTACGCGGCCTACCTCGACGGGGAACGGGTTTTTTATAAAGACCGGTGGACGAGGATCGATTCTTTCACTACGGCCGAGACGGGCGCGAGTACGACGAAGCGCACCCTCGAGCCCGGGTCGTTCACCGTCAAGGTTCCGGCGGGGCCGCACACTTTGTCGCTCGCCTGTTGGTCCGGGCGCCAGGTCCCGACCGACGACGTCGGCCGGGCGAATATTATTTACACGAAAAAAATAAAAGCGGTCGAAGGCCAGCCGCTGAAGGTAAGCCTCGTGGGCAAAACCGATAACTCCTCGGGCGCTTTCGTCATCGCCCACTGACGCGGGGGCGTTTTACGGCTCGCTTCGCCGCGAGGGACTTTTGCGGGACGGGCCGCGGTTTCGATATAAAAAAAATGGCGGAGCAAAGGGCACTCCAAGAGCGGGTGCTCGTCGTCGAGGACGAGCCGAACATCCGCGAGATAATAAACTTCAACCTCGAGAATTGGGGTTTCGAGGTCATCCAGGCCACGGACGGCGAAACGGCGCTCGCGATGGCTAAGGAGTATTCGCCGGACCTCATATTGCTCGACTTGATGTTGCCCAAGATGGACGGCATCGAAGTGTGTCGCCGCCTGAAGAGCGGGTTCTGGACGAGCCGCATCCCGGTGATAATGTTAACCGCCAAGAAGGAGGTGAAGGACAAGGTCCGGGGGATGGAGGTCGGCGCCGACGACTATATTACCAAGCCCTTCAGCCGCGAGGAATTGGAGGCCCGCGTGAAAATGGTCCTCTCCCGGACCAGGTCGCAGCGGGAACGGAACCCGCTGACGAGCCTGCCCGGGCAAATAGCGGTGCAAGGGCACGTGGAGACGTTGTTCGCGGAGGTGAAGCCCTTCGCTTTGCTCTACCTCGACCTCGATAACTTCAAGGGATTTAACGATTATTACGGCCACAGCCGCGGCGACGAAGTCATAAAATTGTTGGCGGGGGTGTTGCTCGACGTGGTCAGCAGCAGGGGTTCGCCGGGAGATTACGTGAGCCACATCGGCGGCGACGATTTTACGGTAGTCTGTTCGCCCGACGCGGCCAAGGAAATTTCCGATAAGGTTATCGCCGAGTTCGAGAGTAAAGTGACCTCGCTCTTCGCGCCCGAGGACCTCGCGCGCGGCTACTTCGTCACGGTCGACCGCCAGGGCCGGGCCAAAAGGCAGCCGTGCTTGATCCACGTGACCGTGGCCGCGGTGTTGAACGACAACGACCAGTATTCGTCGTACGTCGAGATGGCGGACGTGGCGACGGAGTTGAAGAAGTACGGCAAGACGATGGAAGGCTCGATCGTGGTGTTCGACCGGCGCCGGGCCTAAGGAGGAAGTTCGCGGGGAGGCGCGATGAGGCCGGCGGCGGTTATAGCGTTAATCGGCGCCCTTATTATTTGGGCGGCGCGTCGCGAGGAATAACCGACGTGCTTGTTTTGCGGCGTTGAAGTCGGCTTTACGCCTTATCCCCTCGCCATAGGCCCGAATTAATTAAATATAAATATGGGTACTCGTCTGATATTCGAGAAGACCAAGAAGGTCGCGATCGCCGACGAGATGCGGTCGTCGTACCTGGACTACTCCATGTCGGTAATCGTGGGCCGGGCGCTGCCCGACGTCCGCGACGGCCTGAAGCCGGTCCACCGCCGCCTTATCTACGGCATACGCGAGCTGGGCGCGGGCGCGGGCAAACCGTTCCGGAAATCGGCGCGCATCGTCGGCGACGTGTTGGGCAAGTACCACCCCCACGGCGATACGGCCGTCTACGACACGCTGGTCCGTCTCGCGCAGGACTTCGCGATGCGCTACGCGCTCGTGGACGGCCAGGGGAACTACGGCTCGGTGGACGGCGACGCCGCCGCGGCGATGCGTTACACGGAGGCGCGCCTTACGCCGCTCGCCGAGGCCATGCTCGCCGACATCGACAAGGACACCGTCGACTTCGCCCCCAACTTCGACGAGACGCTCCGGGAGCCGACGGTCTTGCCCGCGCTCCTGCCCAACCTCATCGTCAACGGCGCCGACGGCATCGCGGTGGGTATGGCGACGAAGATACCGCCCCACAACCTGGCCGAGGTCGCGCGCGTCGTCACGGCCCTCATCGATAAGCCCGACATGACGCCGGCGAAAGTGGCCGCGCAGCTGCCCGGGCCGGATTTCCCCACGGGCGGTTTGATAATAGGGCGCGCCGGCGTGGAGGAAGCGTACCGTACCGGCCGCGGCCGCGTCGTCGTCCGCGCGCGGGCGTCCGTGGAGGAGGGCCGCGCCGACCGCGAACGGATAATAATCAACGAGATACCCTACCAGGTCAACAAGGCGCGTCTCCTCGAGCAGATCGCGACCCTCGTCAAGGAGAGGAAGGTCGACGGCATAAGCGACCTCCGCGACGAGTCGGACCAGGAGGGCATGCGCGTCGTTCTCGAGCTCAGGCGCGGCGCCAACCCCAAGGTCATACTCAACCAACTCTACAAGCATACGCAGTGCCAGATAACGTTCGGCGTCATCGCCATCGCGCTCGTCGACGGCCAGCCGCGCACGTTGAACCTGAAGGATATGCTGACCTGTTACATCGAGCACCGGCGCGAGGTAGTCATGCGCCGGACCGCGTTCGACCTCGAGGCCGCGCAGAAGCGCGCCCACATCCTCGCCGGGTTCAAAAAAGCCCTCGACCATCTCGACGAGGTCATAAGCCTCATCCGCAAATCGAAAGACGTGGACAAAGCGCGCGCCGGCCTGATGGACAAGTTCAAATTTACGGAAATACAGGCGCAGGCCATTCTCGACATGCGCCTCGCGCGCCTGACCGCGCTCGAGCGGCAAAAGGTTTTGGACGAACTCGCCGCGACGAAAAAGCTTATCGGCGAGTTGAAGGCCATACTCGCCGACGAGAAAAAGGTCTACGCCCTCGTCAAGAGCGAGACGACGGAACTCGCCGAGAAGTACGGCGACCCGCGGCGGACCGAGATCGTCCCGGCGGAAGGGGAGGACTTCTCGGTCGAGGACCTGATCGCGGCCGAGGACATGGCGGTAACGCTGACGCACGAGGGTTATATAAAGAGAACGCCGCTCGCGGCCTACAAGCGTCAAGGCCGCGGGACGCGCGGCGTTTTGGGCCACGCCGCGGGCAAAGGTGAAGACGTCGTCGCGCACCTGTTCATAGCGTCCACACACGCCTACCTGTTGTTCTTTACGAACCGCGGCAAGTGCTACTGGCTCAAGGTTTACAACATACCGGAGATAGGGCGAGCGGGACGCGGCCGCGGCGTGCGCAATCTGCTCGAGCTCGCGCCCAAAGAGCAGATAAGCGCCGTCGTGGCGGTCAACGACCTCGCCGCGGGAGGTAACTTGTTGTTCGCCACGAGCCAGGGCCAGGTTAAGAAGACGCCCCTCGAGGCCTACTCGCGGCCCAAGCGGGGCGGCATAATCGCTCTCAAGTTAGGCGAAGGCGACGACCTCGTCGGCGCCCAGCTCGAGAGGCCGCGCGGCGACGTCGTGCTGGTCTCGGCCAAGGGCAAGGCCGTTCGCTTCCCGGCTAAGGAGGTGCGGGCGCAGGGCCGCGCCGCCGCGGGCGTTCGCGGCATGAGGCTAGCGCGGGGCGACGCCGTCGTGGCCTTGCTCGTGCCGGCGGCGGGCGAGGATGTGCTGGTGGTGAGCGAGAAAGGCCTCGGCAAGCGGACGCCCATCAAAGAATATCGCAAGATGCACCGCGGCGGCGGCGGCGTCATTACGCTCAAGGCCGGCGCCAAGACGGGCCGGGTCGTGGGCGCGAAGGCGGTCGCGGGCGACGAAGACCTCGTCCTCATAACGGAGAAGGGGGTCGTCAACCGCGTCGCGGTGGCGGATATATCGAAGCAGGGCCGCGCGACGCAAGGCGTGCGCGTGATGAAGGTCGAGGCGGGTGGCCGCGTCGCGGCGATGGCCGTAGTGCGGGAAGAGCGCGACGAAGTAAATGACTAGTCGGTTCTTGAAAAGATAAGACCGGGAAGGAGGCAACGTTATATGGCGAACGCGCAGCCGGCGGCCCCGCCCATACTACTCGTATTCCTGATTAACGCCGGGCCCCTTATCGCTTTCGTTGTACTATACGCGCTGGATTTCTTCAATTTGGTAAGGGAGGGCGTATATACGGAAGAGGATTCCCCGATAGGTTACTTAATCTTTATCGTCCTCGTGGCTATAGCGGGGATTCCCTACGCGTTGGTCCAGCGGCGCCGGGCCGTTAAGGTTCATTACGAACTGGGCGGTAAGCCGCTCGGCGGCAGGTATACGTTCTACAACGTCGCGTTCGGCGTCGTGCTCGGGATATGGGCCCTAATTATCGTTTGCAGCGTTTGCAGTTGGATTTACATCACTTCCCAAGCCGCGGCGTAACCTCGGGTTTTTAATAACCGCGATTACTTAGCCGGTAATTCCGCCGAACCGGCGCACTTTGTGAAAGTTATAGAGGTCGAGGCGGGCGACCGCGCGGCCGAGGCGGTTAAGGAAGAGGTTGAGTAATACTTAGATATAAAATTGCTTAAAAATAGCGCGGCCCTTAAGGGGGCCGCTTTTTCGGTTCCCGGGAAGTAGTCGCGGTTTAGGCCGGCCTTGGGCTCCGGGGCCGAAGGTTTTTTCCGCGTAATCCGGAGGTAACTTCGGGGCTACCCACGCATAGGTTTAACCGAAAGTTACGTCGTTATCGGCGTCCGCGTATACGAAATGGCCCGGGACCTCGGCGAGAGCGTCGCTCAGTTGGGGAGATTCCGTTTGCAGGACCATCGGGACGGCGATTTTAAAGAGGAACCCGGTTTCGCGGAGTAGACGCTGCAGCGGAGGATATGAGGCCAGGCAGGTTATTTGGGCCACTCCCTCTCGTCCGAGGTCGAAACATATCGTCCTTATCAAATCGCCCAAGTCGGTCCCCGACGACAAGTCACCGAATACGTCGATTATCCGGGCCGCCAAGCGGTCAACGGCGACCCTTACTACGGCGCAAACCCTCGTTGGGTCACCGACGAGGTAGTACCGGAGCTCCTCGGCCCGGGGGCTTTCGAAAAATCGCCAACGGATATAGCTCTCGTCCCGAAACGTCGTAAGGGGCGGGTTTTCGTTTTGGGCGAAGATCTCGGCGAGTTCGCCGGCGGAGACGTCGGTTTTGGCCCGAGCGGCCCCCCTTCTAATTTTAAGCTTGAAATACTGCCGTAATACTTGACCTAAGCCGAAGGTAAGCGGAAACGAGATTAGCCTTCGGGCTCGGTTCATTTTTCGGACTTTTTTAGTTTCCCAGAGCTTCCACGGGAAGAGGTATACCGCGGCGTCACGCCGGCAGGACCAGCCGGCTTTCAAGTGCGCGCGGAGCGCTATCGCGTTCGGGAACCCGAGCTTCCAGCATCGGAGCGCCATTATCGCCCGGTCGATTGCCGACGCTACGCCCTTCCTTCGGACCTCGGGAACGACGGCGAGATCTACGTACCAGACCGCTTCGTGGCGTTCGCCCCGGTAGGAAACGGTCGCCGGTATCGTTGCGCCGAATCCAATGATTTCCCCGTTTCGGATCGCGCAATAATTTTCGGCCCAGTCGGCGCGCGCGTCTTCGCGGTAGAGCCAAGAGCCGTGATTCTCGAAGAACGAAGCTTTGGCCTTGGGGAAGACCTCGTAGAAGAAGGCCACGAGGCGTTCGCGGTTAACGGACGACGTTTTTACGACGTCGAAATTTGTGTCTTCTTTTTCGGCCATAGTAAAAGGTAGCCGCCTTCACTATCCGATACTAAGCCAGACACCCTGTATTTTGGCCAACGTTATCGACGGCGTGTCATTCTTTTCTAAGCCGATGCGGGGAAGCATGAGCCGGGGCGTTTGGGGGCCCACGCGGCCGCGGCCGCTCGTGACGGCCGCCCGATAATATCGGCCTATAATCCGGGCCGCGCTTTCGCCGATTTTTGCGCTGCCGTAGGGATAACAAAACCACTGAGGCTTTTCCCCGAGCTCGCGCGTCAGCGTTTGCTGGGACTCCCGTAATTCACGGTCCAGTTCTACCGCGTCGAGTTGGGAAATGAAAGGGTGTGTTACGGTGTGAGAGCCGATTTTAAATAGCGGGGACTCGGCAACGCTTTTGATGAGTTTCCAATCCGCGAGGCGCGTATCGGGCGGCATCGGCAGGTCGGCCTTCCGCTTTTCGCCGAAGTTCTCCCCTACGACGCGTTCTACGAAAAGGTCGATATCTTTTAGAGGCCGGTCGTATTGGCTGCGTACGAGCTCTATGCGGGTGGCGAAACGCGCGGCCGGGGTTCGGGTAGAATACAGGCGGCCGCCGACCCGTAAAGCGACGCCGGCCTCGGCCGCGGCGG
>Ga0209636_10007282_pt1 | contig 11293 bp, 1 predicted proteins | sample DeeMarSWOR152_54_FD_187464 | JGI IMG/M metagenome (GOLD analysis project Ga0209636, IMG submission 187464) | Marine sediment microbial communities from White Oak River estuary, North Carolina - WOR-1-52-54 (SPAdes) (version 2) | ecosystem: Environmental > Aquatic > Marine > Intertidal zone >... | reverse complement strand
TCTCCCTGGGGATTAGATATCCTGAATTACTCCTATGATTATGCGTTTGAGTGGAACATTTCATTATGCAAAGACAACAGATCAGATTTAGTAGTAAATAACTTGACTTATGTTCCACAAAATCCAACGTTAGGTGATAATGTAATCATCAAAACATCAATAGAAAATTCAGGCAACCTCACAGCAGAAAATTTAGATCATGTAAACATCTCTTTGTTTATTGATAATATCTACAAAAATTCAAAAATTTTAAATTTAACAAATAAATATCAAGAAGAAGTAAATTTCACATGGACTGCTTCATCCGGAGTTCATGAAATAACAATAAAAGTTGACCCGGATAATGAGATTCCCGAGTCAGATGAAACAAATAACAATCTATCAATAATAATAACACTTCAATGCCCTCGCGATTATGACAACGACGGCTTTTGCAATGAACAGGACAACTGCCCCTACATCTCAAATGATCAATCAGATACAGACAATGACGGATTAGGCGACGCCTGTGATTATTGCACAGATATAAATAAAGATATGTTCTGCGATGATGAAACTGCACAATTAAATTCGTCCTGCAGCTTCGGGTATATAATTAACAATTTATGGATTGCAGAAATAGATGGAAACATATACGGCATGAAACTTTCCGATATTGATGGTGACGGGATAGATGAGATAATATTAATCACAAATAAAGGTTATTATAATTATTATAATTATTACAATAAAGATTACACGATCAGCATAATCAAGAATGATAATAATAATTTTATTAAAATCTGGAACACAACAATTGATGGGTATCCTTCTTTAACGCTTGCAGACATTGACAATGATAATGAAAAAGAAATTATTGTCCGAAGCAACGATTATTTATATAATAATTATGACGATCAAAAACTTATGCTTTTTGTTTTTAAAAATTTTACAAAAATATGGGAAATTGATATTAAAATTTATGCCCCGGATCTTGTTTTCACGGGAATTAATTTCAGTAATGAAAATCCATCAAACGGCGAACAAATTACAGTAACTCTTGGAATATTTAATAATGGCTCAACAGACGCGGCAGATGTTAGGGTTGATATTACTATTCACAACAACTTAAATAGTTTCCACAAAACAGATTATGTGAATGTTCCCGAGTACACCGAAATTGCAGCGCAGTTTAACTGGACAGCTGTTTTTGGAGACAATAAAGTTTATGGCTCAATTGACCCGGGGAACCTGATAATTGAAAAAAATGAATCAAATAACAGGATTTTTACAAATATTACTGTTGTAGATTTAAACCCGCCGCAGATAAATATTCTCTCGCCGGCAAATAATTCCGTAATAAACGGGCATTTGATTGAATTTAATATTATGGATGATGTTTTTGTTGATACCGTGTCCTACTCAGTTAATGGCGGTGATTATCAACGGTTTTACAATCCTTTCTACATATTCACAAATGATTGGGCATCCGGTGAATATACCCTAAATGTGTATGCAAACGACACTTCAGGAAATTCTGCAAATAAAACTTATAATTTTATTGTTGATGCAGCAGCGCCGGAAGTTTACTTTTTTATGCCGGAACATATTTATATTAATGAGACAGATAATTTAATTGAAATTTCAGCAGACATTTCCGATGAAACAGGGATTGAAGAAGCGTACGCTGAGATATATTTTGATAACGATGTTGCACAGATCCCTCTTGCCTACAGATTTGATTATGGAAAATGGAAAAACAATTTCACAGCAAACCCCGGTTATTATCTTGTAAAAATAATTGCACTTGACCTGCTTGGAAATGTAAATGACTCGGAATACAGGGAATTTGATGTTTCAAAAATTGTGAATTCAACTGTTGATGATTCATTGATTATCGCATCCATCGTTACAGATTCAAGAGTAAAGGACAGCGAAATTCAAGAATCAATAATTGAAAATTCTGCTGTGAATAACAGCCAGTTAAATTTATCCGGATTAATTAATTGCGAAATAATCAACAGCACGATAATCCGAACAGTATTTGGTAATGCAACCTTTGTAAATGCATCGGTTGTTTACGGCACTTTAACAAAAGGGGTTGTTATTATCGGGAATGAAACTTATCATGCACCTTATAATTTGTATACGTTACCGTCTGCACCAATGCCTTCAATTCTCGCGCCCCGAGCACCACGTCCCAGGGTACCTCCCCCACCCCCACCTATAGGAGCAGGGATAGCAGGTAAAATCGGCGCAACGATAGGATTCAAAATCGGAGCACTGCAAGAACCGATAATTTCCGACCTTGACAATGACGGCAAGAAAGAAATAATAACTGTCATGAACCAGGTTTACATATTTGAAAATGACGGATATAACAATTTCATAAAAGTATGGAACAGCAAAACAATTATAGGTTTTGTAAATAAAATTTTAATCGCCGACACAGACAATGACGGCAGAATGGAATTGGTTGTTTCGGCACAAAATAAAATTTATATTTTTGAAAATACCGGAAACGACACTTATACAAAAGTATGGAATTACAGCACAAAAAACCTGATTAATGATTTATTTATTGAGGACTTGAACAACGACGGGAAAATAGAGATGATTGTTTCAACACAAAATAAAATTTATATTTTTGAAAATACCGGCGATAACTCTTACAGTGAAGCCTGGAATTACAGCGCAAATATTTATGGAATCCGGATCAATGACTTGAATAATGACGGCAAAAGGGAAATAATCTTTTATAAAGGTTATTATAATTTTGAAAATTATTATTACGGGTACAGCATAAAAATTCATATATTTGAGAATGACGAAAGCAACAATTACAATGAGATCTGGAATACTTCATTACCAGATTACTGGGTTAATGATATTTTATTTGAGGACTTGAACAACGACGATTTAATGGAAATTATAACTGTGGGTGATGAAATTTATATTTATGAAAATTTTGGAAATAATTTTTATGCAAAAACTTATGACTCCAGACACTCCGGTTTGGAAATTGATTATATCGGGGATGTAATGTTTGGAGATATAAATGGCGACGGCAAAAGGGAATTAATTGTACATAGCGTCAGCAGTCCGTCAAAAATTTATATATTTGAAATTGATCTATGTGAAGGTATTTTTATATCAAAATCAACAGATAGAGATACTTATTACTGGAATGAAGAATTTAATTATACAATTATTCTAAAATCAAATGTTTTTGATGATACAAAAAATAATATTACAGTCACAGACAATATCCCCGGCGGTCTAAAATTCTTATCAAGCAGCAGCAGTTGCAAAGTGCAAAATAAAACAGTAACCTGGAACTTAAACAATGAATCATCAAACAGTTTGTTTACAATAAATTTGAATGTGAAAGTAGAGGATAATGCCGGTGGAAATTTAATAAACACAGTAACAGCAGAAACAGAAGATGGAAAAGGAAATAATTATAATAGTTCAGGTAATGCAAAGATTTATGTTTCGCAGCCAGGAATTGACATAAAAAAATCCCCTGGCTGGCAGTGGCACAGACCAACAGATAACAACGCATCATCCTCATTTACAATAACAGTAAACGTGCACGGGAAACTTTCAAATGTAATGGTTACCGATACTTTACCTGATGGCGCGAGATTTATAAACGCAAATCCCTTACCCGACCAGAAGGGAAATAATCTGACATGGAACCTGGGAGACATGGAAAATGAAATAAGAAATATAAATTTAACCATTGATTTTCCAGGTGTTTTTCTTTCACACAAGACAAATATTGTGTATGCAAAAGGTGAGTACGCAAATGGCATTCCAGGGGACAGGGATCATGCACACATAAGAATCAGCGATTACATAGATCCGGTATGGGTTTTTGTATCGCCTGAAAATATTACAAAAATTCCCGGGAGTTTAATTAAATTCACAATTACAACAATCGTTGAGGCAAACACAAGCACGCAGTATGTTGAAACATACAATACGCTGCCCGGTGGTTTGAAATTAATAACCGCAGCAGGCAGTCCTGAAATTCAAAAAGTCAATAACAAGACAATTTTAAAATGGCACGAGGACGGTCCGTTTCCTTCAGGCGTCAATACAACTTTCAATTACGAAGTTGCTGTGAAAATTGATGAAAACGCTAAATTTGGAAGCGTTCTCGCGCAGGAACTGGATGCTTACAGTAATGTCACAACCTATTTTGAAGAGGATCATACAGAATCAGTAATTTACATCTGCCGCGAAGAATGTGATGAATATGAGTTCTGCAATTTGGATGGGTACTGTGAAAAAATAAAAACAGGGGGGCTTGGTGATGAAAATATAGGGGGGGCAACAGGGAGTCATGGGGGCGGTTCTTCATCTACCCCCATAGACCCCCCACAATGCCTTGACGACTCTTTCTGCAGTGAAAACGAATCCTGCGTAAATTTCTCGTGTACGGGTAAAAAAATTGAAAATAAAATTCAAAATAATATCACTGATACCGATTTAAATGAAACTTTAAACAAAACAAAAAATATTGAAGAAATTGAAACCGGAAATGAATTTGAAATAGACAAATCAAATACTGAAACTGGAGATAAACCAGAAGAAAACCCGGGTGCTTCTAATGAAATCAATAAAAAATACACCAATGAAAGAGAGCCTGAAAGCATACCCGTAGCGTATATAATTTTAGGGATGTTCGCCTTGGCAGTGATTATTGGTTTAATCCGGAAATGTGGGAGGTAATTCACATTAGATTCAAAATTCAATTTTTAAAAATCAAATAAATGAAAAAATGAAGGCAAAAATGAAGGCAAAAATGAAAAACAATACGGAAAAAATAAATGAAACAAAATTTATATTTTATGTATTTGAAAATATATTTTATATTTTATTGCTTGGTAGTTTAATTTTTAGTTTGAGTGTAAGTGTTGGTGCACAACCCGACTTAACGGTAACTAATATAACCTGTTCCCCAGCAAATCCAACTACTGGCGATAATGTAACTATTACTGTCACAATCAAGAATTCAGGAAATATTGATTCAAATTTAGATAAAGTAAATGTCTCAAATAATTTTAGGGGATGGATGCTTGTGAATTTAACAAATAAAACAGAAGTTAATGTGATATTTGACTGGGGTGCTATTGTCGGAGAACATAATACAACTGTAATTGTTGACCCGACTAATGAAATTAATGAAACAAATGAAAGCAATAACGAATTAACCAAACAAATGCAGGTAAACGAGTTTGTATATTCAAATTATCTTACATTAAAGTGGAGGTACAACCTGACAGACGCGAGTTTTCTCCATATAGTTGACCTTGATAGTGATACTTATAAAGAGATTGTGATTGCTCAGAATGACGCTGTGTATGTAATTGATAAAAACGGATCTTTAAGATGGGTATATTCCATAAATTCTACAATATCTCACCTTAATGTAGTTGATTTAAATAACGATACTAATAAGGAAATCATAATTGGTTCTCAAGAAGGTAATATTTCAACACTTGATAAAGATGGTTCTTTAAGGAGGACATTTTTTACAAATTCTACAATTCATAGTATTCATAGTAGAAACTTGAACAATGACAGTTATAATGAGATTGTTATTGTAAGCACCTATGAAGTGAATTCAAATAAATGGGCAAAAGTATATATTGTGGACAAGATTTTAGACAATAATGCGACTCAAATGTGGATTTTTAATATGTCCCTAACATCTAATCGTATTGATAAAGTATATATGCCTTCTCCAGAAGGAGTATGTGAAATAATAGTTATTTCTGGAACCACATTATGCAACATGAGATGTAATGAAACCGGTGCTAAACTAAATTGTGAAGGTATTGATGAGGACATACTTGGAGTGCTTATATCTGACATTAATAATGATTCATTTGCAGAAATTATAACTTTTAGTGGGGTGGACATAAGAATATTTGATAAAACAGGAAATAAACTAAATCAAAGCGAGCATTTTTCTCATGGGTACGTTGCAAAAATTGTGGATTTAGAGGATGATGGGTATAAAGAGATTATAGCATGGGGGAGTATGTGTACCATGAGAGGGTGTCGGGGTGATGTTACGGTCTTTAACAGGTTTGCAAATATAATATGGGACCATAGTGATTGGAGTATACAGGATGTATATGTTGAGGATGTGGGAGGAGATGCTAATAAGGAGGTTCTTGTGGAAGGTTACCCCATAGGCCCTCATTATGTGTTTGATAAAGAAGGCATACTAAAAAAAGATATTGGTTGGGGATGTATGAATTTATACGCGTTTGATTTAGATATGGATGGATACGGGGAACTCATAGTGGTTGACAGGGGCAAAAGCATAAGCGTTTTTGATAGAGAATACAATCTGAAATGGAGACAAGGTCCAATTATATCGCATATTCTGCACAGCTCAAGAGGCATCCAAATAGGAGATTTAGATAATGATGGATACAACGAAATTGTTGTTCATTTTGATAAAATCATTCAAATCATCGATAAAAATGATGGTTTGGTGAGCGAATTTGAAATTGAAGGTTGCAGAAGCGTAACTATAACCGATATGGATAATAATAGATATAATGAAGTCCTCGTTAAAGATGCTAAAGGAGTATCTGTTTTTGTGAGATCAGATGATACACGACCCGATATTTCGCCAGTATCGATATCGTTTAATTCAACAAATCCCATAGAAGGAGATGTTGTCGCAATAAATGCACATGTGAGAAATCAGGAACCTGTAAGTGCAGATAATGTTGTAATTGAATTTTTAATTGATGATGAAATTTTACATACTGGCGTTGTCAATATTTTAGGACATTCCGAAATAATTGTTAAATTCAATTGGACATCAATAGTCGGGACACATAATATAACTGTAATAACTGACCCAGATAATGATATTAATGAATCCTATGAAGATAATAACCAAATTGATTCTAATATAAATGTTCGCAAGAGGATTATTCCTGATTTAATCATAACCGGGTTACAGATTTATAATTCCACTACGTGTGGGGGAACCAAAGTTGAAGCAAATATAACAACCATCGCGCAGGAAAATACTACACCCAACATTAATATTGAATTTCTATTAAACAACAAATCTATTGAAAATAGATATATTTACGTGGTAGCAAATTCTAAACGCGTAATCACATTTAATTGGGTCATACCTTATGGAAATCACACAATAACGGTAAAGACCGACTCAAAAGATGAGATTATAGAATCAAATGAAGAGAACAACATAATATCAAAATCCGTATTTATACCCTCAGTTACAATTCCAGCTCTTTTAGAAGGAACAAATACGATACTTCATTTATCAGGTAACTGCAGTAAAAAAGATGTGGATTTTGTGACAGGAGGCGACCAAATCATCTATTTAGAAATTCCAAAAAATGCAGGTATCCGGAGTGCAAGAATGAGTCTGCAAACAAACACAGTACAAATAGAGAATCTTAACTTGCGTAGAGTAAATATATGTAGGGGTAATTGTGGTTCATGGGGTTGTAAATATTCTATCGATACGAAAACCATACAGGATACCTTTTCTTCTGATTTTGGACATTATACTCAGATTATCAGGGATTACACTTCTCAGTGCTCGACAGATCTTCTCATTACAAAACTCAGTTGTCTGGATGATAACCAAATATTATCAAATTCCTTAAAAGGAAATATGTCCATAGACTGCCAGAATATAAAATTTGTTGGTGGTTTTGGAGGTACTTCATACACCGATACTTGTGCTGGCTGTGACAAAATAAACTACTCTCTGATATTTTATATTGAGCCCGCTGTAAGTTCTCCAAGTTTGGATGTTGGTAATGATGGAACATTGGAATGGAACCCTACTGGTGTGTTTTCTGAGTCACAAGTAACAATTGATATCTCATCAGAAATGATGCCACTAACTGCATGTAACTGTCCAGGATGCATAGATCTTGACCTAAACTGTAGAATTCCGTTAAGATTTCATTCGAATTCATCTGGAAGAATAACGATCTCAGATATAGAAATTAGATACCTCCCATCAAATGCAAGCGTTGAGAATCCACCAACATTTATAGCACATATGAATGAGACCATAGATTTTGGAGAGATATACACGGCAGCACCAGATGTTTTATCAACCAGAGATATACCAATTGACGGAAAGTATATGGATTATAATATTATCTGGGTAAATTTCAATTTTACAGACATGATGTCAGGTAAAGGAGACATCTTATCCCATTCATATTTTTTAGTTGAAAATATCACATATCCCATAGATAATACATCAAAAAATATAAATGTGACACTAAAAATCCAGGGTAATCTATCAAATGGCGATTATTTCGGAAATCTAACTATTATTTTAATATACAATGACAGCTATCATTCAAGACAAATTTTAACAGGTATAAAAATAAAAGTAAGGGTTTTTGGATCTTCTGTAATGGGGGTATCTGTCACGGACTGCAGGGGGGATGATATATTAACCGGGGCAAATGTAACACTTCTAAGTTTTCCTGATCTAAAATATGTTGACTCAGGTATTTCAGAGGAAGTGAATGTAACACCTTGGTGGGTGGTTTCGGATGGAGAAGTCGCGATGGTGGAATTTGTTGGTGTGGAACCGGGAGACTATGTTGTCCATGTTTCAATGGATGGAATGATATCAAACTTTAACTATTCACCTGAAAATACCTGCCACTACACTTACGAAAACGGCTGCTTATACGAGGTTCCATTATGCCCAAAGCGTGCACCAGACCTAATCATAAATAATATACAATATTTGCCGTTGAACTCAATAACCGGCTATAATGTGGCAATAACTGCAAACATAAAAAATATAGGTAATATCACAGCGGAAAATCTAACATCAATAAATGTCTCTTTCTACATTGATAATAATTATAAAAATTCAAAAATAATAAATTTAACAAATAAACTTAATGAAACCGTAAACTTTAGTTGGATCGCTGAATTGGGGGTTCATAACATAACAATAATTGTTGATCCAGATAATGAGGTTAATGAATCAAACTGTTGGTGTTGTTGTCCCGACTCTGAATCAAATAATAATTTAACAACCCAAATTTTAGTGATAGCCCCTCCTGGTGAAAATATCCCCCCGTTTATTGAAGCAAAGTGGGAACTCCCGGATGACAACGGGGCGGCAGAAGGAATCCATGTGTATTTTGAAAATAAAGATAAGGTAGTGACCAAGTGTGCTATTGCCTGCGATTACAATAATATTTCAGACATTGCAGAAGTTGAAGCGTATGTTTATTATCCAAACAATGTTCTGATGGGACATGAATACCTGAGTATATCCCAAACGGGCAGTACCTGCTGGCAGACAATTCCTTCACGGGATTATATCCGCTTTATGATGAAATACAACAGTAATGTCTGTAATATTTACGAAGGAAATCTGACCCTGACAACATTTTATCCTGTTGGAAAGTATAAAGTAATGATAAATGTAACTGATGCAAACGGAACTTATGGAAATATGAGTAATTATTTTGAGTATTCGGGTGTTTGCGGTATTGATATGGATGGTGATGGTGTCGGGGAATACTGCGATAATTGCCCTAGAGTGAATAATACCCAAGCAGATGGGGACGGCGATGGAGTTGGGGATGCGTGTGATAACTGTATAAATATTATAAATCCAAGCCAGATAAATTCCGACAATGACAGCAAGGGGGATGCATGCGACAACGATGCTGACGGCGATAATGTTTTAGATAAAAATGATAATTGTCCGAAAATTCACAACCCCGACCAGAATGATGCAGACGGCGATTATGTGGGAGATGCCTGCGATAATTGTAATAATATTTCAAATTTTGACCAGGGAGATTTGGATTCTGACGATTTGGGGAATGCCTGCGATAATTGTCCGGCGGTTAAGAACCTGAACCAAACAGACAATGATAGCGATGGAATTGGAGATATATGTGAAGTTCCGCCGAATGTGTGGGCATTAGATGCTTCTGGAAAAGAAAGAAATACATTCTTCCCGAATTGGAATGTTTATGTTAATGGACAGGGGCTTCCATCAAATACAGAGGTTGACATCTACATAATACCACATAAAAATTCATGGACGAATGGTGAATTATTAGCGAATTTCTATAAAGATAATAGCGGGGTTGATACCGTAATAACAAATCCGGACGGAACCATTAGCAAAGCACTTGTATGGTCATACATAACAACACCCTTATCGACATATAATTTTGACATTGTTGTAGATGCAGATAGAAACGGAAAATATAATGATGAATTGGATGTTGTTACTAGATTGTATGTCCGTATTGATCCTGTATGGGCATCGGATTCAAATGGAACTGCAAAGGATGTATTTTACACAAATGAAACTGTCTATGTAAATGGGGCAGGACTCCCGGTAGATAACACAAACATCACAGTTTACATATTTGAAGATTTCAATAACTGGATTAATTCCCGGCTTAACGGCAATTTCAGTGACTGGAATCCTGTTAAAGTTATTTTAGATGTGCAGATTGACGCAAACGGGAACTTTGTGAATGTCATTACCGCATGGATCAACCATTCAATTGGAGATTATGATGTGATTGCCGACCACAACAATGATGGAGTCGTACAGCAAAATGAAATTTCGGGGATGGATAATCAATTTGTTACCGGGCTTGAGGTTGTAAATGTGATAAAGGAATCTGCCGCCACTTCACAGGATAATTTAGAGAGCAACAAAAATCAAGGAGGCAGCAGTGGTGGAGGCAGTTCTTCATCCGCCCCCCTAAACCTCCCCGAATGCCTTGACGACTCTTTCTGCGGCGAAAACGAATCCTGCGTAAATTTCTCGTGCACAGACAATAAAATTGAAAATAAAATTACCGATACCAATTTAAATGAAACTTTAAACAAAACAAAAAATGTTGAAGAAATTGAAACCGGGAATGAATTTGAAACAAATAAATCAAACATTGAAGCAGGAAACAAACCAGGAGAAACTCAAGAAACTTCCAATGAGGTTAATGAAAAACCAGCGGCTTCTGATTCAATGGGAATCTTTGAAAAATATTTTGTAATTTTTGGAATAATTATACTGGCAGCACTTGCCTGCATGGTCATGATATTGAAAAAAATGTGATTGTTTAATCTTGTTGGACCGCCTCAAAAAGCATAAAAACACATAAAAGTAAGGGTCAAATGACCTTATTAGAACAAAACATTAAAAACTTCTGATTTCTGGCATTTTGAAGGTATTTATGTTTAGGCGTAATAATTTAATGAACCCGGGAACTTTTGGCTACATTTA
>Ga0209636_10007281_pt1 | contig 11294 bp, 7 predicted proteins | sample DeeMarSWOR152_54_FD_187464 | JGI IMG/M metagenome (GOLD analysis project Ga0209636, IMG submission 187464) | Marine sediment microbial communities from White Oak River estuary, North Carolina - WOR-1-52-54 (SPAdes) (version 2) | ecosystem: Environmental > Aquatic > Marine > Intertidal zone >... | reverse complement strand
TTGCCCCCTGTCCTCGAAAAGCTTTGTCAATACCCTGTGAATGATGGTGGCCCCCACTTGCGATTTTATGTCATCCCCGAGGATGGGAATCCCGGCTTTTTTGAAGCGATTCCCGTAAATCTTGGACACAAATACGGGTATGGCATTCACAAAGGCGCATCCCGCCTCAATGCAACAGTCAGCATAGAAAAGGGTATTTACCTCGCTGCCCACCGGCAGGTAGTTGATCACTACGTCAACCCGATTTTTCCGAAGACTTCGAATAATGGCATTCTTTGCCTCTGTCCTGCGGGAGTAAATATTCGCTTTGGGCTTGAAACGAGCCGATTCCATGAATTGGTCATTATGGGGGGGAATGCTGTCGATCAAGTATCCCATCTCAACGGAACAATCCAAAAAAGGAATGTCCTTCTGAAAGACAATGGTACAGTTTGGCTTGGCAAAGATTGCCTCCGATAGATCCCGGCCAACTTTTCTTTCGTCCACATCAAACGCGGCAACGAATTGAATATCACAGGCTCGATAACCACCGAAATTCTTGGTGATCAGACCTGGAATATCTACATCTGGATCTTTATAATAGAAGCGTCCCTGCACCAAAGAACTGGCACAATTTCCCACGCCTATGATACCAGTTCTAATCTCTTGCATGTTGGATCATCACCTCCTGTATGACCGTCAACAGATCGAACACATCCTTATGGCAATCGGCTTCGATTCCTTCCGCATTATAGGAAGGGAGGCGATCAAATATCCGATGCGATAACTACCGGTTTATATTCAGCCCAAAGGGTAAATACCTTATGCAGATCCCCTTTTTGAGACGTTATTAATATGGCCAGCAAACCAATGGAAAAAAACCATCGGCTCTCCCGATAGTTTTCCATTCACCCCATTTTGGAAGAGTTCAGCCTAAACGTTCTCGCAAAACTACGAAAGGAGACCTATGAAATGGGGCATATCGCCATCGTCCTCGGGAGAAAATACGGTATTAGCATAATCTTTTCCCCCCTCTTTGTCAATATTTAAATGTATCTGTTGGGTAAATGATTCCTTTGGATTGGGAGTTATGCGATCTTCCTCAACGGACTGTACTATCCATGCTTAGCAGGGAATCACATGAATGAATAAAATTTCCGTATTTTCATTTATATACATGAGTATCGGTTGGCATTTATGGGGATTATTCCGAAGGAGTTCGGGGTTGACTTTTCCAGGCGAAAACAGTAATGATAAACGTAACCGATTAGAGATTTTTTGGGGAGGTTCCCCTTCATCTCAGCACAAAGGAGCATATATGAAGAAATTTAGCGTGAGCGAAATCAGGAATGTTGGGATATTCGGTCATGGAGGAGACGGAAAGACCTCGCTGGTTGAGGCCATCTTATTCGATACGGGAACGAATAATCGGCTGGGAAGCGTTGATGAAGGGACTTCCGTGATGGATTATGACCAAGAGGAAATCAACCGAAAGATTACCATCAGCTCCTCCCTTGCCCATGTAGAGTGGAACAACCACAAGGTGAACCTCATCGATACTCCGGGATATGCTAATTTCATCGCCGATGCAAGGGCATGCATGAGGGTAGTGGATGGCGCAGTTATTGTAGTCGGGGCCAATTCCGGGCTGAGAGTTCAAACGGAAACGACCTGGGAGTATGCCCATGAGTTTGAAGTACCCGTACTTATCTACATCAGTAAAATGGACATGGAGAGGGCGGATTTCCAGAAGGTGCTGAATGATGTTAAGAAAGGCCTTTCATCCATTCCCTGTATCCCGGTCCAACTTCCCGTTGGAGCTGAGGCAGAGTTCAGGGGAGTGGTTGATTTGATACAAATGAAGGCCTATCTCTACAAGGATGACCTTAGCGGAAAATTCGAGCTGAAAGAAGTTCCCCAAGAGCTCATGGATGAGGCGGCGAAGTTGCGTGAGGAGATGATCGAAACCCTGGTGGAGTCAGATGACAAGATGATGGAGAAATACTTGGAAGAGGGTGACCTGAACCGAGGGGACTGTTATTTCTGTTTGAAAAAGGGCCTCATGGAGAGGAAGTTCGCACCGATAGTATGTGGAGCATCAACGAGAAATATGGGGATACAACCCCTTCTTGATATGGTGGTAATGGGATTCCCATCACCCCAAGAGAGGAAAAGGGTAAGGGGTAAAAATCCTAAAACGGGGGAGATTGAAGAACGCGAAGCTCAGGAAGACGGACCTTTTTCCGCCTTCGTTTTCAAGACCATAGCAGATCCCTATGCCGGGAAGCTCACCATTTTCAGGGTCTACTCGGGGATGATTAACCCAGATTCAACTATCTCCAATTCTAGTAAAGGGGTCAAGGAGAGGATCGGACAGATCTATGCTCTGGAGGGGAAGAAACAAAAGCCGCTGGGATTGGCGATGGCAGGCGACATTGTTGCCGTTGCCAAGCTCAAGGATACCACCACGGGGGATACCTTCTGTGATGAGAAAAAGCCGATTATCTTCGAGCCGACGAAACCCCCGCTGCCCATCATCTCTTATGCCCTGACGCCGAAAAGCAAGGGAGACGAGGATAAGATCACCTCGGCGCTCGTACGACTTAGCGAGGAGGATCCCACTATCGGCCTTAGCCGGGATGAACAGACGGGACAGATTCTGCTTTCCGGTATGGGACAGGTTCACGTGGAGGTGATCCTCGAGAAGTTGAAACGAAAATTCGCCGTGGAGGTGGATATCAGTGTGCCCCAAGTTCCCTATAAAGAAACCATCCGCTTGGCGAAAAAGGGGGTTATCTATCGCCATAAGAAGCAGACGGGAGGGCGAGGACAATTTGCCGAGGTTCACTTCGACCTCTCCCCCTTGCCCCGTGGAACGGGATTCGAATTCGAAAATGCCCTATCGGGGATGAATGTGCCACGTAACTTCGTTCCTGCCGTAGAGAAGGGCATTGCCGAGGCGATGCAGAGTGGCGTCTTGGGAGGATACCCGGTTGTGGACTTAAGGGTTCGATTTTACGACGGGAAATCCCACGAAGTAGATTCCTCGGAAATGGCCTTTAAAATCGCTGCCATCATGGCCTTGAAGAAAGGGATACGGGAGGCAAACCCGGTACTCCTGGAGCCCATTATGGAGATTGAGGTCACGGTACCAGAGGAAAACATGGGCGATATTATCGGCGACTTGAACAGTCGAAGGGGAAAAGTCCTGGGAGTAGAAGCAAAGGGGAATCATCAGGTAATCAAGGCCCATGTCCCCATGGCTGAGGTGTTGAAGTATGCCCCTGGCCTGAAATCGATGACCGGCGGAAGGGGGCAATTTACCATGGAATTATCCCATTACGAGGAAATTCCATCCCATCTGAGCGAAAAAATTATTAGCCAATCGAAGAAGGGGGAGTAACCCATCCTCCTGATCTTCCCTTTCCGATCGAGGAGCAGTCGATCGAGACATGAGGACTGTCGTCCAAAGGGTTAAATCCGCCACGATATCGGTAGATGAGGATCTTATTGCGAGTATCGGAAGGGGGCTGGTGGTCTTCCTGGGGGTGGGAAAGGGAGATGACAGAGGGGATGTAGAATATCTGGTTGGGAAAATCCCACATCTGAGAATTTTCCCGGATGAGGAGGAAAAGTTTAATCTTTCCCTCATGGATGTAGGTGGAGAGGTATTGGTGGTTTCTCAATTCACCCTTTTTGGGGATTGTCGCAAGGGCCGTCGCCCCTCTTTTACGGAGGCGGCGAATCCCGAATATGCCCGCGAGCTCTATAGTCTTTTCGTATCTAAGCTCAGGGAGAAGGGATTACGTGTTCAGGCAGGCCGTTTTCAGGCGATGATGATGGTGAACCTGGTGAATGATGGTCCTGTCACTCTCCTCTTGGATAGTGAGAAGACATTTTAGGTACCCATGAGAAAGCGGCTTCTTCTTTTCATCCTCATCGGTTTGGTTTCCATTACGGGGCGGGGCAGAGGCGCCCCTATGGAGAAAGTTCGAAAACCCGTTGTGGCGGGCATGTTCTATCCCTCGGATCCCCATGAGCTGCGGAGGATGGTCGAGGGATACATTGGGAATGCCGAGAAGACGCATATCGATGGTAACATCATTGCCCTCATCTCCCCACATGCCGGTTATCAATATTCCGGCCAGGTGGCCGCCCATGCATACAAGTTGGTGGAGGGGATGGAGTTCGATGATGTTATTGTAATTGGCCCCAGCCACAGGGTCGATTTCTTCGGGGCATCCATTTATAATGGGGAGGGATACGAGACCCCCTTGGGTATTGTGCCCATTGATAGGGAACTTTCACGGAGGATTTGTCAGCAGAGCACAATCATTGACTTCATTCCCCAGGCACACGCCCAAGAACACTCCCTCGAGGTACAAATACCCTTTCTCCAAAGTGTTCTCAAGGGATTCAACTTAGTGCCAATGGTGATGGGTCCCACATGGAATCTCGATGTTTGCCGACAATTGAGCGAGGCAGTCAAGCGATCCATTGGGGGGAAGAGGGTCTTAATTATTGCCAGCTCAGACCTAACCCATAGCTATAACTACCGACAAGTGGTGGCGCAGGACGAGATACTGGCCCACCACATAGACCAGTTCGACATCGAGGGGCTAGCGGAGGATTTACGGAAGGGCAGGTGTCAGGCCTGCGGGGGAGGACCCATATTGGTTGCCATGATGGTTGCGCAAGGCCTGGGAACCAATAGGGGGAAGGTCCTGAGGCTGACCAATTCCGGTGATGTTACTGGGAGAAAAAGCCCCGGGAATTATGTGGTTGGATACATGGCGGCCGCATTGTTCCAAGCCGCCGAGCCATCGAGGGAGGGTTTAACGGAGGAGGAGAAGAGGATTTTGCACCAGATCGCCCGCAGGGCGATAGAAGCAGTTGCCCAGGGGAAACCGGTGCCGGATTCCACGGTGGAGTCACAGGCCTTAATGGAGATGAAGGGGGCCTTTGTCACCCTGAAGAAAGGTGGTCAGCTCAGGGGGTGCATCGGCCATATAAAAGGTGTTAAGCCCTTATATAAGGTAGTAGGGGAGATGGCGGTAGCCGCGGCCTTTCATGATCCCCGATTTAACCCCGTTAGGGAAGCGGAGCTCCCGGATCTGGAGATCGAGATCTCGGTGCTCACCCCAATGAAACGGATCAAGGACATAGAGGAAATCGAGGTGGGGAAACACGGGATCCTCGTAGAAAAGGGATTTCAATCCGGCCTTCTCCTTCCCCAGGTGGCGACGGAATATGGGTGGGATCGCAAGACGTTTTTGGAGCATACCTGTCGCAAGGCCGGATTGGCCACCGATGCCTGGAAGGATAAAGATACGAGGATTTGTACCTTTTGCGCGGAAGTATTTTGAGATGAGGTGATCATATGGAGAATATCAGAGAACCGTCTGTTGCCGGAGCGTTCTATCCCTCAGATCCCGATGTTCTGGCCGATGACGTCAGGGGGTATTTGGGAAAGGCGGAAAAAGGGGCCGTTGAAGGAAAAATTATTGCCCTGATTTCCCCCCATGCCGGGTATTCATATTCCGGGCAAGTGGCCGCCTATGCCTACACCTTGGTTGAAGGGATGGAGTTCGATGATGTCATCGTGATTGCCCCCAGCCATCAGTGGCCCTTTGAGGGGGCCTCAATTTATCACCGGGGCGGCTTTAGGACCCCCTTAGGCGTGGTTCCCATAGATGGAGAAATGTGTGATGAGATCATGGCGCGTGACAGGCGTTTTCAATTCATTCCCGAGGCCCATCTCGGGGAGCATTCCCTTGAGGTCCAACTCCCCTTCCTCCAAGTTTCCGTCACTGGGTACAAGTTGGTTCCCATTATATTGATGGGCGGAGCGGACTATGAGATATGTCAATCCCTTGGGAGTGCCATCTCAGAGTCGTTGAAGGGGAGGAATTTCCTCATTGTGGCCAGCTCTGACCTCACCCACAGCTATAACTACCAACAAGTAGTAGCGCAGGACGAGATCCTGGCTCGCCACATAGACCAGTTCGACATCGAGGGGCTAGCGGAGGATTTACGAGAGGGGAGGTGTCAAGCCTGCGGCGAGGGCCCCATCTTGTCCGCGATGATCGCGGCCAAAACGTTTGGAGGGGACAGGGGGAAGGTTTTAAAGCTCACCAATTCCGGTGATGTGACCGGTGATAAAAGGCCTGGGAATTACACCGTGGGCTATCTTGCCGGGGTTTTTTATCAATCCGGTATACGGGAAGAGACACCTTAGTGCTTCGATTCGCAAATACCGTGACGCATTCTGATTATGTACCATGTTACAATTCCTCACTCGAATCGACTGAGCCTTCGAGCGGAGGTCCATTTGCCCCGAGCGCTCACGGCGGAGGGGATCGTCGAAGTCAGCGCTAAGTCCTGAGGAAAGAAATTCGTCAGTGAATTCATGAATTGAAGGACTTAGTTCTCCAGATATGAATAGCAACGGGGGTGAGAGATGAGGGATAACAAGAAGGTAGGGATAGATTTAGGGTTGGGCGACCAAGACAAGGAGACCCTCCGATATATCGCGAAGACGGTGATCGAGAGCACGGCGCAGGGGAAGTCGGTTCCGGAGTTTTCGGTTGACTCCCGGGTATTGAAGGAGAAGAGGGGGGCCTTTGTCACCATCAACAAGGGGGGCCAGCTTCGAGGGTGTATCGGCTATATCCAACCCTATAAACCGCTCTACCAGACAGTTGAGGAGATGGCCGTCCAAGCAGCCTTTCATGATCCCCGTTTTAACCCCGTTACGAAAGCGGAGCTCCCGGATCTGGAGATCGAGATCTCGATACTCACCCCAATGAAACGGATCAAGGACATCGAGGAGATCGAGGTGGGAAAGCATGGAATCCTCATGGAAAAGGGGCCCTATTCCGGCCTTCTCCTTCCCCAGGTGGCTACAGAATATGGGTGGGATCGCAAGACGTTTTTGGAGCATACCTGTCTCAAGGCCGGATTGGCTAAGGATGCTTGGAAGGATGAGGATGTGGTCATCTCCATCTTCTCGGCCGATATATTTTAAACCTTTTTGACATACGATGTATCTTTAAGGGAATGAACGGAGTTCCTGAAGGAGTGGGGGACCACGAAAGGGGAGAAAGGGGCATCCCTTGTGAAGAATCCCAGGAAATGAAGAGAAGGTCTTCGCTATGGAGGTGAAATCTGACCGAAAGGAGATGAGCAGAAGGGAATTCTTGGGGAACTGCGCGAAATATTCCCTTCTGTTTTCCTCTCTGGCGTACATTCCCCCCGTTTTCAATCTCGTTAAAGGCGGCGAGGCGTACAACATCAGAAGGGAATGGGGCCTGATTAGGACAAAACTTTCCCCCTATTATACCCCCTTGGAGGGTAAACGGATCCGGTGTGGACTGTGCCCAAAAGAATGTGTTGTTTCAGATGGAGAGAGGGGATATTGCGAGGTGAGGGAGAATCGCAATGGTAAATATTACAGCCTGGTTTACGGAAATCCCGTCACCTGGCATATCGATCCCATAGAAAAGAAGCCCTTCTACCACGTTCTCCCAACATCGAGTTCTTTTTCCATTGCCACAACGGGGTGTAATTTCGATTGCAAATTCTGTCAGAATTATGAGATATCCCAAGCAAGGCCTGAGGAGACGGCAAATTTCGATATGCCTGCAGAATTGGTGGTGGCAGCCGCAAAGAGGACGGGTTGCAAATCCATAGCTTCGACCTATGTGGAACCCACCATCTTTTTCGAATACATGTATGATATCGGCGTTTTGGTCAAAAAAGAGGGAATTCTCAACGTCTGCCATTCCAATGGATACATCAATCAAAAGCCCTTGAAGGACCTTTGTAAGGTCCTTGATGCGGCCTGTATTGACTTAAAGGGATTCACGGAGGAGTACTATCGAAATCTCACGGAAGGAACACTGCAACCGGTTCTAGAGACCCTTAAGACCTTAAAGGGAGAGGGGGTCCACGTTGAAATCGTTAATTTGGTCGTCCCTACGAAAAACGATGACATGGATGAGATTCGCCAGATGTGCCTGTGGATCAATGAAGAGTTGGGATCGGATACCCCGCTTCATTTTTCGCGATTCTACCCCATGTATAAGCTGAAAAACTTGCCGCCGACCCCCGTACCGACCCTTGAACGGGCAAGAAGGGTAGCGCTTGACGTCGGGTTGGAATATGTATACATCGGAAACGTCCCCGGCCATGAGGGGGAGAATACTTACTGTCCCAGGTGTAAGAAATTATTGATCCAACGAATAGGTTACCGTATCCTTCAGAATAACCTGGCAGGAAGTAAATGCCCGGACTGTGGACATCTCTTGCCCGGGTTATGGATCTAGGGACTCCACCTATCAGCTCGCTTTTCTCGTTTTCGAGGATTCCCAACTTCTCCAGCACATTTCGCTCATGGACAACGGCATTCCCTAGCGGAAATTCGGGAACCTGGTTTATTATTGTTGAGACACCTTTGATGTTCCGACGAATCCGAGCAATCCCAGGGCTGAGAGGTTGAGGGCTGTGATCAAATAGAGGGTATCTGAAATTCCCAATACAGGTAGCAGTATGATTCCAGCCGAGAGCGCTCCAGCTGATGATCCCGCCAAATCCACCCCGTAAATGAGGCTGGCTACCTTGCCCACTTCCCTTTTCCCGGCCAAATATATGCCATTGGCGAGGGGGAATTGTAATCCACCCAGATACCCCGCTACTAAGGTTAAAAGCGGAAATCCCACCTCCAGAATGGACGATATCCGCGAGAGGGTATGCGAGCTATGGAACAAGAAGATTATCCCGAGAAGGATGATGGCATACATGGCAAGGCCCCCTTGAATGGATATGAGTATCCGCAGGGGTTTTCTTATCCTCTCTACAGAGGGCGTGATATGCCAACTTCCGAGGATCAGGCCGATCATGTATGTGGTGATCAATATGGCGATCTTATAATAGATGTAGCCATAGAGGATCTGAAAGGCGAGGATGAGGACCACATTTATCGTCATCTCAGAATACCCCGTAACGAAAACGGCATAGATCAATGGAGGCCTTAGGGACTTTTCCCCAGCCTTTCTCCGTGCAAAGGCGAAGATCAACGCAGTCAATACCGCGATCGGCAGAATCAACCACCTCGATTCGATTTGGTCAATGAAGAGGAAGAACCCCTTCAAGCGTGGTGTGTATTGAGCACTCCAATGGATGATGTCGTAAAAATAGCAGGAAGGGCTGAGATCGCGGTTGATCTTGATACCCCTTGCCGTCTCTAAGATTCCCCGAAAATAGTCCTGCCTCTCCTCGGAGAGGTTGAATAAGAGGTAATATTCCCTGACGTATTTCAATGTTAATTGCCGCTCCCTGATCCTTTTCACCAAGACTTTGGGGTCGGAAACCAGGGTCCCGGGGTCCATCGAACCGAAGAAACGGGCCGTGGCTCCGGGAAGGACGATAACGTCTCGATATGCCGTGGACATGGATCGATGGAGCGAGTTGAGGAGTTGAGCGAGGGTAAGGCCGATGATGTTCTCCGAGGATGTGAGGCTGAGGGAGAGGAGGCCACCGGCCACGGTAATCCTCCTCACCTCTTGGAAGAATTCAACGGTGTAAAACCGATTGAGCTGGGCCGTCATTGGGTCCGGGAGGTTGATGATGACCACATCGTATCGCGATGCGGTGGTTTTGATATGTTTCCGGCCATCGGTATGGATGAGGTGAACCCGGGGATCATCCAGTGCCTTGGTTGCTTCCCGGGGGAGAATTCGCCTTCCCATCGCGATTAGTTCGGGGTCCAATTCGATGTAGTCAATCCTGGAAACCGTGGGATGTTTCAATATTTGAGCGAGGGAACTGGAAATCCCGCCACCTACCAGGAGGACCCTCCTGGGCTCGGGATGTTCGAGCAGGGCGAAGTGGACCGATTCCTCAGCCGTGAGCAGATCGGGGTAGGTGAACATCCAGAGGCCGTTTTCAAAGAAGCTGGTCTGTCCCTCTGACGATAGTGCTGTTAGGTTGCCGTATTGGGTGTCCTCGGAATCGATGAGACGATATCCCTTCCACTCCCACCCTCTGCTCATCATCTCCCATTTTTGTCCCTGAAAGGTTAGAAGCACAAAGAGACCAATGAGAGCCAAGCCTGAAACCCACACTGACGGTCGCCCCCTCTTCAATGAAAGGAGAATCGAGGAAAGAATCAACAAGGCAGATATGGTGAAGGACGTCTGAAGGTGATTAAAGAAGTGAACGAATAATGCGGTAAAGGCGACACCGCCGACCCCTGAGCCTATGGCTTCCAGGAGGTAGACCGTTCCAACGGATTTACCCCTTCCCCCCGTTGCCTCGCTGTGGAGGCTGCAGCCCAGGGCGAAGAGAAATCCCGAAAGAAAACAGAAGGGAGCTAGGATGGCAAAGGAGATACCCATCATCGTTGTGAGGCCAACAACCTCCCCCACGGGAATATTCCAGAGGATCTTTGACAATCGAACCGTTAGGATGGATACAGGGAGGAGGAAGGCCAGTAAGAGTTGAACCAGTCTAAAAACCCTATGCTTATTGGAAATGCTGTCGGCTATCCTCCCCAGGGTTGCACTGCCGAGGGAAGTCCAAATGAGCCAGCTCGCCAATATGATGGCAGTGGACAACTCATTTCCGTAGAAGATGACCAGAAGTTCCCTGATGAGGATGATTTGTCCCACGATGGCCACGAATCCGATGAGCAAGAGGGCTAAGGAGATCCAGCGTTTCATAGATGTTATCTTAGAGAAGCTGATCGGATAAAGCAAGGGCCGAAGGGAGGTACATGTTCCTATTGGTCCTCATACGGAAGAGGAAATCTCTGGATGGCCAGAGGGAGCTGCTCCCCTTCGGATCAAAAAAGAATCGAGGACGATGGGTGGATTAAAAGGGGCATTCATGATGCTATCGCAGAAAACGGGCACGAATGAAGCACCGGGAAGGAATCCTCATGGGGCTACACCCACACAATGTCTTTCCCATGGCGGGTAATGAAAAATGATAAACTATGTTCAAAAGCATGCCAGGTATAGGAAAGGAGCGCGTATGGTAAGGTAATACGCGCCCCCATTCGTGATTCGTTTACAGTGGTTTTACCGGTTCGCAGATATCTACGATGTACTTCTTCTCCGGGTGCTCTTTGTAATTGTTGTGGTAAAGCTCGTAGCAGAGACGGTCATCGGGTTGGTATCCGCTTTCAGGCAACCAGCCACCCATGACCATATTCCAAGCCTCTTCGAATTCATCACCCGTTATTTCAAATCTCGCTACAGCGAACTTACCACCGGGGATAATCATCTTGCCGACTTCGCCCTCAACAGGCGTAT
>Ga0209636_10007280_pt1 | contig 11297 bp, 15 predicted proteins | sample DeeMarSWOR152_54_FD_187464 | JGI IMG/M metagenome (GOLD analysis project Ga0209636, IMG submission 187464) | Marine sediment microbial communities from White Oak River estuary, North Carolina - WOR-1-52-54 (SPAdes) (version 2) | ecosystem: Environmental > Aquatic > Marine > Intertidal zone >... | reverse complement strand
GTAGTGTCCTAATTTTGCAGACCCACTTTATACCACAGTAATTTATTCCAACCCCATATATGGTCTGTTATTCCCTCTGCCATACAGGGTGTTCTTTTGATATTCTTTTCGCCCTTCTCTGTTTTTATAGTCAATGATGAATGTGCTCTGATGAAGTTATAGTAACATTGGTTCACATCTAAATGATCATCCAGCATCTTTTTGCATTTTGAAAAGCACAATGTTTTTCTCACCAATCTTGAAATTCCATGACGCAGTGTGTTATTATATCGTTCAATGTTGACTGTTTCTATGTCATTTATATTCATCTTACCGATTATGATCTTTCGCGTTTTTTTGACCACTTTGCCTTTCTCTCTTTCTTTGATAATCTGTCCATAATTGATAGTTTTCTTATCGTAATATTCCAGAATCGCCTTAGGATATTGATCATTTCCGTCGCTGTAAAATGTTACTTTCTTCTCTTTCGTCGGCGGTTTACATCGTTTCTTTGTTTTTGCTATCAATTCATCAGCAACCTCTTGCTGTCTCTTACCCGTGGCATGTGCCAATTCCAGTTTTGTGTCTCTCGTCTCACTTATGTAGATCCAGACATCACCATCGTCAGGTCCATTAGACTTCATTTCAAATTCCTTTGGAATTTGATGTATCAAAATTTGCTTTGAAAATTTTGCATATCCTTTGCCAACGTTCTTTTGCTTTTTTTTATAAATGACCACATCTCATCAACTTCTGCTTCCCTGAGCCCTATATCCTTAATCAGGAGATCTGTAACTTCCCGGCAATGTGCTGCCATATCTGATATCAAGCCACCTATTGTGTCTCTGTGATGCTCTGTAACCCGCTCAATTGCACGGATGCTGTTCTTTTCAACCAGTAACTTACATATCAAGATTATGTCTTCCTCTGAAAGATGCCTGTGGTAAAAAATAGTATTGTTAGTCATTGCAAATTTTTTCCCACAAATCTTGCATTTAAGTACTTGTTTTCCTTTTCTATCATAACCTTTACGGATTATGTTATTTCCTAGACCTTTCTTGCCATAATTTGAACATTCTTTGTTAGGACAAAAATGTTCCTCAGGGTTTGCTTTCTTTTTCATATAATCCTATATGAATGAAAGTAAATAAAAGGTCTGCTATTTTAGGACACTACCCGATTTTTTGCTTCCGCTTGCCTGTAGCATGGGCCAAGTGGAGTTTTGTCCCGGATTTTTCTGCTATGTATGACCACCAATCGCCGCATTTATCTGCGTCAACATCTCCTTGCTTAACTTTCTTTTGTTTTTTTTAACGAACGACCACATCTCATCCACTTGGACTTTTGTAAGCCCAACATCTCTTATTAAAAAGTCAGTTACTTCTTTTGCATGCCTTGCTAAGTCATCTATAACATCCGTCACGGTGTCTCTATGAATCTCCATTATGCGTTCAATAGATCTAGTTCCATTCTTTTCCACCAATAACTTACAAATTAGGATTATCTGGTCTTCAGACAATTTGCGGTTGTAAAAAAATGTGTTCTTGGTTTCTACAAAGACACCATCACATGTCTTGCATTTGAATCGCTGTCTACCATTTTTATCATGTCCGTATTTAGTTATGTTGTCCATACCCTTTTTGCCATAATCACGACAATTTGGGTTAGAGCAAAATTCCTCCTTGGGATCAGTCCCTAATCTATTATTTGTTGCCATATATAGAATTAGGAAACTATTTATATAAATACCAACTATATTTTAGGACACTACCCATTAATCACCATCTGTCCAAACAAAATGATTGTGCCTTTGTGTGATTTCGGACTCTCTCCAAGGCTTTCCAGTATTGCTCTTGCTGCATGAAGCATTGAGTAGTATGCTCTACTTGATGCTTATCTCAATGCATCTTTCTCAAGCAGATATTTTGCATCTCGCAAGAATTCATGCGCTAACTCCAACTCCTTCTCCACAAGTTCTCTTGAAGGTTTGAGTTCCATAGACAATTGATCCCTCTTTGAATATTGTATCCATGAAGGGTGATCCTAATTTAATCAAATATTTAATCTGTTCAGGGGTTCTTACAACCATCTCAAATACCTCGCTATACTTTAGAGTCATGTCAAATGCCAAGGATGCGAGTTCCTTTTTGATTTTATTGTCTTTTGCAACAATCAGGAGATCAATATCACTTTCTTTGTCTGATGTTCCTCTTGCAGAGGAACCGAAAACAACAACAGATAACAATTTATCCGAAAACTTTTCTTTTGCTCGTTTTACAAATTCCATTATCACAGTTTGATTTTTCATCTTTAATTATTACATGACTATCGGCTAACTCGAAAAATGACCAAATTAATTGATACAGAATTATACGAATAATAAGTATAAATCAAACTTATACATACCGATTGGTGGTTTATAGTTGGTATCATTTATTTTGGTTAAAATTTGAAATATCCGATAGTCATGTATTATTTAATTTTTGAATTAAATAAATGTGGGATAACTCAAAAACCGGATTTCCTTTGATTCATTTCCCTCTCTATCGTGGTCTATATGCGCTACAATGTCCATATTCCTGATATACTCCGGTTTATCCTTCAATTTTTCTATTTTCTGCATCATTCGTTCCTGTCTGCCCATTTTTTTCTTTTTTTGTTTATGAATTATAAGGATTAAGAAATTTGAAATAAAAAAGGGGAAAAATAAATTAAAATGAAATTCGTGCTGGAAGAAAAATCAAAATCACTGCTCCAATAACCACTTCCATAATGGTTTATAGATAATTTTGTTGTTTTTGATTTCTTCTTCGGATTCATAGTCCTCTGTTATCACCAGACCCTCGTTCAGTTTAAATTCATCCATTCCCTTCAATAAAGATCTGACCTCCCTTTTCTTTGTTTCATCATCCTCTATATTATAACATACCTGTATAAGTCCGTTAACCGCCTGCCCTTCTTTAATAACAAAATCAATCTCCCTGTGTTGGTAATCTCTCCAGTAATAGATATCTTTATTTCTTCTTTTTAACTCAATTGCAACAGCATTCTCATACAATCTTCCAAGATCTTGCATAAATCTAAATGAGACAGCGTTCCTTAACCCGGTATCCATGCAGTAAACCTTTCTTGGGTTTAGTATCTGTTCCTTAACCTTGTAGGAAAACTTCTTTATAAAAAACAAAAGATACGCTGAACTTAAGTATCCTGAGAACCTCCCAACAGTGTCCAAGCTGATACCGAATATATTCTTCAGTTTGTTGAAAGAACACATGCTGGAGATATTCGAGAGATAGTACTTTGCCAGCTCCTCCAATATTTCCTTTTCTATTAATTTATGCCTCAAAAGAATATCCTTTGTTATTATATCACTAAAATATGTTTTCAGCAATTCTTTTTTATTCCCATTTTCTACTAAACAGACCTTTGGGAATCCTCCAAACTCCACGTATTCCTTAAACATCCTCTTTACTTCATGCCTCTTTGAGATGATTTTTAGTTTTGAATCAACTCTCAAACCCTTAAAGTCCAGATATTCATTAAATGATAATGGATAGATGGACAGATCAATATGCCTTCCGGTGATAACAGACGAATAATCGGATTCAAGCAACTTGGATGTAGAACCCGTGACAAAAACATGGATCTTTTTGTTTTCATGAAGAAATCTAACAAATTTTTCCCACCCTCCTACAGCCTGGACTTCATCCAGTATCACATAGTGTTTCTTTGACGGATTCAATTCTTCAAGATAGACCTCATACACCCTATTAAGCAGTTCCAACGAGATGCCTCTGAATCTCGGATCTTCAAGATTCACTATCAGAATGTCTCCTCTATCTACGCCTTTTTTTAACAACTCTCTGCAGAATTGCAGCAAGAGTGTTGATTTACCGCACCTCCTGACCCCTGTGATTGTAACGATCTCCCCGATCTTTGAAATGCTTTCTAACTCCTTGATCCAGTATGGTCTCTTCTTACCGACATCCTGCTCTCGTTCCCAGAAATTCCAATCAACCAATATCTCCAGTATATCCTCTTTTCTCATTGTCATATATAATTATAGATAAAATATATTTAAAAACCTTTCGTTATTATCGTTAAGTTTTTATCTAAACTTACCGATTTAGACATATATTATCTTGATTATTTAAAAAAAAATGATTAGATTCCATATCACTTTTTTGAATCAGAAAGAAAATTTTTGTTCACTTGAAATGAACAAAATTTGTATTTATATTCGTCTATAATATATACTCAGCAAGATTGATAGTTACATGTTTTCCTATTGAAGGTAAAACTTTTTAAAAATGGATTCCTAAATAGATTAATAGATTGATTATAAGTACATCAATTATATCAATACAAAATACAATGAACACAGCAGGAATAAAGAGAATAACACAGAACCAGGAGATTGAAAGAATAAAGTTGCTTGAAAGGGAAAAAATAATTGAAAGAGAAATAAACAGAGTGTACTTATGGAATTATTAAGGAGGAAAAGTTATTTTCAGCCGGATATTGAGATTTATTATTGTAAATACAAACTATATTCCCTTTTAAACCCTAACTCCGCCTGTTTTAAGTAATAGGTCAAATCTTTTTGAAATTTTATGATGGTTGCGCCAATATTCCGGCAAAAAAATTTATCTATTCCTATTACTTAAATAAGTAATATCTACTTATGCATTTTCTGTTCACTGCATAATGGAAACTGGATCATATTACTTAAATTTGACGGAGTTAGGGTTTAAAATGTGGGTGTAATTGAGATTATGACAAAAACAACCACCCCCACAAATATTAATGAGATTCAAAATATAAAAACATCTGGAATAGCGATCAACCAGATATTCTCAGATCACTGGGAAACTTACTTTAAAAAACACAGAGCAAAACTTAGAGATGTTGAGATTAGAGAGGTTTGGAAAATGCCCCACTGTCAAGATCCCAGTAATGGATATCTAACTTTTGAATGTCCCAATTGTGGTGAAACAAAAACAATCCACTTTAATTGCAACTCCCGCATATGCACTCATTGTGGAAAGATATACAATGACAAATGGGCATCAGATTTAGCAGGCAGATTGTTTGATGTCCCCCATAGGCATGTCATTATGACAATGTCTCATTACCTCTGGCCGATCTTCAAGAATAATTGGGAATTGCTTAAAGTAGTCATGGATTCTGCAATAGAGGCGATCGCAGATGCAATATCAAAAAGAGCAAAAAGAGACCTCAAACCGGCATTTGTTGTTGTGCTACACACATACGGTGGAGATCTCAAATTCAATGTCCATTTGCATCTATTGGTGGCAGAGGGAGGATTCCAGGGTGACAAATGGGTGGATGTAAATGTAATCCCTTATACTACACTGCGGCACAAATGGCAAGAAGTATTGCTCACGAACCTTGAAAAACACCTTCCGGACACAGAAGAAAATCGGGAGTTGATGAGATTCTTTAAAGAGGATTTTAAGAAGGATTTCTTTGTGAATGCAAAGCGTAGAATAACCGGGGGAAAGAAAGAAATTGCAAGATACATTGGGAGATACATAAGGCATCCGGCAGTTGCAAATTCCAGAATTACAAATTATGATGGTAAGAATGTCAGATTCTATTATGATAAAAAGGATAAGGACGGAAAGATCATTGGAAGATTGTACAAGACCATGGAAGTAGAAGAATTCATTGAAGCCATAATTAGCCACATACCAGACAACCAATTTAGAACAGTAAGATACTACGGGGCTTATTGGAGAATCAAAAAGAGCAAATTCAAAGGAATTATTGACCTAGAAACTATATATCAGAAAAGTTTGATGGATTTCATCAAAATTTCTAATAAATGGGCACAATTTGCCCAAATTGTGAGTGCAAAATGGTCTTAATTGACTACAAACCCAAGAAACCTCCCCCAGATTATCTATTTGAACGGAAAATTACGGACTGGTGCGAGGATTTGAGTAGTGTGAACTCTGTCGATATGCATCCGTTAGATCATAAGGTGCCGGAGGGAAATGTGAATGATGCTGCCTGAGTATCCATCGACACAAAAAAGTTTGATGTTGTGAGGTCTCTACGAAGGAATGTACAAATAGTTGAGAATATTATGCACGAACTGGAAAGAAAAAGTGACAATGGGCTGGTGCCTATTGATGATCTGATCAAAGAGGTAAGAGAGCACGGCATTGATGCGAAAACATTAGATGGGATCATAATTGGAATGAGAAACAAAGGTACGATATATGAGCCGCGTTGTGGCCAATACGGGGTGGTTGATAGTACCCCTATGGTTCCAGGACCAATTCGTGCTTAAGTGCCCACGATGAAGAACGAACGTTTTTTATCTAATTCAGGTTTGATGTCTAAAGAATACATTTTATTTCAGTCCGTAACGCTTATCAAAATCCTCAACAGTGCCTATGTGTATCGGCTTCTGTTTCATTATTTTTTTTGCTTTTTCCACATACTCTGGTCTTAATTCTGGCTCTTCCATTAACTCTTGAATTTCTATTTCTATTGCTTTTAGTCGGTGATTCATTTCCTGTAAAAGAGTATACACATTATTTATTGTTACTGTGTCCATTTTTTATGTTTTTTCAGATATTTGGGATTTATTAATATATTATTTCTTTTTGAAATATAAAAATCAATCTAATTTACCAAAAGTTACTGTTTTTTTCAGAATTCAGAGTTAGAGCATCCTATTCTTACACATTTCTTTCCATAGTAATTCCATACTCCCTCATCATAGTATGCCCCGCAGTCCTTACATCTGACTATCGGCCTTCTCTGAGAGATCAGATTATGAATATGCTCTTCGGTATACGGCTCTATTGCATCTTCCGGTATTTTCCCGTACTCCCTTGATCCGGTCTTCGAAAAACCCTTTGGCTTTCTTTTTGGTATCCTCACCATCATTGATTTTTTGCGCCAGTGCCATTTGTATGGAATCCTGAGGAACCTAAAGAGGTCTTCTCTGTACGGTGTCGGCAGTATGCTTATACCAAGAAGCGTCAGGCAGAGCCCTATTATGAGGAATGTAGAGTCCCTGCCCAGATACCATGAAAGGGCGCCTATAATTAAAGCCACGGTTAATGTCGCACTCCCTACCGACATAACAAGCATGCCCCCAACCAATCTCATTTCTTGCATCTGTTCCAGTCGATACAAAATGTCCCTTATATAAGGCATCGTTAAGATCATAATGCCAAGAAGCGATAGGATAATCCCCTGCCAGTTAGTTACAGAACTTTTCAATTCCATGTCGGATGCTAAAATAAATGCTCCTGACATTAAGAAAATAAAACCAAATGCATTCCTTTTGATACCCACGTCCATTCTATCTACATTCGCCTTTTTATCATTATTATTATCTTGACTTATAAAAATAAAAATCAATCCCACAAATCAAAGCCTTCGTTTAACACAAAAGCATTTTCAATCCTTCTTACCTTTTTGCCGTCCATGCAAAAAACCCCCCTGGAATTGATGATCGGATCCAGAACAACTGCGACATGATAGGATCTGTTGAATTGTCTCCGCATAATCTCGACATCAAATCCCGAGAGGAATATGCTGGATTCCGAACCGAACAAATGCGAGTGATACCAGCCGACTATGATAATGTTTTTATTCGAAGCCCTGCTGGAATCCAGATAATTCAGCAGCGGAAGCTGTGTCTCGGGAGTTATTTCAACGCTCGCGAACGTTGCGGATGCACCTTCTGCTGGTACGGCTTCGGATGCATAGGTACATAACTTTCCATCGATTGAAAGTATTTTGCCGACTAAGAAGCCCGCCCGTTCTCGCTCGCAATCGCCCCCGACATGCTCCTCCATCCGCTCAACGCATTTCTTTGAGAAAAACACCTCTTCAAGTTGATTCTGATCCATATTATATATTCTGTTTTAAAAGATAATAAGATCGGGATATTCGCTGCAAAACTGCTCATGATGATATTATCATCGGTAAAATAATAAAATGTTTTTATTTATATATTGTATATTATATAATAATAGTGTAATTTACATAATAAAAAGTAAATAAAATGAAAAATATGTTTAAAGTCATCTCTCTCAGGGAGAAGACTATAAATGGGCTGGCCCAAAACATGATGAACACCCCCATAATTATGACAATGGAGGCACACCTACAAATATTGACTGCAATTATTACTGCAATAATAAACTTTAATCCTGAAATGATTAATATGGACTACAAAAAGAAGCTAATCGGACTGGCAGTAGTTTTTTGTTTGATATCTTTGTTAATGGATACTGTTTCTGCTGATGATAGGATCATCATTTTTTCAGGGCTTCAGTGGTTTGTAAAATCTGGAGACAACAAAGGTCCCGGAAATAATAATTGGTCAGATAGTAATGAAAGCGTTTGGGTGGATGACAATGGGTGGTTGCATCTAAGGATAAGAAATGTGAGCGGAACTTGGTACTGCTCTGAAGTTTACACGGTACTGCCTACCCGATATGGAATGCATCGTTTTTATTTCATAGGTCAATTGGATAGTTTGGACAAGAATGTTGTAGCCGCTCCGTTCCTGTATAAAGACGACTCTCATGAAATAGATATAGAATTCTCAAAGTGGGGTTGGGAGGGAAATCCATATAATGCCCAATACGTGGTCCAACCATGGTATAATCCAGGAAATACGGAAAGATTTTCAATGGAATTAAGTGGAACTCATACCACCCACTATATCGATTGGCATTCTTCTCGGATACAGTTTAAAAGTATTCACGGGCATCATGAGGAGCCCCCAAATGATGGCTACTTAATCCATAACTGGACTTATACAGGTAATGATATCCCATTGGAAGAAGACGATCTTAGAGTTCATATAAATTTATGGTTGGTTAATGGAAGTCCACCCTCAGATGGTAACGAAGTTGAAATTATTGTAAAATATGTTTATAGTGTTTCATTTGATGAAGTTATATTAGATGATTTTGAGGATACTTTATCAACTAATGATTTTTTTGGGGATTCTGGCGTATGGCATTATCCAAACCAGAGTGTTGCTAAAGTAAACTGGAGTTTTTATAATGGCACGTATCATGGAGAATCCGGTCAATCTCTTAAATTGGAATATAATCTTACTTTTTCGGGATCTGCAGGAGGATACTGGTGGATGTTCACATATAATATAATAGACCCAGATAATCCATATGATCTTAGCGAATTTGATTATCTTAAATTCTGGATAAAAGGCGATTCTTCAGAGGGCCATACAAATAAATTCTACATTGAACTTGTAGACAAAGATTGGAATACAGATATTGTGGAGATAACTAATGTAACAACTGGGTGGCAACAGAAAGAGATTGACTTAACTCAACTTACAAACGTTAATTGGACTAAGATGAGACATTTAGCAGTTAAACTTGAAAGTAATCATATAACAAATAAAACAGGTGTTTTATACTTTGATGATGTTACATTTATCGATGATGATGTTAATCTAACGACAGATGATCAGTTTCTGGGTTTAATAAGTAGAAGAGCATTCAATTACTTCTGGGAAAATGCCGACCCTGAAACAGGATTTGTGAGAGATAAGGCATCTAATCGGGAAGTCACGAGTGTTGCTGCAATAGGCTTTGAGCTCACTGCTATTGGTATCGGGGAAAGCAGAGGCTGGATTACACGAGAGATGGCTTCAAATAGAACACTTAAAATTCTTGAAAACTTATGGAATGGAAGTCAGGGAAATAACACCAACGGCTGCATGGGTTATAAAGGATTTTTCTACCATCTAATTGATATAAACACTGGAGAACGAGAGGGGTTGTCAGAGTTATCATCGGTCGATACAGCATTATTAATGGCAGGAGTTCTTTTTTCTGGGGAGTATTTCAATGGCACAGATAACGTTGAAATGGAGATAAGAAACTTGTCGGATAAGATATATAGAAGGGTTAACTGGACATGGATGCTTGATCCAAGCAGTGGGCAATTTTATATGGCATGGAAGCCGGAAAATGATCCACAACATAATATCCCTGCTGCTAGCGGCGGTTATTTCTCTAATTCAGAATGGAATTATTATACGGGCGAGATTATACTTATAAATCTCCTGGCTATCGGTTCACCTACAAATAATGTAAGTTCCGATACATTTTATAGGTGGGCAAGGGAGAAAGGGAATTACAGTAATTACACTTTCTATAAAAGTTGGTGGGGCTCACTGTTTACTTATTTCTTTGCAGACTGCTGGTTTGATCTTAGAAATAAAATTGAAAAATCAACCAATATAGACTGGTGGGAAAATTCCAGGATGGCTGCTTTATCCAATAGAGAATTTTGTATTAACGAGTCATCTAACTTTGAAACATACGGCTCAAATAGTTGGGGGCTAACAGCCAGTTTTGGTCCTGGGGGGTATAATGGCGGTAAAACCCAATCCTATGGTGCACCACCTACAGGTGATCCTAATGGAGCATGGCATGATGGTACAATAGCACCCTATGGAGTAGGATCATCCATTGTTTTCCTATCCAATGATTCAACTAAAAACGAGGCTGTTATTGCTCTCAGAAACTATTATCACAATTTTTCTCATCTATGGGGCATTTATGGTTTTAGGGATGCTTATAATTTAGGAAACTCTACAAATACTTCAGATAGCTGGTTTGCACATGACTATGTTGGCATAGGTGAAGGTCCAATGTTACTGATGATAGAGAATTATAGATCTGGAATGGTCTGGAACACTTTTATGAAAAATGAATATGTTCAGTCTGCGGTTGATACCGTTTTTGTTAATGAAAGTAAAGATACGGCGGTAAATTCAAGAGAACTTATTGATTTAAATGGGATATGGCACTATGAACCCAGTAATAACGAAAATGGAATACCTTTAAACTGGAACCATACTCTGGAGGTTCCGGGCTTAGTGGATTTAGCAAATCCAAAAGTAGAATGGGGAGATTATAATTATCATTGGTATAAAGGGACGTTTAACCTAACATCTTCACAACAACATGATCGTGCGTTCATAAAGATAGACCAGTCCAGATATGGAACAGATGTGTGGCTTAATGAAAAGTATTTAGGTAATTATACAGGCTGTTACACTTCTCATAAATATGATGCGACAGATGCCATAAATTATGGTGGTGAGAATACTCTGATAGTTAAGGTGGGCTCTAAATATAAGTATTTATTTAGCTGGGATGATGTTCCAAGTAATAACACAGACCTTCTGAAATTTTTGAACGATACATTAAATATAGAATGGCTGGAAAATGCGACAATAAATAAAAATGTTGATAATACAACCATAAACGTTACGGACG
>Ga0209636_10007279_pt1 | contig 11297 bp, 10 predicted proteins | sample DeeMarSWOR152_54_FD_187464 | JGI IMG/M metagenome (GOLD analysis project Ga0209636, IMG submission 187464) | Marine sediment microbial communities from White Oak River estuary, North Carolina - WOR-1-52-54 (SPAdes) (version 2) | ecosystem: Environmental > Aquatic > Marine > Intertidal zone >... | reverse complement strand
ATTTACAGGAGAAGTAAAAATCGTCAATAGCAATAATCTAAGTGACTACTGTATAATACCAGTATATCTTAAAACACCATTGAACCAACCGTCAATCAATCAACAAATCCTAAGAACAATACTCCACCAGTGGTTCCTATAAAGACAGAACATATATGAGATCTCCAATAGGGTAACTAACAAACTCTCTTTTCTTTTTTAGACTTCTTAATAATCACTCTACATTGGTTAAATTTTGGAGCAATAGCTAGTAAGTGGTTTTATTAATAATTATATGTTTCAAAATAGCGAGGAGGTGGGAAGTTGAGTTTGAAAATTCAAACGGTTATAATGATTATTGTTTCGATATCATTATTATTTTTAGGATGCACAACAAATCAAGATGAAACCGATAACAATGTCGATACAAATGGTGGAACGACAGATCAAAATGATGATTTATCTGATGATTGTGGTAATGAGGTCGGTAATGGACTAGAAATAATTAGAGGACCACTTGAACCAGATCGGCCGGCGGATCGTGATAGTGTTTTTAATTCTCTTGCTGTTGATCCACTAAATCCAGATATTGTTTTTGTTGGTACTGAGCGAAATGGTGTTTTTCGAAGTGTAGATGGAGGGGAATCTTGGGAATGGTTGCGCAGAGGTATTAAACATACTGAGTTTGGTTATCCTGAAATTTATTATATTTCAATCTCCCCCAATGGTAGTAATGATGCTGTTTTTACAGCTACGACAAACGGTCCAGGTCCTTTGACTGGTCAGTATGCTGAAGGTGCTGGCATTTATAAACTTCTAGAAGGTAGTGATACATGGGTGCCTTCAAATTGCGGACTGACCCATGCAGGTTTGCATACTGTTGTTTTTGATGTAAATAACTCTAATGTTTTGGTTGCTGCGCTTAGTTCTGAAGAACCTACTGCCAGTCAACTATCAGGTATGAGTTTTCCTGGAGGGATTTTTAAAACATCTGATAGAGGGGATAACTGGATAGAAGCTGTTACTCCTTCTGGTTCTGATAAAAATGATTTTAAACAAATTTATTCAAGGGGAACGACTTCCACAACTTTTTTTACTTATGGTACAAATTTTGCTGAACCATCTTTAAATCTGGGTTTTTTAAAGAGTACCGATTGTGGTGAGACGTGGACTAAGTTTGGCCCATTTGGTGCTAATAACCAGATTTATAAATTTGATGTTTCAACTGATGGAATGGTTTTTTATGCGTATGAATACTCTGATGAGACAAAATGTATGCATAAATCAGTTGATGGCGGAGAGACTTGGACTACGCAATCTGGTCCCTTTTTTGGTATTGTAAAAGTTTCACCTGGTGACTCTAATTTAGTGTTATTTTTTGGATTTAATCCCCCAAGTTATCAAACGTATCAAATTTACAAATCTACCAATGGACTAGAAAGTTATTATGGTGTTTTGGAACTTGAAGAAACGGTTGAGGATATTGAATTTGCTCGTTCCAATCCAAATGTTGTCTATGCTGCTTGTGAAGGTTATGATATCTATAAAAGTACTGATGCTGGGAGTACTTGGACAAAGTTGGTTAACCTAAGGGCAGAAATTATTAATGTCGAATAATGGAAGCAATAACTAGTAGGTTTACATTCGAATCATTAACCTATGATAAGAGTTTTAGGACATTTTTCTAGAAGAAAAATTGTGTTCTAATCATAGACATGTGATGAGAATTTCATATTATTATCTGGTATCTTGATGAGAGAAAAGAATGTTAGATTCTGCTATTAATAAATTATTAAAAATAGATACTTATTCTCACATTAGTTATGGGTGACAATAAAGATAAAAGATGGAATAACATCTTGGAGGAAGATGAATTCATTCACTTAGATGAACTCTAGTTGTGATATTGGTTGTTGTTTAAATATGAAATTTGTTGATGGTAAAACAATTCAGATTGATCGAGAGTTATCTGATCTAGATAACTTTGCATTAGATTTCGTTAAAATATTAAAAAAACATTGCAAATATGTTATTGTTAGCGGATATGTTTCTATTCTTTTAGGTCGATCTCGTGTTAGTGAAGATATCGATATAATTATTCCAAAAATTGATTTTAAAAAATTTCAACTTTTGTATCATGATCTTAAAAAAAATGATTTTTATTGTTTAAATGAAGAAAACGATGAATCTTTATTTGAATATTTAATCGATGAAGTCGCGATACGATTTGCTAAAAAAGATAAAGTAATCCCAAATATTGAATTTAAATGGATTAAAAATAAATTTGAGAAACTTGCTCTTAAAGAATCAATTACCGTCAAATTATCCAAAGGAAATCTCAATATTTCTCCACTTGAATTGCAGATTGCATTTAAGGAAGTTGTTCTAAAATCACCTAAAGATCTGGAAGATGCTAGCCATATTAAAGATGTCGCCGAAAGTTATTTAGATTTAAAATTGATAGATAAATATAGAGAGATGCTCCTTGAGCTTTACTAAGAAGAACCAAGATGAACGTATGCATTTTGTAAAAAAATGGGCCCAGTATGTCAAAACACATAGTGATGAAGACTGGTCAAGACAGCAAAATGTAATTATTAACTCAGGTCTACAAAGTGCATCGATGACAAAAGAGCAATTTTTAAAAATGAAAGGGGAGAAATATAGTAAAAGCTAAACCAAGAATAAATATTTTCTAGGTATCTTTTTACATAGCCTTTGATTTGAGTTTGGAAGCAATACCTGAATATTATTAATGAGAGAAATTATTCTAAGTAAGATTATGATGTTACGTGAGTACTATGAACAAAGATAGAACGAAAAAACTTGGATGGAAGAAAGACTGGCCTGCATTTATATATCTTGTGATGGCGATTATGGGTTTTGCAGTCTCAATATATGACTTCTGGAAACTTCAAAATCTACATTTTCAAATAGCCGTTTCGTTAGTACTTGGAGTTATATTTCTTATCATAGGAGGCACATTCAGGATAATAAGTAGAAAGACGTTGACAAAAGCTGGGTTTAATATGGTAAATAGCTTCAAATTACAGATTGTTGGGAATCAGCGACTAATTACCGATGGAGTGTATAGTCACATCCGTCATCCCCTTTATCTTGGTGAGATTAGCCGAAATCTAGGATTTGCATTTTTCTTTTCAAGTCTCTATGGTTTAGTCATAATGGTTATCGCCAATATATTTTTGATTATGAGAATTAAGATAGAGGAAAGAATGTTGATTAGTACATTTGGCAAAGAGTATGAAGAGTATATGAAAAAGACATACAAACTGATACCTTATATTTACTAGAATGATTAGATATGGAGCAATACCTAGTTGTATTTTTAGATAATATTTGTTAAGAATTCAATTACATTTTTAAAAGTCTCTTCCGCATTAGGTAATTCTTTTAATTGATGTTTCAATGAATTCTCCCATGAATTAATAAAATCTATTTTTCTTTTTAGTAATTCATCTATCTCTGGTTTTAAATTTTTAAATTCACATTTTTTCTTGAATAAATCTTTATCAGGTTCTACGATATCTTTTAGATACCATACATCATATAAGTCTCTTGGCCTTGTTCTTTCAAAAAGGGCTCTTGTTTTCTCAGCAAATATTTCATCTAGTGAGTAGGCTAATACTTTTTTATTTAATTTATCGGAATATGAGTGTTTTATCACTTTTTGTGCTAACTTATCTATTATACGCTCGTTTTTATTTTTAGTTATATCAAGTTTTATTTTAATTGGAGATCCTGTTACTCCAGTTATTCGAAAGTAAATATCAAATGAGTAACCATTTGTTACCTCTTCTGAGTTTATTTCATCCGTAAATTCTATGTTTGATTCAGTTTTTGCATGCTGGATAGCGTTAGATATTTTTTCTTCTAAATCGGCAAAAGTTATTTCTTCTAATAGTGTGAAATCAAGATCATCTGAAAATCTATAATCTTTGAAATATATTTTACGAAGACATGTCCCTCCTTTGAATGCCATTTCTGGAAGAAATTTTAAAAGCCAATTTTGGGTATAGTCTCGCTCAATTGTGCTTATAGGTACTCCGTTTTGTCTAGATATATTTTTGATTTCTGATTGCTTAATCATATTCATCCCAGTTTACAATTATTTGCCATTTGGTATTTTTTGCTCCTTCACGTGGCATGGTAGGATCTAGTGGGATGTAATTTCTTACCTTTTTTAGATATTTTTTTATTTTTTTGTAATCTAGTTTTATAGGTATTTCAAGTTTGTCACATAAATATCCGAGTCTTCTGGTGACAGCAGAGTTGTTTAGTTTTATCGTGTAATCTTTTATTTTTTCAAGGTTAATACTTTTTTCTTGTAATCCCTTTGCTACTTCTATTATTCCTCCTGCATATTTTGGTTTATCAAGACAGTCTACGATAGTTTTTTCCTTATTTGTAATTATAACTTCTGTTTCATCTAACCATAGTTTTTCTGTTCCAAAGATTTTTTCAGGTTTGACTCTAATTATTTTATATGGTATGCCAAAGATTTTGAAATCTCTTTTTTTCTTTCTAGATGTTGTTTGGATGAATACTGTTAGTGGTATTTGTTCTGTTAATCCATGGTGATGTAGGGCTGACCAATAGGCTATGATACAAGATTCAATTACTAGATTTCCTAGAGTAAATTCATTGAGAGTATACTTTCCCTTTTCTGATCCGAGGGGAATTACCATGTATTTCCCCTTTTCAATACGTTCGATTCTACCTTGTTGCTCTAACCTAGAAAGTAGAACCCACAATACTTCTCTAGGAATTTTTAATTCTTTTCTAACTTCATTAACTGTAAAAGTATTTCCTATTCTTGCAAGTTGTTGCAACAAATCAATTCGCATTTTTATACACGTTCATTAACATTTTTGTTAAGGATGGTGTATATTATTACGAATTATAAAAAGCTTTTGGGGCAATACCTAGTAGGTTTTAATCAATAGCCTATGATTAAAATCTGCTGGGTATGATAATTAATGATAAAAAAAGAAAGAGATGGTTGGGAAAAGCTAATACGGATAGAATCGCACTTGGATATGTCTATCCGATCCTTTTAGATCCCAGAAGTATAATGATTCTTCCCAGATTTCTTCAGGTACCTGCCAAAGCCATCCTAGGTATAGTATACCTATTTCATTTGTAGTGGCGTTGTAGTATGTCAGATTGATTAGGAATGCTTGAGTTACATCTACCCATTTAGGTTTACCTCTATGTTCTGGAATGAAAAATGAGTCATTTAGCTCATAATACCATGTGTCTGTAGCATTGTCATATGTCCAACCATAGGTGTAATTGACGTCAGTGCCATCTCCTGGTTTTCCTAGGGCTACTATATATACTCTAAAATTAGATTGTTTTCTTGGCATTTGGAATATACATTCTCCATCTAGACCGTTTCCATCTAAAACAGCAAAATCACTACCCAGTTTCATTTTTATAGTTGTTTCATCTTCTAACGGAATAAATATTGTATGCCTATCTGGATTATCATATGTACCATTTCCAATATGTTTTTTCGCTAGTAAATTAAGATTATAATGTGGTCCATTAAAATCAGTCCCTGGTTTAGGTCCATCCCCTTTTTTAGGCTTTGCTAACACTGAGCTCATTATCGGTGCAATAATGAGCATAGCTATGATGCCCAATACTAAAATCTTCCATCTCATCCAACCACCATCCGCAATATTATCATTTGTCAGTAATTTCTTAAATAGTTATTGAGCTAAAATATCAAAATGAAAATATAATCCTCTACTCTTTTAGTATTCATTTATATAATTTGTGGAGTTAATGGCTTTGCCCGTGAAGTACGAAAAACAAGCGACTTTACAGGCAAAAAAGACTTTACGGGCAGGAATCAGGTTTTTTGCACCTTTAACGTTATCTTTGTTTGGGATTCCAATCCAACAATATTATGACTAAAACCATGTAAACTGACATTATATTTATTTTATTGGATGGTTCTTGAAAAAATCCCATATGATTTCATTAGCATTAATATCACGACAAGTATTTCCAAACAAGAACCTTAGTATATTCTGAGGGCCATCTGGCCATGTATGACCACCACCTTCAATGGCGTAGAGAACTACCTCAGTTTCGTTATCACCTTGGCTATAAATCTCACGTCGTACCAACGTACCATCCCTAGGATCTTTATCTGGGAGCCATGTAATATTAGGTAATGAGTTACAGTTATTGTATTCTACCCAGTATTTTACAGAATCATTCACAGAAAGAACTTTCCCGCGTTTAAGGAAACGAAGAAAGAATATTATATCTCCGCCCTCCCATGGCATTAATGGATCATCCGTCCCACTGATTAACAGCACAGAAACTGGTCTGGATGGTTCGTATTCTGCAATTAAATCTTCAGTTATGCTTCCCACAACTGGTGCTATGGCTGCTATCTTCCCAGATAATTCAAAAGCAAGACGATAAGACATCAAAGCTCCATTTGACATACCAGTAACATAAATACGTTTTGAATCGATATTAAATTCCTCTGTGAGATTTTCTATCAACGCTGATATAAAACCTACGTCATCGATTTTCTCGTCAATATTTGAAACATTTTTCCTACCATCGTTCCAGTGCCCTTCAATCCCCTCAGGATATACGACAATGAATCCCTCATTATCTGATAGAATATTAAAACCTTTTAATGTTGTTTTTTCCTCCATATGCTCACCCTGCTCTCCGGCGCTTCTAGCAACCCATCCGCCATGAAGAACAAATACGAGAGGATTTTTGGTGGAATTGTTATATGAAGGTGGGATATGAATGCGATATGTACGCTCTAATCCATCATAAATTATTGATCGTGTATAAGTATTGGGATCATCAGGGATTCTATTGATACAGCCAGAAAAGATTGCCACTATGAACAGAACCACAGCAATTACCAATACTCCAATTAATTTTTTATTGTTTTTCATCATTATTTTAACTCATTAATATTATTATATATTCATATACTTATAATTTTTCGCATTTTATTCCCAAATTCAATTGAAAAAGACTATTAATTTTTCAACAGACCATTTTTTTTAATTAATAAAATTACCAAAATTTTAAATATACATTTCAAGATGTCTGAAGCCCACAAAATAAATTGGGAGGAGAATAAAAATGAAAAAAAAATCAGTAATAATTGGAATTGTAACTATGGTATTATTACAATCTTTGGTTGTAACAATATCTAAAGCTAGCCCCGACCAAGATCTTTTAATAATCACCCCTGAGGAATTTGAAGATGAAATTTTACCATTAAAACAATTCAAAGATGCAACTAATAGACCATCAGTAATAGAAACCCTCGAAGACATATACACAAATCCAGACTATAGTTCTGCCGACGATGAAGCTGAAAAAATTAAGATGTGCATAGCAGACTATGAGGCCGACCATAATATCAAATACGTTTTATTAGTAGGAGACGTAGATTGGCTTCCAATGAGATACTTTTACCTAAAAAGAGAGAACGCGACTCACGTAGGATGGCTTCAATACTATCTAACTGACCACTACTACGCTGACCTTTATGATAGCGGAGGAAGCTTCTGTACCTGGGACGCTAATGGAAACGGCATCTATGGTGAAATCTATGATGATGACAATGATGGTGACTATACCAATGATGATGGTATTGACTTTGAGTTTGACGTTGTAGTTGGGAGAATACCTGTAGACACGGAAGTCGAGGTAGAGAGATATGTCGATAAAGTGATCAGCTATGAAACAGAGGTATTCTATGACTCCTGGTTCAAGAATATTATACTTGCAACAGGAACAGGTGAATGGATATATCCTGAGGAAGGCGATGATGACGATCAGAATGAAAGTGATCTAATAGCCACAGAGATGGCGACTGCAGGCTTTTCATCTATTAAGCTCTATCACGATAACTTCCCAGGCGGTTCTTATTACCCTAATCCAACAAATATAAATACTCACCTTAACGCTGGAGCAGGCTTCATAAATGTGATAAGCCACGGTAACGAGTTCAGTTGGGGCGTATACGATGTTAGGACAGACATGTCTGGGTTGACCAATCAGGATAAACTCACAGTTGTCTACAGCTTCGGTTGTAGTACTGCTAAAGTCGGGCCTATAGCCGCTGCGGATCCGTATTACGACGTATTTGGAGTATATCGTGACTATGGTGCAGTTTATGAATCGGATTATTATCCATGTCCCATAGGTGATTGGGTGGAGCCAGCTGAACCAGATCCTCTTCAAGGTTCGGCAACTGATATAGACTGTATGCCAGAATACTGGAACTTTCACTATGATACAGGAGCTGTAGCTTTCGTAGGATCAACAGCTGAATCAAGTAGTGCTATGGGCTACCCAGTTATGCATTACTTCTACGAATCATTTGCCACTGATGGACACAGGGTGCTTGGAGATTTATGGAACTCAGTTTCTGATAAGGTACATGCTGGAGGCCATAGCATTGGAACCGACTGGGATCATGCGCGTAGATGGCTTTACATTAATGTATTCGGAGACCCAACCCTTTACCTTGGTGGTTTACCTGATAAACCTCCTATAACATTTTTATCAATTGGTTCTCCAAAGTATGAATATAGTGGTATAACATATGTAACAAGTTCTACGCCCTTCAACTTGTATCCAACAGATGACTTTGGAGTTGTCGATACTTTTTATAAATATGATGGTTCTTGGTCATCAGGTACAACATTCACAATTGCTGGTAGTGATGGAGGATACACAGTAGAGTATTACAGCACAGATACTGGAGGCAACACAGAATATCCAATAAAAACAGAATTAGTAACACTAGATAATTCAGCTCCAACCACTACTCTCACAATTGGAACACCGAAAGTTATTGATGGTTTAGACACATACATTACTTCAGATACCTATATAACACTCAGTGCAACTGATGGAGCTTCAGGAGTTGACTATACTCAATACAGAATAGATGGAGGAGGCTGGACACCATATGGTGTTCCCTTCCAATTATCTGAGGCAGACGGTCTACATACTATTTATTATAGAAGCGTAGATAAACTTGGTAATACTGAAACAACTAAGGACAAAGACGTAATCCTTGATAATACTCCGCCTGATATCACTATAACAGTAGGTACCCCCCAGTATGGAACAACCCCTCTATGGGTTACTTCTGATACTGAATTCACAGTAACAATTAGTGATTCTGGCGTAGGAGTAGACCCAACCCCAGAAATTGAATACTCTTTAGATGGTGGCCCATATGTACCTTACACAGCTCCATTTACTATTCCAGGGAATGAAAATGACAATGCACGAAACGTTGATATCGATATTAGAGCGTTTGATCTTCTTGATAACATGGGTACTGATAGCAAATCAGTAATTTTAGACAATAAACCACCTGCTTCAATGCTTTCAATTGGAGATCCATATCACTTTGAATCAGGTACTGTATACGTCACATCCTCAACAGATTTTTCGTTTGATCCAATGGACTGGGAGGATTATGGAGGCGGTGTAGGGGTAGACTATACCAAATATAGAATCGATGGAGGAACATGGGAGGATTATATAGCGCCCTTCAATATCTTTGGTGTTGATGGTATACACACATTAGAATACTATAGCGTTGACTATCTAGGAAACACTGAAGAGGCAGATCCCTATGAGGTTTTCCTAGATAATACTCCACCTGAAACAACATTAAACGTAGGAGATCCAAAGCATTCTTCGGGAGGAAATACCTGGGTAACATCACATACAGATCTAACACTAGCTGCAACAGACGCAGGATCAGGAGTTGACTACACAGAATACAGAATAGACGGAGGCGGCTGGATACTGTATACAGGGGCATTTCAACTGACAGGACCTGATGGCCCTTATCTAGTTGAATTCCGTAGTGTTGATAACCTTGGAAATACTGAAACGACAAAATCCCAGGTGCTCATATTGGACAATACACCCCCTGAAGTCAATGTTGAACTTCCTGAAGATGGAGACTATGTATATGGATATATAACAATCGAGATAAGCGCAACAGATGAGGGCTCAGGTGTACATTTTGTTGAATACAGTCTAGATGGTGGAACAACATGGTTACTAGCTACCTATAACTCAGGAAACATATGGCTGGGAACATGGGATACAACAACCTTCACTGAAGGGGCACATACGATACTAGCAAGAGCAGAGGATTATGTTGAAAATGTTGGTTACGATGAATCACCTCCAACAGTAAACATAGTGTACTTAGAATATGATATAGAATTTACTGATAGTAACTGGAACTTTATAGAAGAATTTAATGTTGTATTCAATGAGCAGAAACCAGGAACATATAAGATAAACACAAACCCTGGAGCAATTTACGAAATCATAACAATAACAAATACAGGCACAATTGTAACCCTACCAGAGCTAATACTAGATATAATGATACCAATAGAAACAGATTTCCTAGGACCGGGAGAAGAAGCATTTGAACTCCAAGGTGCAAAATCAATACATGTCTATCTCAACGGAGAAGATGTTACACCAAAAGGAAACTGGCAACCAGATCTAAATAACGTTGATGTAATGCAGGCACTCGCACCAGGTGACACAATAGAGATATATGTTCACTATGAATACTCATTTAAAGGTGAAAAATACGATGATCCAGATGTATCAAGCTGGCCTGGCGAAGACTACATATTTATATCTGATATTCTAAGCGCCTATGGACCTAGTTGGGATAGTATTATATCAGCCATACCTGTCATCGAATAGATTATTATACTCAGCACTTCCACATATAGGTAAATAGAGGTTTAGGCCTCTTCTCTTTTTTTTAAAATATATCTCTTCTGCAAGCTTTGCATCTAAAGCCATCATTCTGCACCCAAAGTATTGTTTTTCTAAGTTTGGTGCAAAGCCTAGCTTTAACGATGCGAATAGAACTATATGAGAAGAAAATTCCTAATAAAATTGTTGTTAAGATAGAATAATCATTGGAGACTAAAGTCCCCTGTAAGCAAAAATATAAAATACTAGTTATCTTTATTTAAATTGGGAGGATTATAATGAAGAGAATAATATCATTACTAATTGTAGGATTTTTAATCTTAAGCTGGTTTGGAACACTTGCAACACCGAATGAAGAAAAAGAGACAGGTTCAATTGAGATAAATAATCTTTTATTCAATGAGCTGACAGCTGCTCAATATTATTTTGAAGCTGGAGGAAAACTATTTCTGAACAATTGGACAATCCTTCTTACATATACAATTCCAGATGCTGCTTCTGGACTTGCATATGATGGATCATAC
>Ga0209636_10007278_pt1 | contig 11297 bp, 6 predicted proteins | sample DeeMarSWOR152_54_FD_187464 | JGI IMG/M metagenome (GOLD analysis project Ga0209636, IMG submission 187464) | Marine sediment microbial communities from White Oak River estuary, North Carolina - WOR-1-52-54 (SPAdes) (version 2) | ecosystem: Environmental > Aquatic > Marine > Intertidal zone >... | reverse complement strand
CTATTAGAGGATATCTTGGAGGACGTGTATTTGACAGAGAGCCTCATCAGCCGGTTTTTCAATTACGCAGCCTACCTTTCGCTTCTGATATCCTGCCTGGGATTGTTCGGACTTGCGGCTTATTCCGTGGAACAGAGAGTAAAAGAAGTCGGAATCCGCAAAGTACTGGGCGCTTCGGGTGCAGACATCATTAGAATGCTGTCCAGAGAACATCTCAAACTTATCGTCATTGCCAATATTATCGCCTGGCCTCTGGGCTATTTTGCGATGCGGATGTTTCTGCAGAATTATCCGTTCCGGACATCACTGGGCATTGAGATTTTTTTGATATCGGCTGCGGCAGCCTTTGGGATTGCTTTTCTCACTATCTCTTATCAGACTTTCAAAGCAGCCCGAACCAATCCCGCTGACACCCTAAAATACGAGTAATTTTCAGAAAATGTGCTTTATGCAAAATGACTTTTTCACTCGCTTGAATAGACAAGCCCTTCAGTTCAAAAGAGGAAATACAAGGTGCGAACATGAAAGAAAGAGCCATGAAAATCAAAACTAAACTGACTCTGCTGCTGGCTGAAGTGACCTTAGCGATGAAAGTGACTCTACGAACCATGCGTAGAAACAAGGGTTTCTCGTTCATCAATATAGTTGGTTTGGCCATAGGAATGGCCTGTGTTGTTATCATCATGCTTTGGGTTCAGTTTGAGACAAGTTTTGATAAACATCACGAAAAGGCAGACCGAATTTTCCGAGTAGCTAATGAATCTCATGCCTATCCTCCACCGACAAAGATGGTTGTCACTCCACCTCCGATGTCTCCGGCTTTAGCCCAGGAGTTCCCGGAGATAGAAGCCTCCGTTCGAGTGAGTAGAGGCGGGGGAAATAAGCTTTTTTCTTATGGTGATAAACATTTCTATGAATCTTATTATGCTGTCGACCCGAGCTTTTTTAAAATTTTTACGGTTGACTTTTTAGATGGGGATTCGAGCACGGCCTTCAGCGATCCTTACTCGATTGTGCTTTCTGAAAAATTCGCAGAAAAATTCTTCGGGAACCAGGATCCCTTGGGAGAAATTATTCAATTCGACGAGAAAACAGACCTTACTGTCACTGGAGTAATCAAAAATATTCCCTCAAATTCTCATTTAATAAAGGATATTTTTGTTCCCTTTGAAACATGGGGTAAACTTTATGATGAGCCTCTGGATGCATGGAAGTACTGGAGCTTTTACACCTATATTCTTCTCAAGCCAAATGCGGATACCCAAGAAATCGAAGCGAAATTTGCTGCATTCACAGAAAAGCATGGAATCCCCAAAGCGAGGTTATTCCTCCAGCCCCTTCTCGGTATCCATCTTCATTCCCATTATGTAGGAGAGATCAGCCCAAATACATACGTATCGACATTAATATTGTTTGGCTCCATAGCTGTTCTCATCCTGGTTATCGCCTGTATCAATTTCATGAATTTAACCACGGCCCGGTCGAGTACGCGCCTGAAAGAGGTCGGAACGCGTAAGGTCATCGGCGCCCATAGAAGCCAGATAGCCAGGCAGTTCCTGGGAGAATCTCTCCTAATGTCCCTTTTTTCTTTAGGATTAGCCCTGTTGCTGGCGCAGCTATTCCTCCCTTTCTTTAATTCTCTGGCAGGAAGAGAACTGATGCTGGATGGAGAGAATCTCACCCGGCTCCTTCCAGGGATCGTGGTGTTGGTTGTATTTGTGGGATTATTTGCAGGAAGCTATCCTGCATTCCTGTTGTCTTCTTTTAGGCCTATAACCGTGCTCAAAGGGAGAGGCGGGGGAGGTTCTCAAAAGGCACGGTTGCGGAACATCCTGGTTGTCGTCCAGTTTGCTGTCTCGCTTGTGCTTCTCATATCTACATTTCTCGTGAAAAGTCAGCTTGATTACATAAAAAAAAGTGAAATCGGATTTGACAAAGACCAGATTGTAGTCGTTCCCTTAAATGACAAAAATCTCAGGAAGAACGTCGCTCCTGTCCTTGAAGAATTGAAAAGGAGCCCGAGAATTCTTTATGCGGCCCCTTCGATGCATTTACCCAATGATGTGGGAGCCTCGACCACTATCAAATGGCCAGGAAAACCTGAGGATTTGCAGATTTGGGTCAAAGTGGGAGAGATCGGTTATGATTTTACAGAGCTTTACGGGATTGAAATCGTAAAGGGAAGAAGCTTTTCCAGGGAATTCCCCTCTGATGAGAACGGCGCTTTTCTTGTCAACGAGAAAGCTGTGAAGGTTTTCGGGGATGATTTTCATCTGGGCATGAAACTCAGCCATTGGGGGAGTAAAGAACCATTTGGCCAGGTCGTGGGCGTTATGAAAGATTTCCATCTTAATTCCCTTCATGAAGAGATCCAGCCTTTGTATTTTTATCTCAATCCCAATCGAGGCCTGCAATTATCCATAAAGATACAGGGTGGGAACATCCCGGAGGCCATCGGATTTATTGGAGAGACCATAAAAAAATTCTCTCCACTCTATCCTTTTGAGTACCGTTTCTTTGATGACGTCTTCAACATGGCGTATATCAATGAGCAAAGAATGGAGAGAATGTTCACTGTATTTTCTTTGATAGCTATTTTTATCGCCTGTATGGGAGTGTTTGGATTATCCACGTTCATGGCTGAACAGAAAAGAAAGGAAATCGGGATCCGGAAGGTGCTGGGAGCGTCGGTGTCGAAGATTGTCTATCTCCTCTCTCGAGATCTGGTGTGGCTTGTTTTGTTTGCCAATTTCATAGGTTGGCCAGTCGCTTATTATGCTATGAACCGATGGCTCCAGAATTTTGCCTACCGCACCAATATTAGCATTGGAATCTTTTTCTTATCCGCTTTCCTAATATTGGCTGTTTCCTTAAGCACAGTGAGCTTTCAGGCCATTAAAGCAGCCCTGGCTAATCCTGTCGATTCCCTCCGGTATGAGTGATATTCTGGCATTCAGAGTTGAATAAGCGTTGGACAACCTCATGAGATGACATTAGCATATTTTTTGCACCAGCAAATATGAGATATGGGATAAAAGCTTATTTCTATGGAGGTGAAATTGGTAAACAAAATGAACAAATCAGGGATAGGATGGACATTGATTCTGGTCGGATTTCTAATCACTTTCGGAGGCTGGTCATTCTCGGATGAAATTCACGAACTTGCCCAGAAGGGAGATTTGGAAGGGGTGAAAACCCTGATCGAACAGGATCCCGAGTTGGTCAACGCCAAAGATAAAGACGGCCGCACGCCGCTTCACTGGGCCTGCCGTGGCGTCCATCTCGAACTCGTAAAGTTTCTCGTGGATAAGAGGGCGGACGTCAATGCCGAAGACAGCAACAAAGTCGTCCCCCTTCACAGCCTGGCGGTCCGCAATAGCGCTTCAGCCATCGCCATTCTAACCGCCAAAGGAGCTAATGTCGATGCCAAGGACTACGGGGGGAATACCGCACTCCATTTCGCCGCTATATACAATGCCGCGGATGCTGCGGCTCTCCTGATAGACAAAGGTGCGGATATCGAAAGCCGAGACGATTACCAGCGTACTCCGCTTCTTCTCTGCGCCAGAGAAAGGGGAGGGCCGGAAACCACACGGATCCTTCTCGAAGCCGGCGCCGATGTCAACGCCATTGACAAATTCCAGGCTTCGCCGCTTGATCTGGCTGCCTGGCGGGGTAAAAAAGACGTTGTCGATATTCTTCTGGATGCGGGAGCAGACATTCCTTCCGGGGGACGTGAAGCCAGGTATCTCTTTTCCGAAGCCGCCTCCCATGGACTGAGCCGGCTTTTTGACGCCGTTGCCAAGGCGGGTGGCGATCCCACGTTCAAGCTCTCCAGCGGCGGTACACTATTGCATTCGGCTGCATCCGGCGACTCAATCAAAATACTTGAGATCCTGATTGCCAAGGGCCTGGATATCAATCTGAGAGACAACTATGGATGGACGCCCCTGCATTATGCCGCAAGAGACGGCCGGGTTGAAAATGTCGAACGACTGATTACCGAGGGAGCGAACATCAATATACGCAGTATCATGGGGCAGTCCCCTCTGAACGTTGCCGATGAGATGAAGCAGGACAGAGTGCGCGCTCTCCTGATAGAAAAAGGGGCAGAAGACAAGCCCATCCAGTTTCCTGTCCTCGAAGGAGACTATATGGGCCAGAAGCCCCCCGTTGATACGCCGGAGCTGTTCGCCGTCGGGATCGCTTCCTCCATCTGGGGTCTTCATTCCGCTGCGGCCTTCTCCCCGGATGGGAATATTGCCATGTGGGCACCCATGATCACGATTCCCGGTCGGCTCTATTCCACGGGAGGGATTTTGATGTCAGAGCGTATTAACGGCCGGTGGACAGCCCCGCGCTTCGCCCCATTCACCGGAGATGAAGAGGGGGATGTCCCCTTTTTCTCGCCTGATGGAAAGCGCGTTTACTTCATGTCTGCCATGCCGCTTCCCGACAATCCGAAATCTGAAAGGGAGCGGATCTGGTATGTGAACCGAACCTCAGATGGATGGTCTGCACCCAAACCCGTCGATGCATCGGTCAACGACTATCCCCATCACTGGCATTTTTCGGTGGACGCTGAACACACCATCTACTTCAGCTCCAGTATCCCTGAGGGACACGGAGAAGGGGACATCTATTGTGCGAAGCTCATGGACGGCAAATGGCAGAAGCCCCAGAACCTCGGCCCTCCTGTCAATACCGATAAAGGCGAGGGCATGCCTTTCATCGCGCCAGACGGAAGCTACTTGCTTTTTTCCAGGACGTATGACATCTACATCAGCTACCGCAAAGAGGACGGCGTGTGGACCGAACCCGAGAACCTGGGAAAACCCATCAACTCGCCCGCAATTGATATCTGTCCGATGGTCACTCCCGACGGGAAATATATGTTTTTTCTCAGCCAGCGGGGTGGCGAGAGCCATATCTGGTGGGTGGACGCCGGATTCATAAAAAAGCTGAAAAAGTAGGGCTGCTCACATGCACTCATATAATCAATTAATTGCCCTGTCCAGATAACAGAAGGAACTAGAGTATAGATTTGAGTGCATCTAAAACATGCAAGCTCTTTTCTATGGAGGTGAAATTGGCAAACACAATGAACATACGCAGTAAAAAACACATCCGACTCATGATTGTGTTTCATGTGATTGTCTTGATGGCAGTAATCGCTTCATTAGGAATTTTTGCGCAGGAGGAGGCGGCGAAGGAAAAAGAGTCAGCCGCAGCAGTGATTGAGCAGGTGCTGAATGAAAAGGGCATCGACGCAGCAAAGGCGAAATTTTTTCTGCTGAAAACCAAAAAGGAAGACTATTCATTCACCGATGTCGAATTCACAGCTCTCGGGAATAAGCTTCTTCAAGCCGGACGGCCGCAAGACGCAGTGGCAGTGCTGGAGATGGGAGCCAAACTTTTCCCGGATTCGATAAATATGTACTGGCTCATGGCAAACGCACACTATGTGGCCGGGAACAGCGAACAAAGCCTTGAAGTTATCGCTAAAATGAGTTTGATTCGAGAAGAAGCCTTCTTGGCAGACTTCTTAAAGGAAAACGAAGGCAAACTGGCGGCAACAGCCGAAGAGGTCATCGAAAGGCATATCGAAGCGACCGGAGGAAGAGAAGCTTGGAAAGCGGTCAAAACCATGGTCATAGTATTCAGCGTTCAAAGCACCAGAGGCCAGCAACCAAGATTGGTCCGTATGTACAAGCGTCCGCATTTTTACCGCCAAGGTCCTGAGAGTGGCGGCCAATTCACTGCAACTGACGGAGAATCGATTTGGAATGTCAGTGATAAAGGTTGGAGGAAAATGGAAGGAGACTCGCATCCATATATTCGGATGGCAAGCATAGACAACTGGTTCATTGATTATTCCACAAAGAAAGTATCCTATACGTTTATCGGACTTGAATTTCTCGAGAGCTCTCCTGTCTATCACCTGCGGAGGACATTCTGGGACGGATTTCAACAGGATCTCTTCTTCTCCGCTTTGACCAACCTTCTGACCGAGAACAGGTCTGATTATATTCAGGTGCAGCCCTTCATGAAGTCCTATTTATCTTATTGGAATTACCGCAATGTTGGCGGGATCAAGATTCCTTATATCTTTATCAGGAACGTCGGTTCCCTGGGGCCTCCTCATGGAGGCGTCGTTGAGGAAGTGAAAATTAACGTGCCCCTGGATGATTCCTTATTCATCCCCCCAAAGGATAAAAAATCATAAATCTTCGACCTGTCCATTTATAGATTTTTTGCAGTTTTTTTAGGATAGAATGAAGCTATGAGCCAGACGGCCTGACCTTTAGTATGTATAAGCAGTTGGCAGCCGATGCGATAAACTGTATAAACGAGTTTAATGCAATTTACTTTTTAGATTTAACTCGAGTGTGCTTGATCAAGTGATCGAGCGAGTGCTTTTCCTCCAGCTTTTCGAGCGCCTGAATTGACGATCTCAAATTTGGGTTTATCTCCAGAGCTTTTTTATAATATTCAATCGCTTTAGCTTTATCTTCTTTGGCAAGATAGAACTCCCCAATTGAATCGTAGAGATTGGCATCACTGGGGAATAATTCTATAGCATCCAGAAGCACCGTGAGTCCTTCATCCAGTTTCTCCTCGCCTTTCAGGTAAAAGGCATATGAATTAAAGAGACTATTCAACCGGGGATAAACGATCTCGCCTTTGAATTTTTTCTTAATGTCGTCAATGTATTTCCCGAAATCCACAAGAGGTATGAGGAAGTACTTCCGCGTTTCATCAGTCCAGGTCTTTTTATATGAACTATACCATCCCTCCAACATCCTCTCGAAATCCTCAGTGAATGTGCACTCCTCAGGTATCGAACGATCACTATTGTAGAGGTCAATGTAGGTTTTGAAGAAGGGAATGGAACCGTTTCTGCGCAAATCATCTAAACTGTCCTCACCGTGATGTTCCTTTATTTTTTCCGCCATGTACGTGCCGACTTTAACCAAAGGGGCACCGGCGAATAATTCTGCCCCATCGTTTATTTGCTGCCTTATCTTCTCTGCCGTGGGATCAAGATTATTGAAGTAAGCAAAACTCTCCTTTAAATCCTTTTCGTCTACGGCAAATGTCGTGCCGAACTTACTGTAGTATCCAAGCCCGACAAGAAAACTCAGGCGAAGCTTCCAATATTCATCCGCTGAGGGAGTCTCCAACCGATTCGGGAAGGCTCCCAGGATCAGGGAACTGATCAAGTAAGCGTACCTGGATGTATTCTGGCCCTCTTCGTTACAGGTAACGGCGACGGCGAATTTCTCCCCAGGGAACCTCAGCAAATGAGTTGAAGTCCCTTGTTGACCGCCACCATGGCTGACGTTCCAGAATCCCTGAATGAAATCAACACCCCAGCCCATTCCATATTCGGTCACCCGGCCATCCTTAGTCACCATGCTTGTGTACATCAATCTCTGGATTTCCTTCGAAAGCACTTTGTTCTCGTCCAAGGACCTGGCTAGGTTGACCAGATCCACAGCTGTCGACAGCACTCCACCCCCAGCGAATCGGCTGCTGATGTCTACGAATTCACAATTCTTCACGTCCCCCCCGATTCTCCGGTATCCTCTGGCTCTGTTCGGTATTATGGTGTCAGCGATATCCATCCTCGTGCTGTTCATCCCCAGGGGCTTCCATACATTTTCCCTCATATAGTCCGCATAGGGCTTGCCTGATGCCCCCTCGATAACTGCCCCCAGGAGGTTGAATCCATACGTTGTATAGATATACTTGGTGCCGGGTTCGGCTTCGAGCTCCCAGTCTTTGAAGATTCCAACCGATTCTTCTGTTGTGTAATGGGCTTTAAAATGCCCTTCTTCATCGTAATTTCGATAATGGCTGATTCCACTTAAATGACCCAGCAGATGCCGAATTGTGACAGGCCACCGTTTCCTAGGAAAATAGGGAACGTATTTCTGCACTTCATCATCCAGATTGAGTTTTCCTTCCTCCATGAGCCTGAGGATACCAACCGCTGTAACGGGTTTTGAAATAGAGGCGAGTCGATAGAGAGTATCCGGTTTGGCCGGGATTTTGTGTTCCATATCCGCGTATCCGAAACCTTTTTTCCAGAGGAAGTCGTCCTTGTAAAAAGCGATGCTGAGTGAAGGGATTTTGAGTCTTTCTAACTCTTTTTGAACGCAATCCTCTATCATCCTAATTTCTTTTGCGTATTTATTCCGCTGGGCAAAGCCGGAAGACGGAATAATGCAGAGAGTTAAAACGATGATAAGCACATACGATTTAAGAGCTGAAAAGCGCAGTTTGGAAGAGAATAAAGTCATTTCAAACCTCCTTATAGTAAAGCCGTATTGTTAAAAAATAGTCCTCCTTTGACCAAGAATATCCAAATCCGGATTAGCTGAAGATCAAAACTAGACTGCTGATAGCAATAAAACTTCTCTTGGTCATCATTTTCTCTCCACATAAACAAATTGTGACCTTTTATTGATACGTGCAAAAAATTGATAAATATTATTCTACAGAATTAGCCAACATTTTTTAAACAACATTTTGATTGGGATGAGGCCTATTTTCTTAGCGGAAATCATCATTAACTTCTCTTTTTTCCCACATTGACTCTGAATTCGGCCTGTGATATTAATCTCTAAAGATGTTAGGGGAGCACTTTCAAGGCTTAACGCTTTGTGGCGGCTTGTCGATATCCCTAAGTTTGTCTGAAAAACGGCCGCAAGATTCAGGAATATCGGAGTTAAAGTTTAGGAGTTTCCTTTGCATCGATTAATTTTATAAGGGGGGAGAGAAACGAGAAGAAATATTTTCGTATTGTGTCTCATCCTGGTCGTGATTCTCTTTGGGTGTGGAAAAAAGGCAAAAGAACAACTGGTTCAAGTGGAAGTCATGGACGGAATCCGCCACATCATGAATCCGGAGGCTCCATTAAAAGGCTCTGTATCTCTTGAGTTGGAGAAAAAGCTGGAGATTAATCCCTATGAGAATGAAGATTTCGATTTAAGATACTTTGATGCGGTCAAAGATAAGGACGGTGAAATTATCCTGTTCGATGTCAACGGTTCCAAAGCGCAGAAGTTTACAGGAGACGGCGGATACATCGGAAGCTTTTTCCGTCAGGGCCAGGGTCCTGGCGAGTTCGTTCCACGAAGACTTCTTTATGTACGTTTTATGAACGGTCAGATATGGGTGACGGGCGGTGATAAGCTGGCCAAATTCGATAAACAGGGACAGTTTATTGATGAATTTTCTCTAGGAGACACTATCGCTTTTTTTATCGACGAGAGATGCTACATCACCGAAAAGAGAACAAGGAAGGAGCAGGATACGCATAAACAGATCATCATTAAACGTATCAAGGAGACAAATGAGATAGAAGAAGGCCCTTCTCTGATGGAGGGAACAAATCTGGGAATGATCAGACTCCCGCGGGGAGGATTTGGAGATAGCTGGGGGACTCCTGACATAGAATATGCGGTTGACCGAACGGAGAAGAAGATCTATGTGGCTATGAAAACAGAGTACAAAATCCATGTCAAAGATCAGGAAGGACAAACCCTTTATGTTATCGAAAAGCCTTATAAACCCATAAGGTTATCCAGTAAGGACAAAGAAACTATGCTGGAATTTTTCATTCAGCGTCAGAGCGATCGAAAGGCAATGTACCTCAACGCCTACCCCGATGAGTTGATGGCGATAAAAGAAATGAAGGTTCTTCCCAAGGGATATCTGGCTGTCTACAGGATTTCAGGTCTCAAAAAGTACGTGATTGATATATTTGACGACAATGGAAATTATGTATACGCGATTGAGCCGTCTGAGAGTCGTCCTTTGGACAGGGCTGATTTCTATGATTTCGGGTTCATTACGGTGGAAACCGTGGATGACTTTCTTTTTTATTTCGAGTACTGGATCAAGAACCTACCGGAGATCTTCAGTGTTCATTCCGATTGATTCTGTATTTTGAACCGCATCCAATAAACTCAAATTGTTTATTATTATTATTCCAAAAAGGTAAAAGCCTGTCTTTTTGATCTGAAAAGCACTGAGATTATCCGGCCTGCATAAGCGTTATCCAATAAGACTCCAAATAGCAAAAATGATGATAAATATGGAGACTGTTATTTATTTTTATTGTTGAAAAATGGTTCCATATATGGTACCAATTAAATATGAATTAGGTTAACATTGTTTTGAATAAAAAGTGCTATCGGCTATATGAAAAGGCTAAAGCGAATCCTCAAGGACTTCGATTACATGAGTTTAAAATCCTGTGTGAATGCATTGGTATGACATTTGATAGAACCAAAGGATCACATTTCATTTACCTGTTGGACGATCCATTTTTTCTGATATCGATTCAAAGAATGAAGGATGGAAAAGCAAAGCCTTATCAAATCAGGCAGTTACTGGATTTTATAGAAGATAACAGTTTAAATATCTTGGAGTGAATCATGAACAAACATGCGGTTTCAATCAAATGGAGCGATGAAGACAATGGTTATATTGCCGCGATTCCAGGAATAAAAGGATTTAGCGCTTTTGGCCAAACTCGGGAGGAAGCTCTATCCGAATTGAATGTTGCGTCTGGAGCATATTTTAAATCCTTGAAAAAGGCTGGCAGGCAATTCCCTGATGAAGAAAAAATTATCCCTTACAGCGGTCAAATACGTCTGAGAATGCCTAAAAGCCTTCATGCAGACCTTTCAGATAAGGCTAAGGATGAAGGCGTCTCCCTTAATACATACATAGTCACTTTATTGTCTGAAAGACATATTGGGAGAAACCTAATTAAGGAAGTTGCTGCTTTAAAAAGAAAATTTGAGATCATGAATTCAAGAATAATGAATAGCACGTACGATACAAGCCGTTCTATTCATAAAATTGAAGAACGTAAAGATAAATATCGCGGTAAAAAAAATATAAAACGATAGTTTTTTACAAGGACTAAAGAATAATGCGGTTTTTGTCCGAATATGGACATAAACTGTGCGAGAATGGACATAAAGTGTTCTATCTGCTTTGAAATACTCAAGGAGATAATCTTGGCATATTTTTTGCTTATTAAAATAGGGGATAATGGATAGAAAATAACTCAGTCATCCCAAGGAGTGCCGAGATGTTTAAAAATTATCTGAAAATAGTATTCAGAAGCATGGAAAAATATAAAGGTTATTCCTTTATAAACATTGGAGGACTGGCTGTTGGATTAGCCTGTGTTATTCTCCTATCTCTGTGGATCAATTTTGAGGTCAGTTATGACCGTTTTCACGAAAACAGCGATGATCTATACCAGGTTGTTA
>Ga0209636_10007276_pt1 | contig 11300 bp, 9 predicted proteins | sample DeeMarSWOR152_54_FD_187464 | JGI IMG/M metagenome (GOLD analysis project Ga0209636, IMG submission 187464) | Marine sediment microbial communities from White Oak River estuary, North Carolina - WOR-1-52-54 (SPAdes) (version 2) | ecosystem: Environmental > Aquatic > Marine > Intertidal zone >... | reverse complement strand
CCGCAACCTCTTTAAGACCTGAAACTCTGTCCTTGACTGATTGCTGTAAAAGTCTTCGCAGTTTTTTGGCTGCGGCTTGCATGGTTGTTTGCCTAGTACTTGTGCGAAAGAGCGTTTTCACAAGCTTAAACGTGAAACCACGCTTGTCAACGACAGCTATATGCCCCGGCGGAAAGGAATCCGTCTCTTTTATTCCAATTTTCCATAATGCTTTGCGTTCGGATGATAAAGCCGCAAAATCTGCATTTTCACCATAATAAAGCGGGCATGCCCCCAGAGAGTCTCTGCCGGCTATAACCTTGTCAGATTCGGCTACCGCAAAGGCGAAGTTACCTTCAAAACCTTTGATAAGCGCTTGAGCGTTCTCGTGTCGATTTTGTTCCAGTCTCTCGGCGGCAAATGCTGCATCGGAAAGTTCCTTGTTTCGTGGATAGATTCTTCCCTCAAAAACCAGCGTCGTGTTTTCTAATCTTATCGGTTGGACTTTGTCCGAGATGAGAATCTTTGCAAAGGCATGACCGACTAGTATTGGTGAACTCAGGTCTTCATCCTGCAATGTTTCGACAGATTTTTCTATTTTTACAATTGTCGGTGATGCTATTCCTAAGGCTTCAACGCCGCTGTGCTCCAGCATTTTTAGCATGGTAAACGCTGTTTCTGTTGCGTTTCTGCCTTTTTTGTTTACGACAGCGATTACTGCTCCCATGTTAAAAGAACCTTCAGTCTAAGCCATTTACATGTTTGTTTCGGTAAAGCATTAATCTTTAATTGCTTTATCTTATCTTTGCGGGGATGATAATTTGCCCATTCTCCCTATAGATACAGGCCGTTACGGAACTCCTGAGATGCGGAAAATCTTTGAAGAGGAGACACGTGTGCAGAAAATGCTGGATGTGGAGGCAGCCTTAGCTTGGGCTCATGCTCAGGTTGGCAACATACCGCGAGAAGATGCTGAAAAGATAGCGGCTATGGCTTCGACGGAGTATGTTAAATTAGGTCGCGTAAAAGAAATTGAACGTGAAATAATACATGATGTTGCGTCTTTCGTTAGAGCTTTGGCTGAAGCATGCGGGCCAAGCGGGGCATATGTTCATCTTGGAGCCACAAGCTATGATATTGTGGATACGGCGATAGCGCTTCAGTTAAAAGAAGCTTTAGGATTGATTGAGAAACGGTTAAACAATTTTGAGAAAATCCTGATGGAGAAATCTTTACTGTATAAAAATACGTTGATGATGGGTAGAACCCATGGACAACATGCCTTACCGATAACGTTAGGTTTTAAGTTTGCGGTTTGGATGCGTGAAATCTCAAGGCATATCCAAAGGCTCAGGCAATGCAAAGACCGCGTTTTAGTTGGAAAAATGACCGGAGCAGTGGGCGTTCAAGCCGGCTTAGGACCGCACGCCATGAAAATCCAAGAGCTGGTTATGCAACGGCTGGGAATTAAGCATGCTGAGATTTCCACTCAGATTGTGCAGAGGGACCGTCACGCCGAGCTTGTGTGTTTGCTGGCCATTATTGCATCTACATTGGATAATTTCGCCAATGAAATCCGTCAGCTGCAAAGACCAGAGATTGGAGAACTCTTCGAGGCCTTCGAAACGGAAAAGCGGGTCGGCAGCTCAACAATGCCTCACAAGCGAGATCCGGAAACTTGTGAAACGATCTGCGGCTTGGCAAAAATCGCTAGAAGTCTTGTCTTCCCGGCCCTAGAGAATGTTACAACGTGGCATGAACGGGACATGACTCAGTCTTCAGCAGAAAGGTTCATCATCCCCGAAGTATGCGTTATAGTTGACCACATGCTTTTCTTAATGAGCAACGTAGTGGCTAACCTGTATGTCGATGATCAACGCATGCTGGAAAACATCGAATTAACTCAAGGGCGTGCCATGTCTGAAGCTGTTATGATTGCGTTGATTAAGAAGGGTGTGAATCGCCAAGATGCCCATGAGCTTCTCAGAAAACTAGCAATAAAAAGTGTGACGGAAGAAAGGCATTTTAGGGAAATCCTTCTAACAGACAGGATTGTACGTGGAAGACTAAGCGAAAAGGAGATTGATGAATCTTTAAACCCGCGGAACTATCTAGGGACAGCCTTACAACAAGTTGGTTTAGTCATCGAAACGACCAGACTCGAAAGAAAAGCGAGGGGTTTATGACAGGATTCATTGGCAATGTTTGATTATGCACTTATATCATGTGGGCATCGTTAGCATGGTTAGTCCAATCGCGGGAATTTCGTATTTTATCCAGATTATTCTTCTTTGATCATACGTAACCTTGATTATTCCCATGTTCCCTTCCCAAGAGAGGTTTTTCTCATTCGCTTTCTTAACTCCATTTATTGTTATTTCATAGTTTAAATTTGCATGAAGCGCTCCACGAAGCGTGATTAAGGCTGTTCCTGAGCCTTGAAGCATGCCTGACAATTTTTCAACGTCTATTTCCCAGTTTGTATCATCAGGTTCCCAGTAGCCCGAACAGTTCCATGTGGGTTTGCCTATGCTCGAACTTTCACTGTATGTTTCATTTTGGTAAACAATGTATGATTCGTTCCGGCAGTCATAAACGCCTAAATCAACATTCGTTACAGCCTCAAGAGAGACGTAGAAAGTTGTGTTCATAACCATGGTAATATTATATGTTCCGTCGAATGGAAGATTCACAGGTGTGCATATAATATTGTAGGGTTGGATACTCATCGACCTTAACCATGTTGCGTTATGTTCACCTTCGAGTATCATGCGACCAAGGTCCTGTGGTATTCCGGAGGTCCGCCAACACTGCTCTTCTGTCCACCAACAGGTCTCGTTTTGAAAGGTGCACGTTGGAGAAACTGTAGAGATTAAAAGTGTGATTGTATTGTTTGCAGGCTCTTGCTTTCCTTCCAACCAAACGAAAGCAAAGGATGTTGGGATGTTAGCTTCAGGGAAAAACTGATAACTTAGGAACCCGAGGGAAAGAACAAGCATCACAGCGACTATGGTTGCGCTCGCAATCCTTTTTTTAGGTTCATCCATATTTATCATCAATAATTATGGTGGTTTTTGCATACTTAACTCTACACATTTGTACAGGTGTTCAAAAATCTTGAACATCGATACTCAAAAATACATTCAATTCGATTTTAACACGAGAAACATGCCGAGAAATGATGTCGAAGATCTGTTAAAGGGAACAACACTCAAGGTCTATAAATTTGTTTTGAAAAGCAAAGGACCCGTTGGAATACGGGAGATTCAAAGAGGATTGAAATTATCCAGTCCAGCGTTGGCGTATTATCATGTAGAGAAGCTAGAAGAAGGCGGTTTACTGAAAAAATCCATGCAAGGATACGAGCCCAACCGAGTTTTTCTCAAAACCATGATTCGTCTCAGAGGCATATTGATTCCTAGGTACTTTTTCTACTCAATTTTCTTTGTTTTATCCCTTATCGTTGAATTGATCCTCTTCAAGCCGCCAATTTTAACGAGAGACTACTCTTTTGCTGTTGGAGTAATCTTCGTGGGTGCTGTAGCATTCATTTATGAAACTTTGCGAACACTCTTAAAAGAAAGTATTTGAAGATTTTGATAGAATTACTTAAATTCTGTTAGAGCTTTTTGTTCTCCGCCTTCCTCCTTCTTCAATCTTTCCCATTCCTTACTTTTAACGAAACCGCCGACTTGTTCTTTTATCTTCTTTGCCAGTTTTGGTCCTATCAGGGGCAGTTTCACGATGTCTTCGATGGCTGCATGTTTTAGGTTTTCTATTGTTTTGAATCCTGAATTGTAGAGTATTCGTCCACGAATCCTACCAATCCCTTCCAGTTTAACTATTGGCAACAGTTCTTTCTTTACTCCCTTCTCTATTCTTTCCATCAGTTCAAGAGTTCTTGGTAACACCCGTTTGTTTCGGAAAAGCAAAGCTAGTTCATGAGCGGCATAAAGCAGCCATTTCGCATTTTGAATAGTTCTGTAAAGGTCACCCGGCTGCACACGATACCTTTCAATTATTTCGTCTTCGCTTCTCTCTTCAATCCAAGTCTTCAAGACAATGGCTGTTTTTGTCTCTCCAAGAGATTCCTCATAGGCTATTCTGTCTTCCCACTCGTCTGGAACATCCACAAGAAACTCTTCTCTATGTTCTTCCATGAAAACTCCTATCTCGTCCAGTTCTCGTGAATAGGGTCTCAGTTTTGGAGCCATGTCTGGCGTGTGGGCGATCAGGTGGAGGAGGCTTAACCCTGTCAGGTGTGTGGGTTTTCGTCTTAGTGCATTGCGGATGAGCACTCCCGAAACCGGGTCTATGTAGAGTTCGCTTACCCGTTTTCCAAATCTTGTGGCATTGATGTTCTTGCCGCTGACATCTATCATCTCCTCGTCGTACAAGTACTTCAAAATTTTGGCCATTACACTTTTGATCGCCTTGATGTCGTATTGGTATGCGTAGAAAGTTCTGCCAAAAAAGTCGTAAATTCCCCGCTCTGTGTGGGCAAAATCCGCTGCAATCGTCGCCAGTACATGGGACCTCAAAATTCTTTCAACTGCAAGCCTTGACCATATTCTCTCTGGACGTGCAAGAATGTAACTTTCCATCAAATAGTCTGCTTCATCAGCAGTCTTAGCCAAGAGTATTGCTTCTCCAACCTTATCGTATTTTGGTCTTCCGGCTCTTCCCGCCATTTGTTTGTACTCTAAAACGCTTATTGGATAGTAACCATATCCCGGTTCATACCGCTTATAGTCTTGAATAACAACGGTTCTGGCCGGCAGGTTCACGCCGAAAGCCAAAGTGGGCGTGGCTGTTACAACCTTGATCTTACCTTGTCGAAAAGAATCCTCTATCAATCTACGGTGTCCGCCGCCTAAACCAGCATGATGAAAGGCTGTGCCGGACCTAACAAGTTCTGCAAGCAACTCACTTATCCTTGTTTTTTCTCCGGTTGTCAAAATCTTCTCAGCATCACGCTTTAGTGCGCGTTTGTGGGGCTTCGATAGAATCCCTTCAACTTCATTTGCAGCTTTTTTTGCAAGCGCGACAGAGTTTCTCCTTGTGGTGGCAAAAATTAGTGCTTGCCCACCAGATTTCACAGTGCTTAAAGCTAGGTTTATAGCTGAATTTTTGGTCTTTTTCTCTATTTTTCTGGCGTCTCCATCCTTATACTGGATTTCCTTTTGTAGAAGTACACCTTCCTTTAAAAGGACTGGCCGCCACTCTGTTCTAACATATTCACCTTTAAGCCACTCCGCGATTTCTTCCACATTATTTATAGTTGCGCTTAAGGCCAGAATTTGCATATCTGGATTAATCTGCGTAAGCCTCGCCAAAACAACCTCCAAGGTTGGTCCCCGCTCAGAATCATTTAATAAATGCACTTCGTCTGCAACTATAAGGGAAATTTCATTCATCCATTTTGCCCTATGTCTCAGAAGCGAATCTGCCTTCTCATTAGTGGTAACAATTATATCGTATCTTTCGAGCCATGGATCGTTGCTGTCATAGTCACCTGTGCTGATGCCTATCCTTACACGTTTCCCGTTAGGCTTCTTTATCGCGGTATATTTCTTAAATTCATGAAATTTCTCGTTCGCCAAAGCTCTTAAAGGCGTCAAATAAATTGTTTTCCCACGGTTTTCCAGTATGTGCTTAAGGGCGCAGAACTCAGCAACCAAGGTTTTTCCAGACGCTGTTGGACTTGCCAAAACAAGATTTCTCCCTTCAAGAGCCCTAGCCTTTATTGCTTCCTCTTGTGGCGGATAAAGGTCAACAATTCCGGATCTAACGATTATCTCTTTAACGGATTCTGGCGCTGACAAGTCGGTTATTTTCACTGAAATATGCCCTTCTTTACGTTACAACAGCAATTAATGCACCATTAGTTTAAAGGGTTGTGTGCATCACGTAGATTCCTTTGAGTTATGTTTTTCTATAAGATGTGGATACTTAAGGCTGTGATGGAAGGACTTGAACCAGAATGATTGAGAACATAAAGGAGCTGCTTAAAGCCCACAAAGGTTTAAAACGCGAAGTTTACTTGGACATCGAAAATTCAAGTATAGTTCCAAAAGAAGTTATTAACGCAATGCTGCCATACTTCAATCAACGTGCATATGGCAATCCAACACTAACACACAAGCCTGGATGGGAAGCCTTCGAAACAGTAATGAAGTCCTCGCAAAAAATAGCGGCGTTTCTGGGCTGTAAAACTCTTGAAGAAGTCAATTTCACTCCGGGAGAAACAGAGGCTAACAACCTAGCACTCATGGGAACAGCTCTTCCAATGAAAGATAGAGGTAAGAAAATTGTGATTTCAGAAATTGAGCCTTTGAGCATTTTACACATCGCTGATTTGTTGAACAAAAATGGGTTTACTATCCTGAAAATCCCGGTTGACGGTGAAGGCTTCATTAACCTTGAAAGATTAAAGGGGGCTGTGGACAAAGAAACAATTCTCGTAAGTCTATCAGCTGTGAATCATGAGATTGGAACAATACAACCAGTTAAGGAAGCATCGGAAATAGTTAAGGACAAAAGCTCTGAAACAACCTTTCATGTTGATGCTTCGGATGCTTACGGAAAAATTCCTTTTAACGTACAAGATTTAAATGTGGATCTAGCAACCATAAGCAGCTACAAAATTTTGGGGCCGCGAGGAATAGGTGCCTTATACGTTAAGGAAGGTGTAAGCGTAGAGAGAATTTTGGAAGGCCAAATAGGGACACAGAAGCTTTGGCCAGGAGTTGAAAACACGCCTTTAATTGTTGGTTTTGCAAAAGCATCTGAGCTGGCTTTCGAGCATTTTGAAGAAGATGTGAGTCATATGCAAAGACTCAGAGACAAGTTGATTAATGGAACAGTCGAGAGAATATCAGATATTCGGCTTAATGGACCTGAAGGCAAAAAAAGAGCTCCTGACAACGTGAACATAAGTTTTCTAAGATGTGAAGGTGAAGCATTAACAATCGAACTAAGTCTGAACGGCGTCTATGTTTCAAGCGGCAGTGCATGCACCAGACGTCTTCTTCAACCAAGCCACGTTCTCGTTGCCCTAGGCAGAAAATTTGTCGAAGCCCACGGCAGCATCTTGATGAAAGTCACAAGATACCATACGGATGAGGACGTAGACTACGTTTTACAGGTTATCCCAAAAGCTGTCAAAAGAATAAGAGGAATTGTTGGCTCTATGGAGGTGAAGTAAATATGTCTAGGGCTCCTCTTCCATACAACCCGAAAATACTGGAGCTTTTTAGAAATCCGAAAAATCTTGGAAAGATGGAAGACGCTACAGTCACTGCTGTGGCAGGAAACCCTTCATGTGGAGACATGATAATCTTCTACTTAAAAATCAACGACGAAGATGTTATTGAAAAGGCATCTTTTGAAAGCTACGGCTGCGCTGCAAACATAGCAACATCAAGCATAGTGACCGAAATGATCAAAGGAATGAAGCTTGAGGATGCATGGCAAATCTCATGGAAAAGTGTTGTAGAGGCTGTTGGCGGGCTTCCCAGCGTGAAGTTTCACTGCGGCATCCTAGCTGTTGGGGCGTTAAAAAGAGCCATAAGGACATACTACAAAAACAAAGTTGTTTCTCCCAAATGGCTGTCAAAGGAACAAACTTTCGAAGAAAAGCAAGCCTTAGAAGAGGAAGAGTTAGCAGAAATACTTACAAAACGAATGAAGGCTGAGGAACAAAAGTAATGTTGGACCTTGGCAAGATTAGAGGAGACTTTCCGATCTTGAAACGGAAAATTAACAATCATCCGTTAATCTACTTTGACAGCGCAGCTACATCCCAAAAACCGAGACAAGTAATTGAATCTATGAAGGAATTTTATGAAAAACACAATGCGAATGTTCACAGGGCTGTCCACACGCTTTCGCAAGAGGCGTCTGAGCTTTATGAAAATGCACATGAAGAAGTTGCAAAATTTATCAACGCGAAAGGCATGGAAGAGATAGTTTTTGTGAGAGGTACAACAGAGGCGATAAACCTTGTTGTTTACGCTTGGGGTCTTCAGAATTTGAAGAGCGAAGATGAAGTTTTAGTTACGTTGATGGAGCATCATAGCAACATAGTTCCTTGGGAAAATTTGTCAAGGATAAAACGGTTCAAGGTCAAATATGCAGAGGTGAACGACGACGGAACTTTGGACCGTGAGGCTTTTGAAAACGCAATCTCTGATAAAACCAGAATAGTTTGTCTGTCCCACGTCTCAAATGTTACCGGAGTTATAAACGACGTGAAAAGAGTTGCGAAGATAGCACATGAATATGACTCCTTGGTGCTCGTGGATGGCGCACAATCCGTTCCTCATCTACCCGTAGATACAAAAGATTTGGACATAGATCTTCTCGCCTTTTCAGGACACAAGATGCTCGGACCGACAGGCATAGGCGTCTTATATGGCAAACGCGAAATTCTTGAGGAAATGAAACCCTTTCACGGCGGAGGAGAAATGGTGAGAGAAGTCACCTTTGACACGACGACTAAGCGTTGCTCAATTTCTTGGAACGATCTACCTTGGAAGTTTGAAGCCGGAACACCCAACATCTGCGGTGGTGTAGGCCTAATGGCAGCCATAAAATACCTAAAGGACGTAGGCATGGAGAACGTCAAAGCTCATGAGAAAACCCTAACAGAGTATGCTATCACCCACATGCAAGAATGCGAAACGGTTACGATTTACGGACCGAAAGATGCATCCGTCAAATGTGGAATTATTCCTTTTGACGTTGACGGTTTAAGCTCGCATGATGTCGCCTTATTCCTTGACAGTTATGGAATCATGATTAGAAGCGGTTTTCACTGCGCCCAGCCGTTGCATGAGAAGTTTAAGCTGAAATCCTCAGCCAGGGTAAGCTTCTACATCTATAACACCCGGGAAGAAATTGACCGATTCGTTGACGTGTTAAAGGAGACTGAACAGTTCTGATGGGCAGTTTTGAAGATTATGTAGCTAGAATTGAAGAAACATGCGGTGAAGAAAGAGACTTTGTTGTTATATTCAAATATGATAAGAAAGATGAGGCAATCAAAAAGATTCTGGAAAAAGCAGCGGTAAAGAAATCAATCTCTCGGATAGTTTTTGAACTGTCATTCAGAGACATCTCTTTTCGTCTTTACGGAACTGGCAAGGCTATTTTTCGGAACTTGAAGGATAAAAACGAATTAAAGAAGGTTTTGTCTGATATTTTGTTGTGAAATGAGATTGTCAGATTTATTCTCTGATTTTAAACTTAATCTCCTTCCACACTGAGTTAACTAGTGCTCTTGTCTCTTTGTCAATAGCCATTAACAATGTGAGATAAAGAATTCCGCCTACTGCTGTCACAATTAAAGTTAGGTATATTCTTGTGGGATGTTGGATTACAGATAGAAAGATTGTCATAATGGCTGAAGCGAAAACATATTTCATAATATTCCTCCATGGGATGTTTATCGTGACCATTTTGCGTACAATAATGTATAATATAAGAAACATCGCAAAACTTACTGATGAATTAATAATACTCACGTAAAGTGCTGCTTGCAAGGGATTTTGGGCATGATTGGCTAAGATGTAGGATGCTGTGGGCAGAGTTATTGCGGAATGAAAGTATGGTAGAGAAAACACGACAAACAGTCGGCTTTTGACCAGTTCCCTAAACGATATTTTCGCCTTTTCGTCAATCCTTTCTACTCCATAAAGTACAGAGCTGAAGAGGCCCGACAGCGTTGCTACTAAGGCGTTTATCGCCAGCACGACTAAAACAGGCCAAGCATCTTTGTATATAACATTGATAATTATAACATAAGAATCTGACAACATTATTGCTCCTGCAGTCATAGGTATGGCGAACATTAAAACCATTTTCAGCGAGGTTGTTATGTCTTTAGTGTTTTTTTCGGCTAGAAGCTTTGGGTGTAATGCAAAAGCTAGAAAAGAAGAGTAGGTGATTACGCTTGCGATTTGTCCTGCAGCACCATAGTTGCTTCGGCCTTCACTTCCACCATAGGTAAATAGCATGATGAATATGAAGGCTGCTATTTGGTTGCCGACAATATTATAGATATTTGCTATGGAACCTTTAACCCATTCTTTTACGTATTCCCATCTGATTTGTTGTCTTAGTTCTTGAATAAGTAGCTTGAAGTAATACGCTGTCTGAACAGTGAAAGCTACTATGAGGCTAAGTAGAGCTCCCAGAAGAGGTTGCCTGAATTCAATGATGAGTATGTAGCCTAAAATGACTTTGCAAACTTCTGCAACAAGCAATCCATAGGCTAAGGTTTGTGGGGCTCTCGCTCGTAGGCATGCCTCTAACGCATTGATAAAATAAAGTTGTATCATCTCTATTGCGACTATGAAGTAAAGGAGAAGGTATTCTTGGCTGATACCCAGCGATGACGTTATTAAGGGAACGAGTGGAAGATAAATAATTGTAGCTATTACTGAGATTGCTAGGTTTGCGAGGATACCAGTTTTAGCTGCTCCTTCTTTGTCTCTTGCCACAAACCGCATTGTCCAGAATGGAAGGGCTCCGGCGAGTAAGGTGAAGTATGCTAGTATGTCTTTAATGTTAAACCATAAACCGTATTCTGGTTTTGTGGTTGCTCGGCCTATCATAAGCTGAAAGGCTAAGCCCGTGGCTATGCTGAGCATTTTAGCTGCAAAAATAATAAAGCCTGAATATTGGAGCCTGATTTCTTTTTTAGCCAAGGCTTCACCTCTTTATGGGGCATTGACGATATAGCTTAGGGTGCATATATTTTAATTTGATTAATTTTATGTGTTATGTGCAAATGTGTAGTTCCGAAAGGTGATGATGGTTGGTTGATAGGGTCTTGGTTACTGGCGGAGCTGGTTTTATTGGTAGCCACTTGGTGGATGGGTTGATGAATGAAGGGTTTGGTATGGTCGTTTTGGATGATTTTTCTGGTGGTAGTCGTGATAATTTGAGTCCGCATCTTGGCGAGCCTAATTTTTGTTTGGTCGAGGGTGACGTTCGAAATGAGGCTGATGTGAAAAGGTCTTTAGAAAACGTGGATGCTGTTTTTCATCTTGCTGCGACTGTCAGCGTTGATTTATCCGTGAAGAATCCTCTTCTAGTTAACGAGGTCAATGTTGGTGGGACTTTGAATGTTTTAAGAGAAAGCCTGAAGGCTCATGTTAAACGGTTTGTATATGCTTCTTCCTGCGCCGTTTACGGCCAACCTGAACATCTGCCCATTAATGAGAATCATACTACCAAGCCTACGTCTCCTTATGGGGTTTCGAAGCTTGCCGCCGAGCATTACTGCAAGGTTTTTCATGAGGTTTATGGACTTG
>Ga0209636_10007275_pt1 | contig 11300 bp, 8 predicted proteins | sample DeeMarSWOR152_54_FD_187464 | JGI IMG/M metagenome (GOLD analysis project Ga0209636, IMG submission 187464) | Marine sediment microbial communities from White Oak River estuary, North Carolina - WOR-1-52-54 (SPAdes) (version 2) | ecosystem: Environmental > Aquatic > Marine > Intertidal zone >... | reverse complement strand
CATGTCCATGCAGCATATTATCCAGTTATACGCTCATATGGTAGCTACGCGCGCGTGAGGTTTTTTAAGTTCAGGAATTATCTTTAGATTATACGAATTGTGTGTAGGAATAGTGGATATGTTTACCCGAGACTTCCTTTCTGGGCTGCGTCGTAGGGCGTTGAGGAGGGGGGTCTGGGTGAGGGTTCTTGATGGTGTTGAGCGGGGGATTTTGAGCTTGACTTGTCGGTTGGTTGATAGGGTTGAGAGCGAGGTGCTGGGTGTGGTGTTAGTGAAGATAGTGGACAAGCTGAGGGATGCGATGAAGAGCGAGTTCGTCAGGCTCATGGAGACTTATGGGTTAAATAGAGTTCGTGATGTTGTAAGGCTGACCTTGAAATGGGGTAATGAGTCTTCGATTGGTTGGGCTCGAGATCTTGGATTTGTGAGGTATCTGACCGCTATGAGAGTCAATGGTGATAATGAGTGGGGCATTCACTTCTGAAACAAAGGTTTTCGCGCGTATTTTAAATGGGTTCGAAGATCGCTACTGAATCTGAGGAAGTCCTCATATCTTCTGATAAGCCCTTACTCACTATTATTATTCCTGCCTTAAATGAGGCAGGGAGCATTGGACTGGTGCTGGATGAGATTTCTAAGGCTTTAATGGATGTTAACTATTCTGTCGTCGTTGTGGATGGCAATTCTATTGATGGTACGGATAAGATTGCTGCGGAGAGGGATGCTATAGTAATCGATCAGCGTGATAGTGGTTATGGCGATGCGCTTCTGACCGGTTTTCATTATGCGAGAGACAAGCTGGATCCATTATTGATTGCAATGATGGATGCCGACATGACCTATGATCCTAAGGACATCAAGGTCCTGATGGAGCCTATTGTTAAAGGGGATAAAGACCTGATGATTGGAAACCGATTATTAGGAATAGAGATGGAAGCAATGTCCCATTTTAACAGGGTTGGTAACAGGTTTCTCTCGTGGTTAGTCCGTCGCTTTCTCAGAGTTAAGATATCTGATACGCAGTGTGGTTTGAGGGTTTTTAGGGCCGATATTTTGGATAGTCTCGATCTTACGAAGGGGGGTATGCAGTTAGCTACTGAGATGCTGGTTGAGGCTAAGTTCTCAGGTGCTAGGATAGCTGAGGAGCCGATCAGATATAGGCCTAGGATTGGTAGAACGAAGCTTATACCTGTTAAAGATGGGTTGTTGATATTGGGTACGATTTTGAGGTTGATGCGTGATACGGAGCCTCTTTTGTTCTTCGGCGGTATAGGTTTTATTTTGGGGGCGTTGGGCTTCATTTTGGGTCTAGATGTGACTCTACAGTGGATCATAACTGGGCGGGTCGTGAGGATGGCATCTGTAGTCCTCTCCGTGCTTCTAATTGTTGGGGCTATGCAGTTCTTCACAATTGGACTTGTGGCTGACATGATCAAGGGTTTAAGAAAAAGTGTGAAACGGTCACTAGGAAATTATGAGTGATATAAGCATCGTTTTGCCTACTAGAAATAATGAAGACAATATAGGGGGTCTTCTTTCCAAAATTTTTTCGCAGAAGGTAGATAGAGGTATAGAGGTTCTAGTTCTTGATTCATCGGATGATCGAACTCCAGATATCGCTTCAGAGTATTCGGAGAATGAGAACTTGAGGGTTGTTCGTGTTGAGCCTGAGGATTACAATTATGGTGGCACGCGTAACTATGGTGCTTCACTTACTTCGGGAGAATATATCGTTTTTATTTCAACTGATGTTGACATTCGAGACGAATTTTGGTTGAAAAAGCTGACTGCGCCTCTTAAGAATCCTTTAGTAGCCGGTGTTTATGGACGGCAATTACCTAAAGTGGGAGCCACTCCTTTGGAGGAGTTTTTCATAAAATATACATATCCAGAGGATGGAAAAGAATACTACTTACAGAATAATGTGAAGATATCCGACTTTTTCTTTTCGAACACGAACTCTGCCATTAGTCGCAATGTTTGGAAGAAAATACCCTTACCTGAAATGTTGAAAAGCGAAGATCAGGAGTGGGCAAAAAGATCTTTGTTGGCTGGTTATAAAATAGTCTATGAGTCTAAAGCTATTGTTTATCATTCTCATTATTATACTTTAAAGACGGTATTTCAAGAGTATTTTGACTCAGGAGCTACATTGCCATATGTTTATAATGATGATAGGATAGCTCCTCCTAATTTTCTTAAAAGAGGATTAGAATATGAAGTTGCTCAATTCAGATATTTTATGGAGAAAGGTTACTTGAAATATATACCTTATTCCATTTTATATGATTTTATGAAATTTTTAGGATATTTTTTTGGTACTAAATATAAGTATATGCCAATTAAATTGAAAAAAGCTTTGTGTAAAAAGTCGAATCATTGGGATAAGTATAGTGATGCTATCCCTATTCATGATGATTTTAATATTAAATATAATTTTTCTAGTGGAGAAAATTTGATATGAATTTTTTCGATAAGAAAATCCTCGTTACGGGTGGAGCTGGTTTTATAGGATCTCATTTAGTTAAAAAACTTGTAGATATTGGAAGCGATGTCACGGTTGCGGATGATCTATCGAGGGGCTCAAAAAGAAATCTGGAATCTATTATAGACAGTATTGATTTTCGAAAAGTTGATGTGATGAAGATGGAAAATTGTAAGGTTGTGACCGAAGACGCCGAACTTGTGTTTCATTTAGCTGCTTCTGTAGGAGGCATACAGTTCATTACTAAGAATAACGTTGGTGGATTAACGCCAAGCATTTTGATGAATACCAACATATTGGAGGCGTGCAGGATCAATGATGTTGAGAGGTTCCTTTTCACCAGTTCGGCTTGTGTTTACCGAGATCGTGGAAAGGGTTTGAACCATTTTAAGGAAGAGGATGCGATCCCAGCAAACCCCCTTACAACTTATGGCTGGGCAAAGATTTTAGGCGAAGTTCTTTGTAAGGCCTATTATAATGATTATGGAATTAAATGTTCGGTTCCAAGGATCTTTAATGCGTATGGTGAAAACGAAAATTTAGATCCCAGGTGGTCCCATGTTATTCCGTCTTTGATACGCAAGGCGATTTTGTATCCCGAGACGGAGTTTTCTGTCTATGGGGATGGTGAGCAGGAGAGAGCCTTTCTCTATGTCAAGGATTGTGTGGAAGGGTTACTGCTAAATATGGAGAAGGTAATTGATGCCGAACCTCTAAACCTGGGTAGCGATGAAGTCGTATCTATTAGTGATTTGGCGAAAAGGATCATGAATATCTCTGATAAGGAAATTGATATTCAGTATGATCTTACAGGTCCCAGAGGAACGGACAGGTACTGTGCAGATATTTCGAGAATGTGGAAAATACTGGGTTGGAAACCTGATACGCCTCTTGACGAAGGCTTAAAATTGACTTATGAATGGACTTTTGGTGAGTTGAATGTATCAAGATAGGAAAGTGTTAGTGACTGGAGGTGCCTCCTTTATCGGTAGCCATCTAGTTGATTCTTTGATCAAAGAGGGGGCGGAAGTATTGGTGGCTGATGATTTTTCCAGTGGTAGATTGGAGAATTTGGAGTATCCACTTGTTGAAAAAGTTCGAGGGATTTTGAGTTGGGAAAATCTAACGGTAAAGGAGGGCGATCTAAAGGATAAGTGTTTCACGAAAGCTGTCGTAAAAGATATCGATATCGTTTTTCATCTAGCGGCTTCACATGGAGGGAGAGGATATATCCAGACTCATCCTGCTGAGTGTTGTACCAACATGATTTTGGATCAGCTGGTTTTTGAGGAGGCGTACAATGCGGGTGTAGATAGAATCTGCTTTGCTAGTTCTGCTTGCGTTTATCCATCTTATCTCCAGATGGAAGAGAGTTCTAATTATTTATTAAAAGAAGAGGATGCTGATCCTTTTCAACGAGATAGGGCTTTTGCGGATTTGGAGTATGGATGGGCAAAGCTGATGGGTGAGATGGCCCTTAATGCATATCACCGCCAATATGGTATGAAAACTTCCTCGGTTAGGATCTTTACTGCTTATGGACCTCGTGAAAATGAGACTCATGCTATCATTGCTTTGATAGCGAAGGCCTTCATTAAAATGGATCCTTATATCATCTGGGGGAACGGAGAGCAGGATAGGAACTTCACTTATGTGCAAGATATAGTGGATGCGATGATGCTTGCCGCTGAAAAGATCGATGATGGCTCTCCTGTTAACGCCGGAAGAGAGGATAGAATTACGATAAATGAAGCAGCAGGGCTTGTATTTGATATAGTTGGATGGCGACCAGAAAAAATTAAGTATGATCTCACTAAGCCTCAAGGAGTGGCTTCAAGAGCAGCAGACTTGACAAGGGCAAGAAATATACTCGATTGGGAACCAGAGATATATTATAAAGAAGGATTTGAGAAGACAATTCAATGGTATCGAAAAAATAAAGATATTAAAAATGTAAAGAAAAATCTTAATTTATTCCTTATTGAACGTTAAGAGGAAAAAAATAATAATGAAAAAAATAAAAGTTGGTATAGTTGGTTGTGGATTTATAGCAAGTACAAGACATATTCCAGCATTTTTAAAATTAAAGAATACAGTTAATATCGCAGCTGTTTGTGATGTTAATGAATCATTAGCTAATTCAACAGCAAAGAAATATAATATACCAAATAGCTATTCTAATATTAAGAATATGTTAAAAAAAGAAGATCTTGATATTGTTGATATATGCGTACCTCCCAGTATACATGCCATTGTAGCATTAGAAGCTATAGAAAAAAATTGTAATATTCTTCTAGAAAAGCCAATGGCGCTCACTATTTCAGATTGTGATAATATAATTAAATATGCTAATAAATACAATGTGACTCTTAGTGTAATTCATAATGAAATTTTTTATCCAGTTATTATGAAAGCTGAAAAATTAGTGAAAAATGGCGATATAGGCGATTTTATAGGTATGAGATGGTTTCGCTTAACCCCGAAAAGTGAATATCTTACAACACCTAATCATTGGATTCATAAATTACCTGGAGGCATAATTAGTGAAACTGGACCTCACGGTGTATATACCTCATTACGTTTCATAGGTAATATTAAAGATTCTACTATAATTGCGCAAAAAAACACGAAATACCCTTGGGTGTTATTTGACGATTATAGAATAGAGCTAGAAGGAGATAAAGGTATTAGCTCAATTATGATATCTCATGCTACAAATCAATTACGTGCTTATATTGAATTAATAGGGACTGAAGGATTATTAAATATAGATTTATATAAGATGAGTTTAATTCATTACAAACTTAAATCTTTAAAAAATACATCATTAGCCTTATCTTATATCTCAACAATTAATCAAACAATCAAAAATTTAATAAAAAATACATCATATGTAATTTTTAATAAATTAAAATATAGTCATGATATAGCAATAGAAAATTTTGTTACTAGCATATTAGAAGAAAAAACTCCTTTTGTTTCTCCCTATGAAGGTAGAGAAACAGTAAGAGTGATAAATTCGTTAGTTAAAAAACTTAGCATCCAGTATCCCCAGAAGAAAGCAGAGAGAAAAATAGAGTAAAGGAAATGATTGTTCAGAAACTCGCTCGGAAAAAAGAAAAAATAATTAGTTGATGATGTTGACAGTAGGAGAAATCGTTACGCTTATTTTTTTTTACATAGCGACCTTTCCTATGGGATTTATTTTACTGAATATATTTTTCCATAACATTTTAAAGCTTATACCTTTTGTGCTAATTTTAGGGCTTTCTTTATCATTTGGTTTGGTTTTAAATGTGATTTTCCTATCAATTACTGCATTTTTTATAATATCCTTGGAATCATTCCTAATAATAACTGTTCTATCTTGGTTAGGATTTTTACTTTTTATTACAAAAAGACCAGTTAACTATGGTCATTTCAACTTGCTTTCAAATCTTACCTCTCTTATAGTATTATTGATATCTTTTTTTTATGTTGGTTACTATCTAGTTAATACTCCGTGGCATGCTGCTGATGATGCAAGACGTTACGGGTTTATGACTTCTCTTTTGAGATATAATGGTAAAAATACTATGACACTTTTTCCATATTCAGATATATCTACATCGATGGAGAGGGGAGTCTCAATAATTGCTGCAAACATTGCTGAGATTGGTGGATTCCAGAACGGAAAGGCAGTTATGGTGGCTGGTTCATTAGCTGTCATTCTAGTACCGATTCTTTTGTATGCAATTATGTTCTCTCTCACAGATAAGAATTTTTTGTCTTTAATTGCAGCTTTAATCAGTTATAACGTCTATAACCATCCATATGGTATGTCCATATGGTGTAGATTTTTTAGCGGCAACTATGGAAATGTATATGGCTTATTTTTTATACTCATATATATATGGTCCATATTAAACTCTTCAAAGGATATAGATAAACAATTCACAATTTCTTTGTTTCTACTAATGGCTTCATATTTTGTATACATGGGATATGTATTACATATGTTCATATTTACTTTTTCTCTAATTTTTGTGAGAATTATGCAAAATAGATCTCTTTCTATGGATGATTGTAAAAAAATAACTATCCTGTTTTTTCCGGTAATAGTTGTGATTATGCTTTTGTATTGGCCAAATCTCTTTCCGAAATTGATTAATTTGTTTTTTTGGCCAATTTTAGATCGGTTTTCAAAAAATAGACTTGTTGAAATGCCTCCAAGCATAGAAAATCTAGATTATGCTTTGAATTTATCGTACTTTAGTCAAAATGTGGAGAGTATACTGTTAATACCATTAATGATAAGCGCTGTGATAGGCTTATTTCAAAAGGATCGCCTACGTAACTTATTCTCTTACTTTTATTTGTTTATATCCACAATTGTCACATTTTATGCCCTAAGCGGATTAACTCGAGCATTATTTCTTGTACCTAAAAGGACAGCTCTGGTAGCAAACTACTTAACATATTTAATGTTGTTATTATTACTGCATCACTATTACAATACATTCAATTTATCCAAAATAGAAATCAAAAAGTTCAAAACTCATATACCAATGATACGTTTACATATACCGAATAGAAAGGCTCTTTTGAATTTATGTATATTGTTTTTATCAATGTTGCTTTGTATCTTGTCTCTAGTTCCTCATTTAACGTATTCATATCCTAAGAATAAATCTTGGTATGTACATATGTCTTATTTTGAGCCGAACTTTAAAGCCGCGCTATGGTTGAATAAACATGTTACTTCCTCTGATTTAATTCTGAATGACATGGCCTTCACAGGATATATGCTGTTATCAATGGGGGTATTCAACCTCACCTATGCTGATCCGATTTCATATATTCCGAGCAACCGTGAAAGGGCGATAGATTTATGGAATGTATGGATCGATCCATATGATGAAGTCGCAATAAGGAATCTTTTATTTCGCTATAATGTAACTTATATCTTGTCCGACGCAGATTGGAAAATTTTTGCTCTACGCATCTCTGAATTGGAATATGTAACGAAAAATGGGTGGATGCAAAAACCTTATTTTCCAATGGAAATATGCAGAATATTCGATACATATCCATTCTTGGAGATTGTTTTTAAACAAGATCTCGCTAGAGTTTATAAGATCCTACCTGATAAACTCCAGAATTATACAGTGATTGATAGAGCCATAGTGGATGATGAGCAAACAAACTTTTTGGAATTCATCGAGTTGGGGGGAGGGTAATATAGGGACTCCAATTATGAGCGATATCGTAGATGTTGTAAAATCTGGTTATATGTCATTGAAAATAGAGATACCTCCAGGAAACAATAGCAGAGCTAACATATTCCACAAGTTTAGTTCTATTCAAGATTGGAGTAAAAATGAATACATCATATTACAATTTTATGGACAATGTACAAATAAGGCGATTGAATTTGTAATAAAAGACGCTAAAGGGAAAAAACAATGGTGGATATTCAAAGATGAATTTCTAGGTTGGAAACAGTTGACTATTCCCTTAAACTCAAGTTTAGGATGGAAACAATCAGATGATTACACAGACCTATCAAATATACAGTCAATCGATCTACACTTTACACCAGAATTAGGCGATATTTTTTTCTTAGACAAGATTATTCGAAGAGAGATCCAAAAGGGATAAGTCGAATAGGTATGCTAACGCACGCGCAAAAGTATATTATTATATCTATAATAGAATACATTTTTCTTTATATAGTTTTATGGATGAAAATTTAAATATGTGTAAAAATGTCATTATTTTAGTGGTCGATGCACTGAGAAAGGAAATATTATCCAGACCATTTATAGATAAATATCAGAATATATCTAGTTTAAAAAATAAAAGTATAGAATTTAAAAACGCATATTCTTGTACAAATATGACGGATCCCTCTATTACCTCATTAATGACAGGAAAACATCCATTATCTTCAGGAATAATAGAGCATGGTCGCAGTTTATATGATTATAAAAATGAAATATCTTTGTTAACATTTTTACCAAGTATACTTAAAAATCATGGTTATAGAACATATGCTATAGATTGGTTGGGAAGGTGGCATAAAACAGGTTTTGATTTTTATAGCGGGATTAGGGATGCTAAAAAATCATATAAAAGAAAATTAATTTCATATATACCTCATAAAATTAAATACCGAATTGATAACTTATATTATTCTTTTTTTAATAAAAATAGGAGTATGCCTTATCCTGATGGTTCAGAACAAGTTGAAATTGCTTGCAATATTCTTAAAAAAAATAAAAATAACCCATTTTTATTATTTATTCATTTTTGGGACACCCATTTTCCTTATAATTGTAAAGAAAATAATAATGTATATTTTAATAATGATTTAAAAAATATAAATTTAAGTTATAATTTTGATAAATTATCAGATATTACTTGTCGTAATTTTTATAAATCGTATTTTAAGAAATTTAAATTTGAAGGAAAAACCATTAAAGACATAATAATTTCTTATTATTGTTCAATAAAATATGTAGATGTTTGTTTAGGTAAATTAATAAATACTTTAATAAATTTAAATATATTAAATGATACAATAATATTCTTCTTGTCTGATCATGGTGAAAGTTTAGGAGAACATGATATATTCTTTAATCATGTTGGATTATATGAAACTAATTTAAATATTCCTTTATTAATATATAACAATGAATATGAACCAAAGAATATAAAAAACGAAGTATTAAATATAGATATTACTCCAACTGTGATTGATATGTTGAATATTAAATTAAAAAATAAATTTGATGGTATAAGTATAGTTCCATTTATTAAAAATAAAAAAAATATTGAAAAAAAATCCTTGTTATTTATAGAAGATTCGTGGTATTCAGGCAAGAGAATTGGAATAAAATATTATAATTATAAATATATAAAAGATTATAATGAATATAGTAAATGTAAATATTGTAATATAAGACATTTACCAGAAATAGAACTATATGATTTAAACAAAGACCCTAATGAATTAAATAATATTGTGGATGAGAAAAATATATTAAAAAATGACTTAGATCAAATAATTAATTTAAAAATACTTCAACACACATCAAAATAATATTTTTTTTTAAAAAAAATAAAACTACACGCGCACACCATTATTTATAAGGAGGCATCATTTTTACTACTCACAAATATTATCTCAAAGAAGGTTTGCCATAGACCTAAAAACGTAAACAACCATAAGGAGTACTATTAATAAAGTAAATATATTTTTCATTTCTTTTTTCTGGATATAAGAAAAAATTAAAACATAACCTAAACTAGAGAGCAATCCAAAAGGTATGTTATATAAAAGTCTACTCATATTTGTAGCATCAGAGAATAAAAAACCTGTCAAGCTAATTGTTATAAACGTCGTTAAATAGAGTTTAGCAACAGAACTTCTATCTAAAAATAGAATGCCTCCAATAGTTAACCCAAGAAGTAATAAATTAGACATAATTCCGCCATACAGGGCTCTAAAAACAGATATATTATTATGCCAAAAATTAGACAATCCAGAAATACCACTTAAAGCCGTAGAAGAAGCAGAAACTACACCATGTCCATGAAAAATAAAAATCTTCAAAACCTCAGATAAAGATAAAGAAGTAAAATAAATCAACATTACTCTAAATATTTTTTTATCACCAAATTCATAATATGTTATTAATAAAGCTATAAAAAAGGCAACCAAATATTGAAATAGGGTCCAAGTATGTGTAAACACTAATAAACATCCAAACAAAGAAGCAAATATCAAAAACATTTCACTCTTCTTTCGAATAGCTTTGAACAGGAAACCCAGAGAAACATAGATGAGGCATAATCCCAACATGTTAGCCAAGAAATATGAGTACATTCCCACCGTGACCTGAAACCCACATACAGTGAAGAAAGCCGCCCAAACCCCCAACCTTGTATTATTAAAAACCTCCGATGCAAAAAAGAAGGTTGTTAAAGCCAATAACGGGTTTAAAAGAATGGGCAGAAATCTGACGGCTGTAACCACATCCAAATCGAAGAGCTTCTGGAACCCATAAATAGTGAAGAATATCATAGGTCTCGTACGGTTCCAGGCCTCAAACGCGAGAAAAATGTCCTTCTCAACAATCCTAGCATCATAAACATAATGGTGTATATCCACCCCTACATCAAGACTTTTAGGATTTATGGCCTTGCTGTATGGATAGACAGCCGCGACAACACCCAACACTATGACGAAAAACAAGAAAAGAAAATTTGTAAAATTGTTAGATTCACCGCTCTCTGCAACCTCTCGTATGGAGAATGGCCTCTTGTTAAACAAGTACGAAAAAATTTTACGAAAACGTGCTCCAATCTGTAATCTAGAAAAAAAATCATTAAATCCAATAAGAGAGCTCAAAAAATCAATTAAAATAATTATAAGAATAAAAACGACAATTAATGGGGCTAAATTTCCAGCAATATAGAAGAGATCCATCTCCAGCTCGGCGAACCAGCCGAAAGGAGAAACGAACCCAAAAGGGTAAACAACCCAATATATCAACACCAGAGATTCAAACCCCGTAATCAATACCAAAAAACAAAACAGAAACTCACCGGGATCTACGAAACGATACAACACCAATACGATTTGCATGATAGAAAACGTAGCCACCGCCGCCTCGAACCCGAAGAGAAAATGCACAAACAGAGTCCCAACCGAGGACACGAAGACCCCCAGAAAATCCCTCCTCAACAACAAACACGCCAACACCACGAACGCAACAGGCAACAGCACCGGGACCAGGCTGAACCCAAGATCGAACCTAAGATAATACAC
>Ga0209636_10007274_pt1 | contig 11300 bp, 13 predicted proteins | sample DeeMarSWOR152_54_FD_187464 | JGI IMG/M metagenome (GOLD analysis project Ga0209636, IMG submission 187464) | Marine sediment microbial communities from White Oak River estuary, North Carolina - WOR-1-52-54 (SPAdes) (version 2) | ecosystem: Environmental > Aquatic > Marine > Intertidal zone >... | reverse complement strand
GAACTGTTGGGTTGCCTAGAATTGTTGTTGGTAGGAGTTCTTGGGGGGTTAAGGTGGTGGATGGGTTTGTTCCTGAGATGTCGACGGGTGAGGTGAAGAGTCCTGGGAGGATTACGAAGGCTATGATTGCTGCTGTTGCTATTACAGCGATCGCCACGACTGCAATTATAGCTATAATTTTCGTGTTCATGTTGATTCGCAACCTTTTCAATAGGATAGTTTGATTAGTAGATAACTTTTATGGAAAGATTAAGTGGAGCCGTTGTGTCATGGTGCCATAGCTCCATAGTGCCACAGTGACGGTGGAAAGCGGAAAGGCAAGGTTGATTCAGGGAGAAAAACCTCTATTCCAATAGATTATGCATAGTCATTCAAAGGTTTGGTTGAAATGAAAGAACTAGTCAGAATTATGGAAACGGAAAAGAGGTGATAGTTGAGTTGAAAGAATACGAATGTGTGGAAGTTAAAGACCACAAGGATGTCGGTAGAACAATTGAGCAATGGCAAAAGAATGGATGGCATCTACACACCTACACTTGCACTCAATACGGAATCGGTGGCGACGTTCATCACCACTTGTTATTTGAAAAGGGCGAGTAAGACAAACTTTTTTTGTCTTCATTGAATTCGAATACCAAGCATGAGCCTCGCCAGCTGGCACTCAACGTTTCTTTTTCCCAAGCGTGCGTCAAAAGGTTGGTACGCAATAAAACTTTACTCCCAACCAACCAACTAAACGGTTAAGTTGAAAACCCTACCAACGCACGGTTAACGGCATTAAATTTTGATCCAACCAACCAAGGAATTCAACCGTGGATTTGTGGAAGGCATTGATAGGCTAAAAGCAACCTGAAAGGCATGTGAGTTGGAAGGGAGAAGGCAGATTGCGAGGCGAGTGCGCGCGTATTATCAGAAGCAGTGATCAACTGTTATCTGAAGCGTTGTGAGGTTTGCAGTCATGTCATATACATGTCCCAAGTCGGTTTCATCATAGCCCCAAGCATAGTGTGCCTTTATTTGAGTATCATCAAAGGTTAGAGTATCAAGTCGACGCCAAACATATTCTCCCTTAACATGGATGAAAGTTGTCCCCGCTATCAATTCAGCTTCTTTCTCAGTCAAGCCATCGCTTATGTTGACGCACACGAAGACATCCACGCTCCACATACCGTTGACAACGACCTCGAACTTGGTCACACCCGAAGATGCTTCTTGGTTCTTTTCAGTCCACACGCCCCTGTCCATTTCAATCCAAGCGTAAGCTACCAAAGGAAGAGCGATGGCTACCATCATTCCCACAACCAGCAGTTTCTTCCTCAATCTCATCACCAAACAAGAAGAAGATCAAAGAAGAATTTAGTTCTATGCAATAGAACAAATGTTCTAAATCTAGAACAGTAGGTAATATGTGCTCTGGAGCGTCCGAAACTTATAAGCCAAGCAATTGTAGGTTGTTCTGAGGGCTATCAATGGAGGACCGTGAAACGAAGTTGAAAGGAACGACGCTTCGGGTTTACTGGCATCTTGTGAGAAGCGGGAAATCAACCACCATCAGGCGTCTTCAGAGAAGTCTAGGTTTTTCAAGTCCAAGTGTGGCATCATATCATCTTGAGAAGCTTATGGACATGGATCTTGTCAAGAAAAATGTCATGGGAGACTACGAACTGAAGAAAACAGTTAGCTTGGAGGCAATGAGCTCCTTTGTGAGGATCAGCCATCTGATGATTCCGCGATACATATTCTACACAACCTTTTTCTTCACTCTTCTCATAGTGTTTGTAGTTGGATATGCTAGCTCACTATCCCTGCAAGGTGTCTTCGCTTTGGTCTTTGGAGTGAGTGGGCTTGTTATCACAGGATACGAAACGTGGAGGCAGTGGAGGCTGAAACCTGTTTGACCAGTGTTCTAAAGAATAGAACTATAGCCACGAAAAACTATAAACAGTGAGAAGATAAACATGCAATTCAGACTGTTGCACGCGATTCTATCTGGAATAGTAATAGCTATAGTGCTTGGTTTCTCTCTGATTCCCACCACATGGCAAACAATCAGCCAAGAACCAACCTTTGGACCAACGATTGATGTCACAACAATCATCGGAATAATCGCCTCAGTCGCTATCATGGCAATCACTCTGCTCTCGTTCAAATTAGTGAGAAGAACAGAAGAGTAAACAAAAAACATGATTTTGCGCGCGCAGTATTAAGCAATTTATCAGCGATTCGTTTGATTAGCTTTCGATAATCTAAAGAAGCCTTTTATCCGATCATCTTGATTGCTGAACACTATTCTAGGAGAAGTTTTGCCTCTCTTAAGCGATACTCTTATTCCACCCAACAAACACAACCACCATTCCAGGGCCAAAGATCATAGAAGCAACCCTATTCCCAATGTTATCAACATTCACCAACTTCCCATCCCCCGTAACCGCATTAATGTTTAATAGGTGCAAATCTTTCTACTATTCTAGTGCGCCAGAAGTGGACATGGAAAAATGAGACGCCTTGCATTTTCTATCTGCTTTCTCATCTTTTTCCTATTCATCAGTGTAAGCTATTCAATAGAACCCGTCGTCATCGAGTTCTTCTATTATAAACCCTGCACATGCAAAGAAGAAGAATACGCGATATACGTGCACAACAAGCAGGTAGTAGCTGACATTGAAAGCGACTATGGATCAAAAGTCATGGTCAAAAGAATATACTTCTACTCCATAGAAGCACAAAAAATCTATCAATATGGCCTTGGACTCGGAGACTGGAATACCGTCGTCATAAACTACGAAAGAGTAATCGATAGAAACAACGTCAACGAAACCCAAGTAAGAGAAATCATTAACGCATATCTAAACGACTCAATACATGACATCACCATAATCAGAATTATACCGTCCAACTCAACAGTTGAAATCGGAGAAAAAATAAACATCATCGTCTCCTCAAAAAACCTTGGAATCGAAACTGAAGACTTCAACGTGAACGCTTACTGCAACGACTCTCTAATTGGAACACAACTAATCACGGATTTAAAGCCACAGACTGAGTTCACACTGACCTTCGTTTGGGACACAACAAGCCAAACCCCAGGAAACTACATCATAAAAGCGGAAGCCGAACCTGTCTCAAATGAAACCATCTTGGAAAATAACACCTATGTTTATGGTGAAGTTGAAGTCCAAAATCCATCCTTCAGCAGCCCGACAGCAATGTTCATGCTCGCCTTCTCCTTTGGTTTCTTTGAAACCTTCTCTCCATGCCTAATCATACTACTATCCTTCATACTCAGCTACACAATAGACAAGACAACACGCTTCAAAGAAGGATTTTCAAAAGTCATGATCTTTGGAACTGGCTTTCTATTTGCCACCTTACTTCTCGCAGTGACTCTTGGATTGATTTTTCTATCTATGCCAATGCTTCAATATTCTTTAACATGGGGTGTTTGCGTCTTCGCTCTCATTTTTGGCCTGAATCTACTGGGCATCTTGAGGTTCCCTTCTAAGATATCCCTTCAATCAAAACCTTTGATCCAAAAATTGACTGGAAAGTATGTAATAACATACGCTGGGCTCTTTCTTCTCGGATTCACTTTCTACTTTCTAGACCCATGCATCGCTCCCATCTTCGTTTCAATGATACCTATACTGCTCCCTGAAATGCTCCTCTTCACTCTTTCTGTATTTTCCCTAGGAGCAATCATTCCCTTCATTGGAATTGGACTTTTTGCTGGCTCAGTCTCAAAGCTAGTCAGAATCACTTACAGACATCGATTTAAAGTAAGAGCAATCAGCGGTCTGATTCTGATAATTTATGCCCTATACGTCATCATCTCTTATCTTCTTCCCACCTAACCAAATAACCCCTTTTAAAAGCTGAACCACCCTCCCACGATCCAAAGATCATAGAAGCAACCCTATTCCCCGTACCATCAACATTCACCAACTTCCCACCTCCAAAACAACATTGCTACAATCAAGGAGTTCACATTTTTCAATATATAAACAAAAAAAGAAGCGAGATTCTAACCTTTTCTCCTTGAAAAAAGATTTTTTGCCACTCTTTTTTTAAACGAAATATATAAATACACGTCGCAGTGCCTTTAGAGATTTTTGGAGGACAAAACCATGGAAGAAGAAGACTGGGAAGAAGAAGAGGAAGAAGAAGAAGAGGAGTGGTAAAACAGTGCCAAAGAAGAAAGGAAAGAAAGGAAAGAAAGCAAAAGAACAATAAAACTCAACTAACGTTTCTTACACTCCCCTTTTTTTCACTTTCAAATAAAATTTATCCACGCAGGCATACAACATTTCTGAAAGGGTTTCAAGCCCGCGCAAAAAGTCTTCTAAGACTTATACCAACCCAAAGAGAAAACAAACTTAGTCCCCTCTTTATTCAATGAAAAGAACTGCTAACACTAACTCAACAATGCTTATTAACTTGGAAAGTAACGTTTATATTTGCGAAGACCAGCCACTAACGGCTACTATGAATCGCACAAACTAGCCGTAACTATCGGCGGCTTCAACCCAGACAAAAAGGCGAAAACGCCCCACTGAATGAAGACGGTTGACCTCCAGTTACGGCAACAAAAAATGAAGACCTAAGCAACGTTTTAGGTCCGAAACAGGCTCAAAAGGCGCACAACCCCCCCAAATCCAACCAACAACAGGCCAAAACTCCCAAAAAACAAATCCGGTTGATCCTGCCGGACCCTACTGCTATCGGGGTGGGACTAAAACATGCTAGTCTAACGTCTCCAAGCCACGGAGGAGACGTGGCAAACAGCTCAGTAACACGTGGCCAACCCAACCTTGAGACAGGAACAACCCCGGGAAACTGGGGACAATTCCCGATAGGCGAGGAACCCTGGAATGGGTCCTCACCCAAAAGGTGTCCGAACCATGCTTCAGACATCGCTCAAGGATGGGGCCACGGCCGATCAGGCAGTTGGTAGGGCAAAGGCCTACCAAACCTATAACCGGTACGGGCCGTGAGAGCGGAAGCCCGGAGATGGGAACTGAGACAAGGTCCCAGGCCCTACGGGGCGCAGCAGTTGCGAAAACTCCGCAATGCACGAAAGTGTGACGGGGCTACCCCGAGTGCCGTCCGCTGAGGATGGCTTTTCCACGCCGTAAGGAAGCGTGGGAATAAGGAGAGGGCAAGTCTGGTGTCAGCCGCCGCGGTAAAACCAGCTCTCCGAGTGGTAGGGATGATTATTGGGCTTAAAGCGTCCGTAGCCAGCCTAACAAGTCTCTCGTCAAATCCAACGATCCAATCGTTGGACCGCGGGAGATACTGTCAGGCTAGGAGGCGGGAGAGGCCGACGGTACTCTTGGGGTAGGGGTGAAATCCTATAATCCCAGGAGGACCACCAGTGGCGAAGGCTGTCGGCTGGCACGTGCTCGACGGTGAGGGACGAAAGCTTGGGTAGCAAACCGGATTAGATACCCGGGTAGTCCAAGCTGTAAACGATGCGGGCTAGGTGTTGGGGTGGCTACGGGCCACTTCAGTGCCGCAGTGAAGGCGTTAAGCCCGCCGCCTGGGGAGTACGGCCGCAAGGCTGAAACTTAAAGGAATTGGCGGGGGAGCACCACAAGGGGTGAAGCTTGCGGTTTAATTGGAGTCAACGCCGGGAACCTTACCGGGGGCGACAGCAGTATGATAGCCAGATTAACGGTCTTGCTTGACGAGCTGAGAGGAGGTGCATGGCCGTCGCCAGTTCGTGCCGTGAGGTGTCCTGTTAAGTCAGGCAACGATCGAGACCCGCGTCCCTTGTTGCCTCTGAGGAGAATCTCCGATGGGCAAGACTAGGGAGACTGCCGCCGATAAGGCGGAGGAAGGAGCGGGCCACGGCAGGTCAGTATGCCCCGAATCCCCCGGGCTACACGCGAGCTGCAATGGCAGGGACAGTGAGTTCCGACTCCGAGAGGAGGAGGTAATCTCGAAACCCTGTCGTAGTTGGGATCGAGGGCTGGAACTCGCCCTCGTGAATCATGGAATCCCTAGTAATCGCGCGTCATCATCGCGCGGTGAATACGTCCCCGCTCCTTGCACACACCGCCCGTCGTTCCACCCAAGTGGGGTTTGGGTGAGGCGTGGTCTTCTTGGCCATGTCGAATCTAGGCTTCGTGAGGGGGGAAAAGTCGTAACAAGGTGGCCGTAGGGGAACCTGCGGCCGGATCACCTCCTATGTAAGTGTGGCTGTGTTGGTTGGAGGGGAAAGATGCGCCTTCAATGAGCCAAAAAATATTTTTTTGTTTCTTCTCTTTCTTCTTCACCATTTTTCCGTGTTGTTAACACTGAATTTTTTATTGTCAGATGAGGGGAGAGTGTTTGGTTTTGCTGTGATGACAAAAGTGAAAAGCGCGTGCAACAAATTATTCTTTGACTGTTGGTTAGTGGGGTTCGTGTGAACATGGCGATCCGATTTAGTCATCATGCATTGGAAAAGGCGCGTAGAAGAGGCGTAAACATGTCACACGTATATCAGACGTTGAAGATTCCAGATGAATTGTATGAGGATGTTGAGCATGGAACGATGATAGCTGTGAAAAGGACGAATGACAAATTCATCATACTCGCTTATAGAGAGAAGGGTGAAGCAGTTAAGATTATAACTCTCTACTACACCACTAAGCTTGATAGACTCATAGGATCAAAGACGGTGAGAGGTACATGGAAGAAGGTAAAGTGAGAGCGTGGTATGATAAATCAGAAGATATATTGTACATGCTCTTCAAAGAAGGACCAAGCTACGAAGTAGTCGAAGCTGACCCAGATGTTCACCTCGAACTCGATGAGAAGGGTAAAATCATAGGAATAGAGATATGGAATGCAGAAAAAAGCGGGCTCATAAAACAGGTAGCTAAAGCCATAGCCGAACCAGCATAAGCTCAGTTAACACATTCTTCTCTCTGTGTTGATAACGCTGAGGAAAAATTTTGGTTATCATTATCAACTGATGAGTGGAGCAGCCGTTCTGGCTTTCTGATTTTGGAACTGATGTTGTTTGAGGTTCTGTTAGGATGAAGCCCTATGATATCAGCTGATAAGTCTGTTTTCAATGAGTGTTGAGTGTGTGTTCTTCTTTCTCTGTTTGAAAAATGGTAAAAATTTTTTGGTTTTTTCATCAATTGCAGGATGGAGCAGTGATTTCAGCTTTCTGATTTTGGATTGGGATTTGTTTTGGGTTCTTTTTGGTTGCTCCGAATTGATAGAAGTTGAAAACCTATTATCAGAAAAGATATTATTTGGTGAATGTGAATAAAATCGGGTTGTGGAATATAGAGGACCAGCAATCCAGCGTGGTTAAGACATCGCCCTCACGTGGCGAAGATCGCTGGCCCACCAAAAATTAATTACAAAAAAAGAATGAATAGAAACAAGGGGAAGAGAATGGCTAAGATAGAGAAAGTACCCATAAGTCGCATAGTTATAACGGGAGACAATCCAAGACAAGAATTTAACGGAGAAAGCTTGAGGAGTCTAGGTGAAAGTATAAAAACATATGGTTTACTTCAGCCAATCTTAGTTAGACCAAGAGGAGATTACTATGAACTTGTTGTTGGAGAACGAAGACTAAAGGCCTCAGAATTGGTTGGCTTGACCGAAATTGAGGCTAGAATAGAAGAGTTAGATGATGCTACATCGATGGAGCTTCGTTTAATTGAAAATACTCATCGAGAAGACCTTACAAATGCAGAAAAGGGAGACGCTGTTTATGCTTTATGGGAAGCATTCCCAGAGAAATATCCCACTATTAAAAGTGTCGCTGAAGCAATTAACACGCCTTATGGAACCATCCAAAATTGGTGTGCCAAAAGCCGAAAACTGAGTGAGTATGTCAAGGAATTAACAGCCAGCGGTAAATTAACGGAACGCGCGGCCCAATCTCTTCTAAAATATGACAATATAACACAAGACAAGCTGGCAATGGCTATTGTTGAATTTGATATTCGTGGCGGAAGAGAAGGTGCTGAACGTAAATTCATGCAGTTATATGATGCGAATCCAGAAGCCGGTTTACGAAAGCTTGCTGAAAAAGCTAAAGGGATTCCAACTGTCCAGATTCCAGTTGAGAGCCTTTCTGAAGAAGCAAGAAAGGAAGTGAAGAGAGTTCTTGAAGCAAGAAAGAAAGAGGTAATTGAAGCAAGGAAGATATCTATCAAGAAAGCTTCGAGATCCTCCCGGCGAGAAAGAAGAGTAAGATCCCAAATCACAAAACAATTTGGATACTCCATGAAAGAGGCAAAAACCTTAGAGTCAATTAAGATCGAGGGCAATCTGACAACTTTCAATCTTAAGGAGATTCCTAAGGAAGCTATTTTGAATAGAGCTGAAGGTATTATAGAAAAGCTGGGTGAGATAAAACATCCATATCAAAGAGACAGAATGGTTAGTGTTATTCCAAAAGAACTTGAAAAAATTGAGAAGAGATTAGAGAAAGCTCCAGAACGTAGGAAGCGAGTGGAACATAAGCTTAATCGTTTATATGAACTTAAAGCAGAAGGAGTATTTCTGTCCACACTCTGGCGCATTGAGGAACGAGCTGAATATGCTGGTTCAAAAGACTTCCATGGAAATTGTCCCCCTCAAGTAGTTGAACAATGCGTTTTGCGTTTAACCAGAAAGGGCGACGTAGTTCTAGATCCAATGGCTGGATCCGGCACAGCTATTGATGTGTGCAATCTGTTAGATAGAAAATGTGTAGCGTATGACATTAAGCCTCCCAAATGGAGAAAAGATGTTATTCACAATGACAGCATGAGGATTCCATTGGACGATGATAGCATTGACATGATTTTCCTTCATCCGCCTTATTGGGACATCGTTTATTACACTAAAGATGATGATGGAGAAAAAAACGCAGATTTGTCAAGGGCTCCTACACTAGAAGGATACCTCAATATGTTAAAAACTGTCCTTTTAGAGTGCTTCCGTGTTCTTAGACTAAATAAATATGTTTGCATCTTAATAGGAGACCGAATAAAGGATGGAGAATTTATTCCCTTATGTCGAAAGACAGCTAATCTGGCTGAAGAAATAGGGTTTACAGATTGTGGGTACAGTGTGAAATTCACGCAAGGAGCACAAAGTCTAGCAGTAAAGGGTCAAATGATATATGCAGAGTTGGCTTATACGGGCAATTTGAAGATTGAACATGATTTAGTTCTTTTTTTAAAAAAGAAAAGAATAGATGAACAAAGAAAATCCAGTTGAAAAAAGCGATATTAGTATGGTAATGATTTTGCCTTTATCCCTAATTTTTTGATCTCCCTTGCAAGATTTATCGCATGTGCGCCAGATCTTGAACTGTCAGTTACTACAAACTTCGGATGGCTTTTTTTTACGTATTCAATTAATCCATTAAAGTCAGCATGATCTGAAAGAGATACAACAAAGTAGTTTTTGCGAGGTTCATAAAAGTCTTGTTTTGAAATACAGGAATCTACACGTATTTCTACGCGCCGGCCCACTTCTGGAACTCTCCAATGTTTTGTGGAGAAAAAACCTACGAAAGGTTGCCCGCTCTTTTGGATCTCATCGGCTTCTTGCGTTCCTATCTCGAAGATTTTCAATATGTCCTTTCCGTACTTTCTATAAATCTCTGCTCTTCTAGCATCTTTGGGATAAGCAATAAAAGGAGCACTTACTTTGCGACGGGTTAAAATATTCATAAGTTCCTGTAATTTGCAGCCTCTTGAGAAAATAAAAACTGACCTATTTTTGCTCAATTTCTTTTTTAATAAAGAGACAAGTCTTTTTATCAAAAATTCTCGAGTATGTTTTTTAATGTCGTCTGGAGTACCATTGGTTGCCTCTATCACTAGCAAATCGCTATCAATCGCTTGAGTACCAGGTTTATCAAAATCGCCGGTATATACTATCCTTGTCCCGTCTCTATCTTCAAGTAAAACTTGGCTTGCACCAAGAACATGTCTCACAGGGTATAGTGTTATTTTTTCACCTTTATAGTCAAACTGTTTTCTGTAATCAAGCGCCACAAGATTTCTGTGTAGTCGGAGCCACTTTCCTTTGTCGACAAGAATTAAATCTTTCGTTTCTGGGGAAGTCAAAATTGTGTTGTAATATCCCAGAGCTTTTTCAAATTCTTCTGTATGATCTGCATGTGCATGAGAAATAATTTCTATAGACCTTTTGAGGTCAAAACCATCGCAGGTAATATACCTTCCAATAAGGATTGCTCGGTTTGTATTAATTGAGACTTTTTGGAGTAATTGCTTAGTCTTCATCTAGTAGACATCTCTGGGCTAAAAATTCGACTAAAAGTTCTGATTTTATCTTCAAGTTTTTGGCTTTCTCTCTGAATTTCTTGAATCCTTCTTTAGTTAAAGAAATTACGACTGTGGTATCTGACAGCCTAAGCGAAGTAATGCTTTTTGAAGGAAGATGTTTTTCTATACATTTTATAACCAATTCTGCCAAAGGCACTTGACATAATTGAGATTTCTTTCCTAATCCTAACAAAGTGTCATCTTTAATGCGAGTTATCACTAAATGCTCTTCCTCAATAAGAGGCCTAGCTTTCAGAGCTAGTTGTATGCATTCTTCAATCGCTAAGTCAGGGTTCCTTTTTTTAAGGCTTTGAACTACCCCCTTTACCTCTTCTGAACTTAATCCATACTTAATTATGGCATCTGCCAAGATTTCTTGTTCTTCCTTGTTTTTTAGTATGGAGACTCTGTATCCAGAGTCCATTCCAATTTTTCCATCCTGAATAAGTTGTTTAACCTTCTTCGGCAGACTGAGAAGACGTAGGTAGACCCAAAGTGTGCTTCTCTCACTTATATTGAACCTTCTGGCTACTTCCTCTCGAGGCATATGATCACAAAGGGACTTCAGCGTAGTAGCTATCTCAATTGGGTCCATTAGCCGCTCTTTTCGTTTGCTTTTTAGGCTAACGATTAAGCGATTTATCGTTTCTTTATCCAATAAATCTTCCATGGTTTGTCAACATGTTAAGAAAGAAAACCTTCATCCTTAAGCCAGGATACAATACCCATGTATGCAACTTCTCTGTCACTTACTCCCTTTGTTTCAGCTGCTTTTCTTAACGCCTCATATTCATCTAGAAGAATTTCAATAACTATTCTTTTTGTAGGGGCAGCCTCCTTAACTTCTTCGAGAAGTTCTTCTGAAGAAGCAGTTGGATGCTGCGTTGATAGACTTCCGAGCCTCTTAATTTGCGAAGGCATCAACATTTTCAATTCTGGAGCCATCTTTTGAGCCTTCTGTACATCAACCTCACCATCAGGCATAGTTGCAAAATCTACTGCTTTCTT
>Ga0209636_10007273_pt1 | contig 11302 bp, 9 predicted proteins | sample DeeMarSWOR152_54_FD_187464 | JGI IMG/M metagenome (GOLD analysis project Ga0209636, IMG submission 187464) | Marine sediment microbial communities from White Oak River estuary, North Carolina - WOR-1-52-54 (SPAdes) (version 2) | ecosystem: Environmental > Aquatic > Marine > Intertidal zone >... | reverse complement strand
AAAGTAGTGAAAGCTATTGTACGAGCCTTGTCCTCATCTGCAAAAGGGTTAGCCCAATTGTAAAGCATTAATGTTCCCATGCACATGACGGCACCCACAATGAAGATATGTATAAGCATATGGCGGACCACTATGCCTTCTTCTGGTGGCCTTGGAGGCCTTTTCATGGTGTCAGGCGCAGTAGGATCTAAGCCCAAAGCAAGGGCAGGTAAACCGTCCGTAAGAAGGTTCACCCAAAGGATTTGTACCGCGATTAAAGGTAAGGGCATCCCCACCATAAGGCCGATAAATATCACAAGAACTTCCCCTAAATTTGTTGCGAGAAGATAAACAACAAATTTTTGAAAGTTGTCGAAGAACGAACGCCCTTCTTCTACTGCAGCCACTATACTGGAGAAATTATTGTCCTGTAACACCATTTCTGATGCTTCTCGCGCTACATCCGTCCCCCCTACTCCCATTGCAACACCTATTTGAGCCATTTTAAGGGCGGGAGCATCATTTACTCCATCACCGGTCATAGCTACTATATGTCCCTTTTGTTGTAGCAATTGGACAATTCTTGACTTATGTTCGGGCGAAACTCTTGCAAAAACCCCCACCCTATCTATTATTGGTTCCAGCTCTTCATCGCTCATCTGCTCCAACTCTACGCCTGTTATCACTTGGTTATTAGTATCATCTAAAACCCCAAGTTCTCGCCCTATAGCCACGGCTGTTAACTTATGATCACCTGTGATCATTACAACTTTTATACCTGCTCTTTTACACTTTCTAATTGCTTCTTTTACTTCCTCCCTTGGGGGGTCAATCATTCCCGTCAAACCCACAAATATTAAATTGTCAACAATTTTCTCTTCGTCGGAATAATCCTCCTTTTTATCCAATTTTCTATAAGCAAAACCAAGAACCCTCAACGCATGATTCGCCATATCTTTATTGGTTTCCAGAAAATTGTTTTTGTCCTCTTCAGTTATAGGAACTTCTTCACCGTTCTTATACACTTTACTGCTCCTATCAAGCAATTGTTCAGCAGCACCTTTAACATAAGCCGTTCGCTCCCCATCAATGTTTTCGTTAATCGTTACCATACGCTTTTTAGTAGCATCAAAAGGCACCTCATAAAGCCGAGGATATTCTTGATTAATAACCTCCAGTTTTATTCCCGCTTCTAAACAAGCAATTAACAAAGCCCCTTCTGTAGGATCCCCTCTAACGCTAACCCCGCCGTTTTCAGGTTCTAAACGCGAATTATTACAAAGAACACCGATGCGTAGTAAAATTTCTAATCCTGAATCACTTTTCGGGTCTGTTTCTTTCCCTTCAACCAAAAACTTCGACTCTTCTACGTCAATAGACTGGTCTAAAAGACGAATTCTGCGCACAGTCATCTGATTTTTAGTCATTGTACCCGTTTTATCAGAACATATAACAGTAGCGCTACCCAAAGTTTCCACAGCAGGCAACTTTCTAATTATCGCGTTACGATTAGCCATCCTTTGAACACCGATAGCCAAAGTCGCAGTCACAATAGCAGGAAGTCCTTCAGGCACCGCGGCCACCGCTAAACTTACAGCGGCAATAAACATATTTACAGTATCTTCTCCACGAAGGTAACCTGTAGTGAAAATAACCGCGCATATCGCGATAACTATCAGCCCTATCTGCGCTCCAAATCCCCCCATTTTCTCCTGTAAAGGTGTTTTTTTAGCCCCTGTACTTTGAATACCTTCAGCTATTTTACCGATCTCAGTATCTTGTCCTGTAGCTACGACTATCCCCCGCCCTCTCCCCCGAGTTACCACGGAGCTAGAAAATACCATGTTTTTCATGTCCGCTACCACTATGTTTCTATCAAGAATTGGATCCACGTGTTTAGATACAGGGGTAGATTCACCCGTAAGCGTTGATTCATCAACTTCTAAATCTATAACTTCTGCAAGGCGAGTGTCGGCAGGAATTTTTTCCCCCGTTTCAAGGAGGATTAAGTCGCCGGGGACTAATCCCGTTGCATCGATCTCAATAAACCCTCCATCCCTTACAACTTGGGCTTTCAAAGCAGTTAGGCTTTTTAAAGCCTCTAAAGCTTCTTCAGCACGATATTCTTGGAGAAAGCCTAAAATAGCGTTTATAATAATTATTATAAGAATGACTATCAGGTCTATCGTATGGCCTAAAAATCCTGCAATAGCCGCCGCAACTATAAGAATTAAAACCAAAGGACTTCGAAATTGATCAATAAACATCTTAAAAGGCGAGATACGTTTAGCTTCCTCCAAAACATTGGGACCAAAACGCTCTAAACGATCCTGTGCCTCCTCTTGGCTTAACCCTCGTTCAATCGAAGTACTTAAATTGTTCTCTACTTCGCTGATATCTAGTGTATGGTGAAACCTGCTTTGCAAGAAATACACGCATCCCTTTTTTACTTCTTATTCAAAAATCGAGGACATTTCAGTAAGATTCTATTTATTAGATTCTCTTCATCATTTTTAAATGATATACGTACCTAAGGAGTCCTAGCACAACAACTATAAAGAAAACACTATCGAGAGAAAAATATCCCATATTTTTAGCTAGTTCAAATATAAGAGAAATGTTTTTGAACATTTTTGAACTCTTTACAAAACTAGTAGGATAGAAGGGAAGCCAAAGTGTCCTTCTCTAAAATGATCTCCAAATGGAAAAAAGAACCAGTAGAAGCACGAATAATGGACCTAGTGGTTATTACAAACTTTTTAATCTTCATCATCGCAATTTTAGTCTTTCAATTGATAGGCATAAAAAACAACGTGAGAAACTTTCCAGCTATTTGGTTACCCCTTTTCCTTTTAACAATCACTTTTGGTCTACGAATAAAGCTCAGAGAAAACCCAAAAATGTATAAACCAATATTCATAGAATGGCTAATAGCAGCAATATTCGGCATTTTAATAGCATTAGTAATAGCCATTTATTACCCAATATAAGCTAATATAATATTTTTAAAGTTATTTTAAAAACCAGTTTAATTCCTTATTTTATCTCCCTAATTTTAGTGAAATGAGTGCTATTATTGTTTAATAACAAAAAAGTTGAAGAGAATTAGAAAGGATGGGGGATGGTAGCCCGGGCCAGATTCGAACTGGCGTCTCAGGGTCCAGAACCCCGAATGCTTAGCCAACACGTCTTAAAATATGTTTTGGCCACTACACCACCGGGCTAGAAAACAAAAACTCTTGAGCCAAAAACATTTTATCACTTTAAAAGTTTTATTTTTTACTTTTTTATTATGTTAAGAAGGAGTTCAAATATTTTTGTATTAAAAATTATTGCAAATATAAAGCCTGGAAGCAGGAATAGCATGAAAGGTAATGTTGGCGTGACCCACACCTGCCTCTTTTTATCTTCTTTGAACTGTTTTATTTGTTCTTTTTTTTCTTGAAAATCCTCCTCAAGCTCTTTTATTTCGAATTCTAGGTCAAGCTGCCATCCTCCTTCATCCCCTTCATTTTTCTTTTTCTCACAACATTGAAAATATTTCCAACGTCTTTCAAAAGTGTCTATCGATAAAGGAGTACCCATAAAAAACAAGGCAATTTTCTGGCTTTTTGTCCCTTTTACATCGTTAAAATTTGCCTTTTTCATCACATTTATCAAAAAAAGCCCTAAGGGAACAAATATCTGCAGTAAAGTAGCGTAAATTAAAGCAAGTATTGGAAAAGGGAAAAGAGGGGTCTTATCTTCAATAAAAACTGAAGGATGGAGAGGCAATAAAAAACTTATTGAAAAAAGAGCTTTGCTATCTGCTGGCCCCCAAAAACCAGCCAATAATATAACCAACGCAATCAAAAAGGTTGTCACGATACTAATAGTGATAAGTAAAAAAGTGGTTTTTTTCGCATCTGAGAGAAATATTCGTAAAACAATTAAAGGGATGCCTGAAAAAATCATCAAATCCCAAACATAATCTTCAACCTCCGTCCTTAATACATCTTGCACTGTTGCAATGAAAAGAAAAATAAGGCATAAAAAAACAGCTAAAAACTCTACATCGCTCTCACTTAAACCAAAAACCAACTTTTTAGACCACCAAAAGCAAAAAAAGGAAAAAATATCTCAAAAGTTTTTATGATTTCTAACAATTTAATTTTTGTGCGAAATTTATAAAGTCCCAACACCGGATTAATTTTTGAAAGTTTTTGGAAGTGAAAGTTTTTGGAAGTGAAAGTTTTTGGAAGCAGTAGATGTCGATATTAAAAGTCTCAAAATAGGAGCTATTAGCTTCTTCTTGGATATTTATGAGTGTATAAATACTGATGTTAACACTCTTTGCGAAGACATCGAGTCTAAAATCCTAAAAGCGTGCGAAAGGTTCGAAATAATAGCTAAAGAAGTTACAGAAAAACACGGAATCCCTTACCAAACATTAAGACTTGCAGTTTCCCCCCTAGCAGAAATAGTAGCCCCTCTCACAAAGAATTTTCACCTGAAACCCGAAATGATTTTGGAAAAGAAAGAGATACCCCAAAAGCTTACCGAAATCATGTTTAAAATCGCTTACACCCTTCAAAACACTTCAAAAGAATTAAAAATAGATTTCGTAGGGGGTTTTTCAGCCTGCGCAGAAGGAGGACTTTCAAAGAAATCTCTAGCGATCATAGCCACTATACCAGAGATTTTAGCATCTACAGAAAATATCTTTGCCTTCGTCAACGTAGGTTCTTCAAAAACAGGTCTTAACATGGATGCAATACGTTTAATGGGCGACGCGGTCATCAAACTCGCTAATTTAACCGCAGGATCTAAAGGATTTGGAAACCTCAAACTCCTCACTACGGCCAACGTACCACTAGATACCCCCTATTTACCTGCATCTCATCATAATAGATCATATCCCGATAAAGGTATAGGGCTTAATTTTTACATCTTACACGTCATAAAAAACGCTTTAGAAACACTTGGAAAAGATTCAAATTTTGAAGAAATTTATAACAAAATAAAAACAACAACTTATAAAGCCGTTAGAAAAGCCGATATTATCGGGAGAGAAATAGCTGAAAAAGCAGGTGTTTCCTACTTTGGTGTAGACATTAGTTTAGCTCCTTGGCTCGAAATTGAAAACTCGAGCATTGCAGAAGTTATAGAGTGTATGGGAATTGAAGCTTTTGGAACCCATGGAACAACCACCGCCCTTTTCATCTTAAACGAAGCAGTAAAAAGGGGAGCGCTAATGGGTTCAAATAAAACGGTAGGATACTCAGGTGCAATGTTCCCTGTAGCAGAAGATGTAGGAATCATAAAGGCTGTTAAAAATAACAAATTGACCATTGATAAGCTAGAAGCACTAGTATCCGTATGCTCCCTCGGATTGGATACCATTCCAATTCCAGGTGACACACCCTTGGAAACTGTGTGCGGCATCATTAGCGACACCCTATCAATAGGCATTCTTCATAATAAATCTTTAGGGCTACGCATCTTCCTCATACCAGGAGCTAAAGCAGGGGATATAGTTGACTTAGAACCTCCCTTTGAAAACATCCCAATAATGCCTATAAGTAAAATATCTTCCAAGTTTTTCCATAAGAAGGGAAATATTCCGCCCCCTATATCAAGCTTAAAAGGATAAATCCTTTTATTCTTCTTTTAAACCTAAAACTTCAAAGATCTCATGAGAAGATATAGGGCCTTTCCTCAAAATTTTTGGAGGCCACGAAGTGAGATCTACTAAGGTAGAAGGCTTTACTTCAGGTAACCTGCCCTCATCTATAATCATATCCACATTCTTACCAATCTCCCAAGGCAAATCTTCTATCGAATAAACATCAGGCTCTCCATGAATGTTTGCAGAAGTTGCCGTAATAGGCTTTTTAAAAAGCTCCACCAACTCCAATACAAGGTTTTTCTTAGGAATCCTAATACCAATAGTACTCTTTCTCGCAGTCAATAATTCAGGCAAATTTTCTCGAGAATTCAAAATTACTGTCAAGGACCCAGGCAAAAAAACTTCAGCCAACTTAAGGGCTTCAGGCGTAAAATCAGCATAATCCATACCCATCCTAACCGAGTTTACTATTATGTGAATAGGGCTATTAAAAGGCCTTTTTTTAAGCTTAAAAACTTTTAAAACTGCGTTGGCAGTAGTAGCATCAACAGCCAAACCATAACTAGTATCCGTCGGAACAACCAAAACTCCACCTCCTTCTAAAGCTTTCACACCATCCCTCAAAACTTGACTTTTCACCCTTTCAGTCACACGAACCCTCTTCAACACCAAAACCTCTCCATAACAGATTAAAAATAAAAAATGCTAAAAGAAAAACATGAGATAATTTTTTAAAATTAAAAAGAAAAGGAGGCTTATAAGGATTGAGCCGTAAATCTTCCGGTTGTGATTTCTGTTGAAGTTCGTTAAATTTCGAACGTTAGAAGATGAAGTTACTCGTTCAAGATTAGGATTGCAAAAAGAAGCCAGTGTTGTAGACTTAGTAGCCGCTCTCAGGGCTTACAGATTCAAAATCATGAAGATTACCGCCGATGTTGACAATTATAGAAACGCGGAAATGGCATGTTCTTCGACTATAAATTTTCTCATTTCCCGTCTTGATGAAGTACAAGGCTTAATTGAAACGTCTACTGGATCCGCTATCTTTTCCACTAGAACTGCTAGAGAATTAGGGATAGGCGATGTCGTATATCCCATCCACGATATTGTTCTAAAAGCACCCGTAGAACCGCGAAAAATCATTTGTCTTGCCCTAACATATAAAGGACATGCAGAAGAAATGGATCTTTCAACGGTCAAGTTTCCCGAAGTTTTCTTTAAACCACCAACTGCTGTAATAGGGCCTGAAGAACCAATAATACTTCCAAATAGCGCGCCAACCAAGGTAGATTTCGAGGCAGAGTTGGGTATAGTAATGGGAAAAAGGGCGCGATTTGTAAAAGAAGAAGAAGCAATGGACTACATAGTAGGGTATACTGCCTTAAATGACGTAACTGCGCGAGATGTGGAATTTGAATGGGGACTGAAACAATGGGCTCTTTCCAAGTCTTTTGACACCTTTGCCCCCATTGGTCCTTGTATAACAACAAAAGAAGAGATAGAAGACCCCCATAATCTTGACATAAAGCTAAGGCTTAACGGTGAAATAATGCAGGAATCAAACACTTCCGATCTAATACTTAGCATTCCAAAAATTGTTTCAATGATATCCCAATTCATGACACTTGAAACTGGTGATGTTATTTCAACAGGCACACCTCCAGGCGTGGGCTATAAAAAAGATCCTCCAGTATTCTTAAGACCAGGAGATGTTTGCGAAGTAGAAATCGAAGGATTAGACATCCTCAGAAACCCCGTAGAAGGAGTTTTAGAAGGAGAATGAAGGAGAATTTTTTTTAGGCGGAAAAAACAAAATCAAAAAAAGAAGTGAAATTTTCTAGGCGAATTTCTTTCTAGGCGATTTTGAGGTGATTTTTTGGATGAATATGAAGGGCTGCTTAAACGTTTTCAGTTTAAGATTAAAAAGAGCTTTGAAAAGGAGATAAAAAGCATTAGACTTTATGGAAGTGTCGCCAAAGGTGAAGGGCGTTATCTTCGGGGGGAAAGTGATATTGATCTTTTCATAATCATTGATAAAGAAGCAGATTATTTTGAAACACTTTTAAAGATTTCTCCCTTGCTCAACGAGTTTTATGATGATCCTGTCGCTTCAAGTTTGTTTGATGTAATTGTTGTACAAGAGCTAGAGGTTCCTCATGCCGTCAACCCTATCCGGTTATTAGAAGTTAAAAATGGGAAAATCATTTTAGGTAACGATGAAATTGATAGCATTGATTTGACCGATGATGCAATAAAAGGCGGTTCTTTGGATATGGCTTGTGAATTTAATAAACGCGCCAGGGAAATAGCACTTGGTATAGGGGGCGATATAGGAGACGATGAGCTTTATTGGTGCGCAGAATCTGTTTTAGGCGTAACTCAAGCCCTTTTATATTTCTTAGGTGAAAGAGATTTTACAAGGCTTGAAGCTGGAGAATTGTTGCAAAAAAAATTTGGAGACCAATTTAATGCAGAGATAGCTATTGAAGCCACCCGACTTAAAGTAGGAGGCAAGGTCGATAATAAGAAAGATTTCTACAATAAAAGCGTTGTTTTTTGCCAAAAAACAATTGAAACCATCATAAAAAATCTCCCAAAATAATTTAAAATGGACGTGTGACTATTATGTCAGAAATCATAACTGTAATCGTATTCTTTGCCTCCCTTTTTCTCATATTTCTGCTCGTCTCAACATTCTTTTACGGTCTAGGTAAAAACTATAAAATCTTATCAAGCTACATGAAAGAAGTTAAACAAGAGTTAAATAAATACGTTAAAAGCATAGAAATTTTTGAGGAAAAAGCAATTTATGTAACCCTTGAATGTAAGCCAAAAAAAGCCTCTTTTATAAAAAATATGAGAGTAACGATAAGCATCCAGCACCGAGGATTCATTTTTACATACGCTATGAAATCAAAGGATAAGATCCTTTTTGAGATCGATTTTGCCCGTTCGCCAAAAATTGAACTCGAAATAATTCCCCGCAAAGAAACAAGATTTATCCGATCCAACTTCGATACCCTGATAAAGTTAGAAGACATCCACACAGGCATCAAAGAGATAGATGAAGATATCCTAATCAAAAGCAATAAACCAGCTGAATGCAAAAAATCAATCTTACAAAAAACAATCCTTCAATCACTTTTAGCCGTTAAACCTGCTCTATTTGCCATTTCAATCGAACGCCCTCAACCAATGTTTAGAGGCGTATTCAAACTGAATGTGAAAGATCAAAAGCTAGAAAATATAATACGTATACCTTTCTACTTTTCAAAAATATATGAAAAAATGAATGCATAAATTCATAACTATATTTTTCGTTTTTTTGGGAGCAAAAATCAAATAAAATGATATAATGATTATATAATAATAAGATAGTTAAAACAATAATGCAACTTCAACTTCAACGAAAATTGTCGTTTATTTGGGGGTAATTATGCCATGAGTGAAGGTGATAGTGGTGGACGTAATCCTATAGGGAACGCGTTTATGATCATATTTTTTGCTTTAGGCTTGATGCTCTTGTTGAGCGAGTTTTGGGGACCTATAGTTGACACTGATTTAGGCGATATGGGTAGCGTTTTAGGGGCCTATTTCGAGACCCTTAGCGATCCTTCGAGCAAAGAAGCGGCAGCTGCTTTAGTCATTTGGATTTTTTGTGGATTTGTTGGAGGAGCTCGTGCTAGAGGTATGCGAAGTGGTGCTATCAGCGGTGTTCTTGCTATGATTTTTGGCATGATCCTAATCCTTGCCTTGAGTTCTCTCGGTGGGACAGATGTAGGAGAAGACCTGGGAGGATTTTCAACCAGTCTTGTCCTAGGAATATTTGGTATGGGCTTTGTTGGAGCTATCGGTGGAAAACTTGCAGAACCAGTTAAAAGGAAAAAGACAGAGATTAAAACTTGGGCAGCAGAGGAGCAGTGGATATGCAGAAATTGCGGAGCGGAAATACCTGCAGGTAAATATTCTTGTAATGAATGTGGCGCCCCAGTAGTCGAGTAAAAAAGTAGTAATCAAAAAGATGGCGAAAATCTTATCTTAATTCTTTTTAAAATCGGGGAAATTTTTTTGGCTCCTCACTGGCTTTTTGGTAAAGAAACATCTTTAGAAGGAATCTCAGAAGCTGTTTTAGAGTTTATTGAAAAAAAGAGAAACGGAAAAACGATAAAACTAATAAGAATACTTTCAGATACTCCGGATAAAGAAGTTTTGGGATATAGGGGCCTTTTCCGCATTGAAAACGATGAATACGAGGTCTACATACGACACAAGAAAACCGGAAAAACAGAGATGCGCATAAAATCTGGAATCGTCAATAAGATTTGTTTGGGAATGGTAATAATTACTGGTATTTTAGCCGGAATAACAGCCCTTATAATCGCCGGACTCCGAACCTTCACCGCTTTAGGAACTTTTATTGCAGCCTTTTTACTCTTTGGTCTAATTTTTATATTAAACAAAAATAAGGGCTATGAATTTGAAAAAAGAGAACGCTTAATGCAAGAAATTATAACTTTTACGGTAAATAAAGTTTCAAGTTATCCGCCTTAATTCTTGTTTTTTATTGTTTTATGTTTCCGCTAATTCTTCTGCTTTTTTAAACGCTTGGGGAACCTTCTCTATTACGTCTGTTGCAACTATATGAAAGCCCTTTTCCCCTACCGCTAAATCTCCTGAAAGCCCGCAAATATATGCTGACACACAAGCCGATGAAAAAGCATCCTTCTCCTGGCTTAGAAACGCGCCTACAATCCCTGTTAAAACATCTCCCGTACCTCCAACAGTCATACCCGGATTCCCAGTTCTATTGATTTTTACACGCCCCCCATCAGAGATTATGTCGTAAGGCGCTTTAAATAAGATGGTTGCTTTAATTTGGGCCGCTTTTTCTTTTATAAAAAGCATTCTTTCATTTAAATTAGAAGGTATGGATTTTTCTCCAACGAGTGTTTTTAATTCTCCCGCATGGGGAGTGACCACTACGCTATCTTTTTTGAATTTTATCTGAAAATCTGCCACCGCTTTTATAGCATCTGCGTCTATAACCAAAGGAATGTTTTTCTCCTGACATAACTCAATAGCTTCCTTTGCTGCTTTCATACTCTCCTCAAAAGAACCAAGACCGGGACCAATGACCACGCTTTTAGCTTTTTCCACCATTTTCAAAAGACTAGGCATTAATACGCCACTTGTTATGATCTCACCTTCTAAAGGCTGTACAATGATGTTAGGAGAAAAGGACCTAATAGCAGAAGAAACACTTTCAGGGGTCATAATTATTGCAAGATCTGAACCCGTTTTTAAAGCAGCCATTGCCGACAAAGCTGGCGCTCCGCTAAACATTTTACTTCCCCCAATAATCAATACACGGCCAAAATCTCCCTTATGAGCAATAGGTTTTCTCTCAACAACGTTAAGCAAGACATCACCAGGGCCAACAAAAAGTTCCGCTTCAGGAGGTATTCCTATACTCACAACCTTAATCTCCCCAACATACTCCTTCGCCTTAAGAAGACCTTTTTTTACAGCATGAAAAGTCACAGTAACATCCGCTTTTACCGCAATATCCGAAACCTCCCCCGTATCCGGATCCACCCCTGTTGGAACATCTACACTTACAATAAACGCATTAGAAACATGATCCAAAATCGCCTTAACGGCAGAAAAATAAGGCTCCCGAAGTGCCCCCCTGACCCCTGTACCTAAAAGCGAATC
>Ga0209636_10007272_pt1 | contig 11304 bp, 10 predicted proteins | sample DeeMarSWOR152_54_FD_187464 | JGI IMG/M metagenome (GOLD analysis project Ga0209636, IMG submission 187464) | Marine sediment microbial communities from White Oak River estuary, North Carolina - WOR-1-52-54 (SPAdes) (version 2) | ecosystem: Environmental > Aquatic > Marine > Intertidal zone >... | reverse complement strand
AACCAATCCCTAAATCGTAACGCTAAATATCAAAGATAACCCTCGCCTCCCATCCGTCATTGACTTTATCAACTGAAATCTGATGGTATGTAACAGCCTTTATTTCTCTCAGAACCTGATGGCGTTTTGGCTCGAAACTGGTTAGGGTAAGTGTGGCTTCCAGTTTGATTGGAACGATAGATTTGATCTCTATTGAATTTACCATCAAATTCTCACCTTCAAAGAGATAGAGAATCTCTCCGAGCCACCTAACCATGAGGTCAGGAAAATCCTCACCTTCGATTAGAACATCCCTTCTGGCTGTTTTATCCCTGATCTCTCCCTTAACCATGAGATCGGTCATGGCCTGGGCAGCACGGATAAAAAGACCTTTTACGTCAGGGCCTTTGACGATTATCCCCAGGTCAGCCGTATGGTCAATGATCTGATACGCTAAGGGAGTGGAATTCATAATCTTAAAATGCAAATAACAAGTGTTTAAGGTTACTCCACAAAAAATATAGCTTTTTAGCAAGAAAAAGTCAAAAAATTCAGACTAGTAGAAGCTTTTCGATATTCTAGACAAAATATAATGTGGTATTTGCATTCGTATATACTATGTGATAATTTTTTATAGTAACTGCTTGAGACTGCACCTTCGTATCTAACGGCACCCTTCAGGGAGGTACATTATGAGAACTTAGGGGCTTCGCCCGGACTGGAATATTGGAAGATTGGAATGGTGGAACGTTGGGCCAAGATGAATCAATGGTGTGAGATCTGTTTTTCTCGATTTATGAACCCACTATTCCCTGGCCCAGACCTGCCTTCCAGGGGCAGAATTGCACGGGTTCCTCTTCCGGGATATTACAGCGGCTGCAGGACGTACCAGGCAAGTCGCGCTAGGGCGGGCCACTATTCCAACATTCCATCACTCCAAATGACTAGCATAGGAGATTGCTATGAAAAAATCCATAATTTCAATAAGTTGTAGAAATTCCGAGACCTTCAATTACTGTAACGGTAGAACCTTTTTAGGATACCACTACCAGAGGTTGTGCTTTAAGCCCATTAATCAACCACATTTATGAAATCTTGAGGGATAAAAACATGAAATTAATCATCCAGATTCCATGTTACAATGAAGAAGAGACACTTGCAGTCACACTTTCTGCGCTGCCTCGTCAAGTTCCCGGAGTGGATGTGGTCGAGTGGCTCGTCGTTGACGACGGCAGTACTGATCGGACCATGGAGGTTGCAAAAGCAAATGGTGTAGACCATGTGGTTCGTCTACTCCGCAATCAGGGCCTTGCAAAGGCATTCATGGCTGGATTGGAAGCCTCCCTTAAGACTGGTGCTGACATTATAGTCAATACGGATGCGGACAATCAGTACTGTGCGGATTGCATTCCGGATCTCATTCGTCCCATTTTGGAGGGAAAGGCCGAAATTGTCGTCGGGGCAAGGCCCGTTGACGAGATCAAACATTTTTCGCCCATCAAGAAATTTCTGCAAAAATTAGGCAGTTGGACCGTTGGGCTGGCCAGCAATACGGACATCCCCGATGCGCCGAGCGGCTTTCGCGCCATTTCCAGGGAAGCTGCACGGAAGCTCAATGTGTTCAACGATTATACTTACACGCTTGAAACGATTATACAGGCTGGCCAAAAGGACATTCCTATTACATCAGTGCCAGTCCGCACAAATGAATACCTCCGGCCGTCACGGTTGGTGAGAGGCATGCTTTCCTACACCCGAAAGTCCATCTTAACCATTCTACGGATCTTTGTCGTCTACAAGCCCTTCCGGTTTTTCATGTCCATCGGCGGTGTGCTAATCGCCCTGGGCGCTCTCATCGGCCTACGGTTCTTGTGGTACTATTTTACCGTAGGCGGTAGCGGCAAGGTCCAGTCCCTCATCCTCGCCAGCATCCTAATCGGCATCGGTTTTCAAACGATGATGGTCGCCTTTATCGCCGAACTGCTCAGCGTCAACCGGAGATTAATCGAGGACTTGCAGTACAAGTCGAGAGAGGGCAAGACGGACAACGGCTGATCGACAATAATTCGTGCCTTCTAGATGTACCACGTTTTCCAATCCTTTTGAGGGAGAACTCCGATGCGAGTCGTTTATTGGGGAACTTACGATACGGGGAAACCTCGCACGCGGATCCTGATGCGCGGATTGAAGGAAAATAGCATCCAAGTGCTCGAATGTCATGGCGATGTTTGGGGTGACATTGAGGATAAAAGTCAGGTACCTGGCTGGTTACAAAAGTTACGGCTGGTAGTAAGATGGTTCTCGAGTTATCCAGGCCTTGTCGTACGCTATATGCGACTGCCAAGACACGACCTGGTCATTACAGGCTATTTGGGGCAACTGGACGTCTTGGTACTGTGGCCATTTGCCAGACTACGTGGTGTGCCTATAGTGTGGGATGCCTTTCTTTCTCTCTACAACACGGTAGTGGAGGACAGGAAGTGGATCGGGCCAAACCATCCGTTAGCCTTTCTTCTTTTCGCCTGGGAGTATCTGAGTTGTCGCGCAGCAGATCTTGTTATACTGGATACCCGGGCGCATGCAGATTACTTCGAACAACGATTTAAGATTCCTGAAGCCCGAATAGGGGTTGTTTTTGTTGGAGTTGAAACAGACGCTTTTCCGTTGAGGCCACAGTCTGTTGAAATGAGAAAGCCAAATCAGCCCTTGAGGGTACTTTTCTATGGGCAATTCATTCCATTACAGGGAATCGAGACGATTATTCGAGCAGCACAACGAACAGAAGATCAACCTATTCAGTGGGTGATAATCGGGACCGGACAGGAAGGATCAAAAATACGTGACATGATTAACAGGCACCCTCTATCACGCCTGCAATGGATCCCATGGGTTCCATATAGGGAACTAGCGGAATGGATCCACCGGTCGGACATCTGTCTCGGGATTTTTGGGGATTCGGACAAGGCGAGCCGAGTTATCCCCAATAAGGTTTTTCAGATTCTCTCAACTGGAACGCCGGTCATTACTCGAGACTCCCCCGCCATCCGTGAACTTCTCAGTCCGGGAATTCCAGGGGTCTATCTGATTCCAGCCATGGATGACAGTTCACTCGTGAAGGCCCTTACCGATTTTTCAATTCGACGCCACCTGTTGTTTGCCCAGGTCTTGCACCGGGACGTCGTAGAGCACATTGAGCCTCGTGCCATCGGCAGCAAAGTGGTAGAAGTACTGAATAGGCTCAGGATCATCGGATCGTGAATTATGGTACTGGAACACACTGGTGAACGACTTATCGAAGCCCATTATCAAGAATCTCCAGGGGATTACCTGATCTATTTATTTCATATGGTTGCCTATAATTTCGCCAGGAGATATGTCGGCGGGAAACGAGCACTAGATTATGGTTGTGGCAGCGGCTACGGCACAGCCTTGCTTGCCGCTGATTGCGAACATATTACAGGCATTGACACCGCTCCAGAGGCCATAAGTTACGCTGGACTGCACTACCAGGCACCCAATTTGTCCTATGAGACTGTCAGACCCGCGAGTGAGGGGCCCATTCCATTTTCAGATGGCTTTTTTGATACAGTTCTCTCATTCCAAGTACTTGAACATATTAGGGACGTTAGGCCCTATCTGTCCGAAATTAAACGTGTTCTCAAGCCAGGTGGAGCTTTAATCCTTTCGACGCCCGATCGCTCAACCAGGTTGCTGCCTTTCCAAAAACCGTGGAACATATGGCATATAAAGGAGTATTCAAGGAAAAAGTTGGCACACATACTCGAACAGTATTTCTGCAATGTTGACATTCAACAAATGGGAGGCAAACAAAAAGTATTGGAAATCGAATTAGCTAGAACCAGAACGTTAATGTGGCTCACACTGCCATTTACCCTTCCCCTTGTGCCGGAGATTATACGAACTGGTTGCCTCCGTGTTTTGAAGCACCTGGAAAAAAGGCGCAAGTCCAGGATATCCCGCAGTCTTCAACAATTTGATTTTGATGAGTCAGATCTGTTCATTTCACCAGATCTTTCAAAAAGCGTTAATCTCCTTGCTGTTGCCTATAAGGGGTTTTCCTGAAATAGGATACTATGGAAAATCATCCAGTCTACGGCATAAGTGCACCTGAAAAGGGGTGGGTGCCTTCACCCAGTTATTTGCTCAGGAGGAAACGGGTGTTAAAACTGCTTGATCCGTTTCCTCGGGGGCGCCTGCTGGAGATTGGGTGCGGCGCAGGTGCGCTGCTCCATGACCTTTCGTGCATGGGGTTCTTGGTTGAAGCAGCAGAAATATCGTCCGCTGCTTTAGATGTAGCTCATTACATTAACCAGAATGACCCTCGTGTGACTATTCACCACTATATTCACCGTACGTGGAATAGAGAATTCAATTATATCCTGGCATTGGAAGTGCTGGAACACATTGATGATGACCTCAGCGCCCTAGAGCATTGGCGAGGTTGGCTTAAACCAGAGGGATACCTTCTCATTTCCGTTCCTGCCCATCCTGAACGATGGAATGCTTCTGATGAGTGGGCAGGCCACATTCGCCGATACGACCGTGAAGGGCTTAGGTGCATATTGGATAAAGCAGGGTTTGAAATACTCCATATAGAGTGCTATGGATTCCCGCTTGCCAACATTATTGGGCCAATTCGAGCTCAGTACCACGCTAAACAGCTTAAGCGGCAATCATATATTGGAAATAGGGATGATCAGCGAGCGGACCACAGCCAGCGCAGTGGAGTTGAGCGCTCTATGGAGAAGAGGCTGTATCCACTGCAAGCAAATTGGTTGGGCACCAAGATGATTCAGCTTTTTTGTGCTTTGCAGGGCATCTTTCTCGACACTGACTTGGGAAATGGTTTTGTAGTTCTATGCAGAAAAAGATGAAGGGTACTTACCGTTGGATTGGGCTATGTGTGGGCATTCTATGTCTTGCCTATTTCTTTAATTCTGCTTTAAGACAGATCTTGTCTTTTCCTCCACTGTATTGGGGCCTCAATGCCTGCGCCAGTTTTACCGGAGCAACCATCCTCAATGCCTTAGTTACTCTCATTGGAGGGTATGTATGGGTTCTTTTGCTTCGTACTTGCGGTGAATCAGTAATGACTCGCGAGGCCTTGGTAGTCTTTGCACTTGCTCAATTTGCAAAATATATTCCTGGAAATGTGGCACATCATGCTGGACGGATCGCATTGGCTAATAGGAGAGGTTTAACATTGTCACGAGTGGTCTTTACGGTAACGCTCGAGGCAGCGTGGCTCATTGTTGCTGCTTCCACCTTGGCTATGATTTGGCTTGTCTTCGTGGGGAAAAATTTGTTCAGATATACACAGGAACTGCCTACTGTATTTCAGCTGGCACTTGCTATAACCATAGCGGTTGCCTTTCCTCTCCTGGTCGGATGGGTTCTACTTAGGTGGCGCCCCGGCCCTGTTCAAAAGATACTTGGCCATGCCACTGTCAGTACCCCTTCACCTATCGTCCTATTGAATTGCCTCTTGATCTATGCGGTGTGTTTTCTTTTCATGGGGATTGCGTCTGACATTTTGGCACGAGGCCTTTTCGGTGTACCAGAAAGTCGTATCGGCCTTTTAACTGGCAGTTTCGCCATTGCTTGGGTGGCGGGGTTTCTCACCCCAGGGTCTCCTGCTGGTTTAGGGGTGAGAGAGACCATCCTTCTCAAAATTCTTGGTCCAATCTATGGTACTGGTGCCGCTGTGGGATTAGCTGTTGCCTTGCGTGCGGCTACCACCTTGGCCGATGGTTTAACCTTTGTTGCGGCACTCATAGCTAAACGGAGAGTGCTGCCTATTATTCCTGAAGTGGTCCCTTCCAAGCGTGACGTGCAGCGATGACACATGTAGAGAAAAGAAGGCCTTCCAGATATCAAATGATGAGGCCTCTTGCATATCGACCACCCAACAAGGTTTTTGACCTAATTCACAGGATCTGGAAGAGTCACTGCAGAAGAGAAAAGATATTTAACATAGAGTTTTCTGTAAAAGATTATCTCTTGGCAATAGAGAGGGTTTTGCGGTATTGATTGAAATCATGGAATCCATAATAGATCTTCAAGAAACGTAAGCCCTTTCACTGCTGCATAGCTCTCGAGAATGGATTTGGCTTCTCACGCCTCTTTCTTTACCCTCTCAAACTTATTCCAGGCAAAAGAGAACAGAACCCAGATTAATTCTCCCATTATCCACCAGATTCTAGATGCTATGGCCATCATGGCCGAAATATAGACAGGCAAATACATATTAAGTGATAGAACGAGAACCGCTTCTCTGGCCCCTAATCCTCCTGGTGTAAAAAAGGCCAAAAAACCTACTATCCAAGCGAGAATATAGGCTCCAACCATCATCGGCAATAATCTAAAATCTATATAAAAGAAACTCCTGATCAAGAGCCAAAAGCCCCCGCCAATACCCAACCAGAAAAAAACCAGGAAAAGGGCCGGCTTTAGGAGTGAAAAATAACTATAATCGAACTGTAATTCATCTTTGCTAATTTTCGCTGGTATCAAACCCCATAAGAGATTAAGGATTCTCGGATGTATCAATAAAAGCAAAATAATCAGAACAAATATCCCAATTTCAGTGATATAGTTATCGGGTATCCATTCTATGGACGGAATTCTATCTAGAAACCAGATAGACATGAAAAAAACAAAGATTCCACTTAAAAAGACTAACAACGTCTCTAAGAATACGCAGGTAGAAGCATCACGTGAACTCATCCCCTCCTTCTTATATAGATACAACCTCCCCACATATCCCCAAATTCCACCAGGGAGATATTTTGCAATTTGAGAATAGAATAAAACCATGCACATTTTCTTAAGTGAGATTTTGTATTTTACGAGTTCAACTATGTTTCCTAGAGCCAGGGGGAGAAAAAACAATGCACCAAATAATGACAGGAATGAGAGACTCAGATAAAGCCAATCAAATTCATAGTCAAATTGAGCTATCTTGTTCCAATTCTCAATAAGATACCTAACTAAGAAAATTATAATTAAAAAGAGAATAACGTTTCTCAGTATAAGCTTCATAAATTGCCTAGTCTTCATAAATTTTCCTTCCAGGCATTTTTACACTCAAACTGTACAAGGTTATGGTTCCCCGTTTGGCTTAGAGACTATCTTAATCCCTATTATTCCCACCGGTGTATGCGATAACCTCATATTATCAAAACCCAATTCCTTAAACCATCCTTCTACTTCTCTATTTGAGGCCCTGTTCTGAAATTCCGAGGAAAGCCAGTTAAAAATCATATGCGCCCTCTCATTCCAATCAATATCACGCCTTTTAACGCCACTCCATTTCCAAGCCAGTGAGAGAAAAGGTATTAAAAGATAACTGAGCCAGTAAACGAACTTAATGGGCAGCCTTACTGTAAGGATCCTTAGAAATCGATTAAAGGCCTCAAAAACGGGTGACATCTTTGGGTAAAGAGTCACAGACAATGCCCCTCCAGGTTTAACTACAGAGGCTAAAGATGCAATGCATCCTCTGACATTAGACACATAGTGAAGGACACCTTTGCTGTACACATAATCAAAGGAGGAGGGTCTAAAGGGAAGCTTCATAATATCGCCCTGCACAATATGAACCGTAGGCTCCTCTTCATTCAATAGCCGCGCCTCGTCCACACCATGGCTAAAATCAATCCCCACAATCTCTCTAGCCAACTTGCCGACACTCTGGGTCAACCTGCCCATGCCACAGCCACCATCGAGAACTTTCTTATCACAAAGAAACGTTTCATCAACGACCATGCGATGGAAAAAATCATGTAATTCTTCTTCTTCAGAATGGCCATATATTTTTTCGTTATATCTAAAGACCTTCCATTCCACATCAAAGGTTTGTTTAGTCCTCTGTTGCTCCACAATGACATCTTGCAGCCTTGGAATTGATCCACGAATGGGGAAGGCATGGCCATTTGCACACGATAGCTGGCCTCCGATCACCTCTTCCTGGTAACATTCAATACAATGAGAGTGGGCCTTCTTTTCAATACCCGGGGATGTGATTTTCTGGGAAAGGAATTCACAATGACCAACGCAACCGGGAAAGCCCTTGCCTTCCCTTTTGACCTTTTTCTGGTCATACACTGATAGCTCAAAAGGCTGGCCACAAAACGGACAAGCCAGGATATCCATTAACCTACGAAGCAAAAATCAAGACCTCCTGATAACCCTTTGGCAATCAAAAAAAGTATCAGAGAAATGACTAATCGACTGCCTTCCTGAACCTGCCTACACGATACATAGAAATTAAGGGTAAGAATCCTATGGGAAAGCGCCTTTCGACTTCCGAAGCAAAATGCCTCTTAAGAACGGACTCGATTTCTCTTGCTGAATAGTAATGATCCCCTGGTTTTTTATATCCAAACAGCCATCGCCCAAATCTGTAAAACACATTCTCCGTTGGAGAGAGAAATAGAAGAAAACCGTCTTGTTTTGTAATTCGGGCTATTTCAGACACCGCCTCATCCAAATCCCTAAAATGCTCTAATGTGGATGCAGCCAATACAGTATTGAAAGAGCCATCCTTAAATGGGAGTTTAACGCCATTTGCAGCAACAAGGAAGACATTACTCAAACCATACTCATGTTTCATTCTTGAGGCAGCTGTGGTATGCAGGTCGATCCCAACAACGGTATCGAATATGCCGGACAAGGTCGGAAGCATCACCCCATTGCCACAGCCGAAATCAAGGACCCGATGTCTTTTTCCTAACAGAAGTAAAGAAAGTGCGAGATCGAGTTTCTTCCAGTTGATATATCGTACCAGGCGGTTTGAGCTAAAGTACACGGGGGAATCTACATACACATCCCTGGCGAACCTCTCCAGATCGTCTCTACCAATCCTCATTACCCGTGAGCCCTTATTCCGTGATGGAAAAGCTGTTTTCAGAAGTACCCAGAATCCGACCGCATATTCCCCTATCTTTTTGATAGAATCAATATCCCTGAAGAACCGCACGAAAACCCTTGGGCGCAGGTATACAGCTCTATAGGCCTGTTTCTGAAGTCTCTTCATTTCATCAATCGAGCGGCCTTTAGGAACATAAGCCAGGCTCCCCTCCGTCCAGCCTCCATGGGTCTTATAGTCAGCCCAACTTTGGGATTTCAGACCTCCCTCTTTGAGTACCAAATCGTAGAGCTCTGTGCCTGGAAATGGGGTACAAATCGTAAATTGAGACCATCTGGCATCTAAGTTTTTGGCAAATGAAATAGTCTTTAGGCTCTCTTGCCTTGTCTCGGTAGGAATGCCTAACATAAAGAATGCCCTGATGCTAATTCCGATTCTTTTGGTGAGAGCAAAGGTCTTTTCTATCTGTTCAAGTGATATATCTTTATGGATAAGGTCGAGAAGACGCTGGGAACCGGTCTCTACACCATAGCTTATTTGCCAGCAACCAGCCTCTTTCATTTTCTTTAGAGTATCTTCATTGATTGTGTCTATCCTGCTCTCACAGGTCCATGTAATCTTTTTCGATAGACCAGAGCGAATAATTCCGTCACAGAGGGAGGTAATAAAATGCTTGTTGATGGTAAGGGTATCTGCCTCTAAATTGATCTCTCTGGCTCCATAGTTGTTAACCAACACGCCAATCTCCTCTATTATTCTCTCTACGGAATGATGACGGACCCTGCGTCCAAATATTCTACAGCAAAAGGCGCAATTGAAAGGACATCCCCGGGCCACGCTGACTGTAAAAGCATGGCCTGACTGGCTTCTGCTTTTTGTCATATGATAGGCATGCATGGGCAGCAAATGCCGGGCCGGGATAGGAAGATCGTCTAGATTGACAATCATCTCTATCGGTTGATTTATAACCACCGTATCATGTTTCCTGTAAGCAATCCCTGGGATATCTTCAGTATTGCCGCCCTTGTCAAGGGCATTGACAAGGTTCAGGAAAATAACCTCCCCTTCGCCAATCACCGCAAAATCAATCTCTCTATTTTCAATTAATGTATCTCTGGGCATGATAGTTGGATGTGGTCCGCCAACCACAATAGTAATCTCAGGAAAGGCATGTTTAATAGCCTTCACTACCTCAATGCTTCGGACATACATAGGTGTTAGCATGGTAACACCGATTAGATCATAGGCCTTTTCCTCTATTAATTTACAGATTCCCGTAGATGTAAGGCCAAGAGCTGGGGCGTCCATAATAGAAACCTCATGCCCCTCTTGCTCAAGTTTCGCTGCCAGATAAGCCAGGCCTAAGGGTTCATTTAATGGGCCAAATCTTCCCAAGTCCTTTCCGTATCGGTCCTCAGTCGTATAGGGCGGATTTATCAACAAGACTCTCATATCGTTTCAATTCCTTTTGCGATAATGAGCCACCAATAACTTTATCCAATTAAGACACAGGTCTTCCCCCAACTGCCTATACCACTGTAGCCGCCGCCAACTCCATCTATTTGGATGGATCTGTAAATAGATTTTAGGATATTCTTTTGTTCTGATAAGATCGATTAATTGCCAGGTTGTAGAAAGGGAAGGCAAGAGGCTGATAGAAGAATCTGGAAGGGTATCTTTCAGAGTATACTGAGCTCTATTCCAGCCCCTGCCAGTATCCGTCATGTAGAAAAGATCTGGATCGTGCATGCTGATATAGGCTTCACCAAGTAAGTTGAATTGCGAAAGGGAAAAATGCCTCCAAAAATCCCTGTTGTCCCAAGGGGAAAGAGGATTTCCATGCATACACACAGTGCCTACATCTGTCAACATCCTCAATTCGGTCAATTCAGAGCCAAAAATACGCTCCGCCAATCCTATGTTACCATGCGCCTTATCCATTACCTCATAGTGATAGCCTATTTCATGACCTAACCCGGCGATCTTTTTAATAATCTTCTTGTTGAAAACGTTCTTGGTTACTCGAAAATAGTAGGTAGAATGGATTCCGGATGAGGACTCAAGCAAGGCCATCCTTAACGCATTTTCAGGCCTCCTGTCCACATCATGCCTCAAAATGAGAAATGCCGGGGGATCCTGTCTTTGCCTGAAGTATTCCTTGAGTGTGACTACCTTGAAACCAGTTCTCTTGATTTCATCAATAAGATCTTTATAAACTGTAAAACTGAAATCCCTTCCCATCATGATGGCATTGAAAAATGACCTCTACTATTTCTAAAACGGCATTATCCTGCTGGAGCGAGCTTTGGACAACTACAGGCTAAGGCAGACCCGGTTACTTTGGAGCACCAGCTATGTCAGGTTCAACAATGCCAGCGTTCTCTTATTTCAAATGTTTATTATACTCCATATCGAACCACATACCAAAAAAAAGG
>Ga0209636_10007271_pt1 | contig 11304 bp, 14 predicted proteins | sample DeeMarSWOR152_54_FD_187464 | JGI IMG/M metagenome (GOLD analysis project Ga0209636, IMG submission 187464) | Marine sediment microbial communities from White Oak River estuary, North Carolina - WOR-1-52-54 (SPAdes) (version 2) | ecosystem: Environmental > Aquatic > Marine > Intertidal zone >... | reverse complement strand
ATTAATTAGGACGCAGATTTTCGCCGATACCCGCAGAAAACTATTTTCTCAAATTATCAAATGCCTTACGTTTAACTCTATAGAAGATTTTAATAATCTTCTCAGTTAATTCTTTATATTTAAAATCTTGACAATCTGCGTTCATCTGCGTCCAAAATGGAAATTCCTATCCACATTAAATTAGGATATGCTTAAGACAAATTCAATAATGGTCCTTAGGGGGACACCTGTTGCACCTTCAGCATAGTATTTCCAGGACTTCTCTAAAAAGGCAGGACCAGCAATATCAAGATGTGCCCAGGATTTAACATCTTTATTGACGAATTCTTTAAGGAAGAGTCCTGCTGTAATAGCCCCACCATATCTTGAACCTATATTTTTAATGTCTGAATAGCTGCCCTTAATTTCATCCTTTAGGTCTTCATCAAGGGGAAGCCGCCATATCTTCTCACCAGTTCTAATAGATACATTAAGTAAATCCCTTGCTAGATTGTCATCATTACAAAAGAGCCCTGTAGTGTAATTTCCCAATGCTACAACGCATGCACCAGTAAGGGTAGCCATATCTATCATAATATTTGGCCTTAGTTTTGAGCCATAAATGAGGGCATCTGCCAGAATAAGCCTTCCTTCAGCATCTGTACTGTGGATTTCCACACTCTTTCCATTGGCAAAAGTAATTATGTCATCAGGTCTAAAGGCCTCACCACCTGGCATGTTTTCAGCAGTGGGGATAAGCCCATGTACTTCTACATCTGGCTTAAGTTCCCCTATGGCCTTCATAATTCCTAAAACTGCACATGCACCCGATTTATCACACTTCATAGTCTTCATAGACCTTTGTGTTTTTATATTAAGGCCTCCGCTATCAAATGTAATGCCCTTTCCTATAATGACCAATCTCTTCTTTATCCTTTCTGGTTTATAACCGATGTGTATAAACTTTGGTGGATTCTTACTGCCTTGCCCCACAGCCAATATGCCATTCATCTTGTTTTTTCTGAGTTCTTTTAAGCCATAAACAGTACACTCAAATCCATATTTTCTGGAAATCTCCTTTGCTATCCTTGCCAACTCATTTGGGGTAATGGCATTTCCTGGTTCATTGACAATGTCTCTGGTAAAATTGGTGGCTTCTCCTAATATTTTGCCCAGACTAAGTTGCTTTTCCGTAGATTTATCAGCCAAGATAGAGGCTGATTTTATATGGACTTTTTCCTTATCCTTTTTATATTTTCTAAATTCATAACTGCTAAGCAATATCCCTTCAGCCAATGCCTTTACACCTTTCTCCTTTAAAACATCCTCCCCCAACGCCTCAAAACAGATATCTTTTGCCTTTATCTCCTTTACCTTCTTAAGGGATGAAGAAGCGGCTTTTCTCACAGCGTCTTCATCTAATTTCCCCTTTTTACCAAGACCTACCAGGATGACATTTTTAACCTTTAATGTCTTCCCATGGCTAGGAATATAAATAGTATCAGAAAGCTTTGCCTTAAATGCCAAATCTCTTGCCAAGGCACTTAATAGTCTTCCCATCTGTTTATCTACGGCCTTGGCCATATCAGTAAATCCATGTTCATAGGCGCCCACCACTAAGGCGTCCCCTTTCAATTTAGAGATATCCCTTTCAATGAGTCTAAGTTCCATTTAAATAAACATAGCAAAAACTTGCACAAAAGTCTAGAAGTGGTTTTGGGTATTTTTTTCTTATAAGCTGCTAAGATTTAAGCCCTTTTGGCTAGGCTTCGTCTGCCCAAAAGTAGGTAGAATATGCCTCCAATGCAGGGAATAAGCACCACAAGAGCAAACCAGAAAAACTTAAGATAGATGGCAGAGGTCTCCCTTTTTGCTACATCGATAATTGCCCAAAAAGTGGGAACCATGGGCAAAAATAAAATAATTATCAATAAGGCCCATTGACTCGAACTTAAAGAATGCATATCCTGATTTTATTTTACTACCTTATTAAATGCAAGCCACAATTAATTTAAAATTAGAACTACTGGAGGCTGTTTATAAATTTTATGATGAATATGCAAAAAAATATTTTTCTGTTTGTATGCCTGGATGTTGTAAATGTTGCACCACTAGTATACTTGTTACAACCTTGGAGTGTTTTTATATTATTTGTTATTTAAAGTCTCAAGGTAAGGAAAGTTTGCTTGAAAGGTTTAATGGCCTATTTGAGAAAAATTACCTTAGACCCACTATAACAACAAACGAAAGGGCATATAAATGTTTAAATAGAATTATGCCCCAGGAAGGAGAGGAAGAACATTGGGTAAGTTCCTGTCCATTTTTGCATAAAAGTAAGTGCTTGATTTATGAGGTAAGGCCATTTGGCTGCCGTAGCTTTTTTTCTGAGGTAAAGTGCGAGATTTCTTTACAGGCTGTGATTCGTCCAAAACTTTTAACAGTAAATATCCTGTTTCTTCAATTCATTGAGCATATCGACATAAAAGGGCTTTTTGGAAACATGATTGATATACTTTTATTTCTTTCCAGTAACAAAAAGTTTAAGCATTATGAACAATCTGAAGAGTTTTCACCTTCAAAGACATTGTTGCCTACTAGGCCTATCCCAGGATTTTTAATCCCCCCATCCCACGGGCAAGAAATAAATAATGTTTTAAATAGCCTATATAACACAAAAATCAATGATACGGATTTTAAAACAAAACTTTTGGAGCTTAAGCAGGCTTTTACTAAAGACTTGACAGATGCAAGCAGTTACGTAATGCTACACCTATGAAAATTCAAAGGGTGCTAATCGTCATCCAGAGTCTTATATTTATTTTATTTTTCCTCTCCTCATGTACCTCAACCCGATATATTACCCACACAAAAAGGAGTGGGGTTGAACAACTCCTTGTCACTAAGGCAATTGATAGGGCCGTGGCAAAAATTGATAATTTACATATTAGTGGTTCCAGGATTTTCTTTGAGATTGCCTCCTTGGCCCCAGAAGAAGAGGCCTATCTAAAGAAGGCCCTGACTCACTGGTTTTTGGAGAATGGAGCCATAATGGTTGATGACAGAAATGAGGCTGATCTTATTGCATCGGTACTTGTAAAATGTGTTAGTACAGATAGATTTGAGGCAGGATTTGGAATTCCTTCAATTCCCATTCCCTTGGCCGGAGTTGTAACCCCTAAGATTGATATTTTTGGTATAAAGCGACAAAAGGGGTATAGTGAGATGGAGATTGCTATTTACTCGTCAGGAACAGGAAAATTTAAACAAAAAACTGATTCCTTAATTGGGAAGGCACGTTTTGATACATATACCATCCTTCTTATCCCAGTCCCTAGTAACAACATCTATTGAATAAAGCTTGACTGGAGATGATTGAGACTAGTAGAGACTGATAGAGGCTGAAGAGGTTATCGGAGATAGTTTTGGATTTTGGACATTTGAAATTTGGATTTGTTCACCCCGTTGAGTATTTGCTAACAAGCAGCTTGCCTGCTTTTTTTTCCATTGTGAGTTTCTTTTGCAAATAGCATTGCTAGTTTGAAATTACTCAACGGGGTAAAGGATTTAGCACTTGGGATTTAGGATTTTAATTTCAAGATATGGGTCATAAATTACCTAAATATGTGCATAAGCTGGATAGTCCATTAAGAAAAAAATGGCAAGATGTGGATAAATTTATAATGGTACTCAAGCCATTTGAGGGAATGATCTATGTGGATATAGGGGTTGGTACAGGTTATTTTTCCATACCAGTAGCAGAAAGATTTAAAGGTACTAAGATAATAGGTTTAGATAAATCAAAGGAGATGCTGGATTATTTTTTGTCCAGGGTAAAAGAAAAGGGGTTAAATAAAATATTTGCTGCAGTTTGCCCAGAATCTTCTATCCCTATCTCTGATGATTATGCAGACAGAATAAATATAGCAAATGTGCTTCATGAATTGTCTGGACCTATAAGCCTTTTAAAAGAGGCAAAGAGGATATTAAAGGGAGGTGGACGTCTTATCCTTATCGACTGGAAGGCCATTGAGACAGAGAAAGGGCCGCCTTTGCATATAAGGATTGAAGAAGAAAAGGCAAAGCAACTTTTAAAAGAAGCGAGCTTTAGAATTATTAAATTACACAATATTTACCCATATCACTACGTTATTGAATCTAGTAAAGAATAAAGAATTAGTTTAATTAAAAGAAAGAGATTAATAGAGATTGTATTAGGAAAAGTATAAAAAATCTTTAAGGTAGCCTTATGTCCTATGAAAAACTAACAGACAAAGAATTTTTAGGTCTAATTTTTTCTAAAGGCGATACATTAGGAGAAGATTTTTTAAAAGAAGCAAAGAAAAGAAGAGATGCTATTCTTCCCCAGCTTAGAAATGTGGTTTTGGATGAAAGTAATTATCAAAAAGAAGATGAAGATTTCTGGGGAGTGATTCATGCAGTCCACCTATTGGGAATCCTTGAGGATGAGCAAGGGATAGAGGCACTTTTTAGTGCCCTTAAGTATTCAAGTAAGTACGACATTGATTGGATTTGGGAGGCCCTGCCTGAATGTTTTCTTAAAATTGGAGAAGCCTCATTGCCGAGATTGATAGAGTATTTAAAAAGTGATGAAGATGTTAGCAAAAAATTGACTATAATGGAGTCTATCTGGAATCTTTACTAGGAATTTCCAGAAGAACGCTCACATATTGAGCAATTTTTTCTAAAACTATTAAATGACGCATCTGTAGATACGGAAATGAAGGGCTATATTGTTGCAAATTTTGCTGAAATGGGAAGAAGCAACCTCAGACCCCTATTTGATAGGCTATTTGATAGGGGAGAGATAGATCTAGAAACCGTCACTCCTGATGATATTGAATACTTCTCAACCCAAAGTCCTAGAATACCTACTTTCATTGCTGGAATTGAGAAATTTTATAGCAAAGAGGCTATAAATAAAAGGAAAGAAAGATGGAAAAGAGAAGAAGAATTAGAGTTCCTTGATTTCTTGCTTGAAAATTACCATAGGATTGATAGAAATGAGCCCTGCCCGTGTGGGTCTGGGAAAAAGTTTAGAAAATGCCATCTACCTATCCTTGAGGCCAGAAAGAGAGAGATAGAAGCAATAGAAGCAAAGGAGGAAAGATCAGAACAATTGTTTGAGAATCGGCTAGCAATCTCCATGGAAAGAGAGGCAGAGATGAAAATAAGGCAAATCCTGGCGAGATACCACAAGACCCATTTATTTAAAGAAATAAAGGAAAATGTGATTAGGGCCATGAAAGCCCCAAATGAGGAATTTCTTGAAAAGGGTGTGTGGTATTATCTCCAACCAGTGCTGGACAAACTAGAATTCCCAAGTGAAAGAGAGGTCAAAGAATTTTTGGAGCATTTGAGAAACTACTGGAATGCTATTTCCTTGTTGTATAAAGGATTTGGAGACTATGGTCACTAAACTTCTAATCGTCAAACCAGGATTTCTTAATAAAAAAAACTGGATTGAAACAGAGAGCATGCATATGAAAATGAAAATCGATGAGGCAAAAGGCCTTTATTGAGGTTATTTGGGGATTATGATAAGATTTAACTGATGAAATGTAAGTCAAACAATAATCCATTGCCAAAGAATTATAGACATGAGGACACTAGGTGAAGGGAAATCCTCTAGTGAAGGTATTAATGAGGTGTAGAAATGACAAAAGAAGAGATTAAAAGAATCATAAGAGAGAATAAAGAAATTCTAGAAAAATACAAAGTAAAGTCTATCGCCCTTTTTGGCTCTTATGTAAGAAATGAGCAAAAAGAGGATAGTGATATTGATTTGCTTGTGGAGTTTGAAAAACCTACATACCATAATTTTATTAATTTGGTCTTCACTTTAGAAGATTTGTTTAAAAAAGAAGTAACAGTTGTAACTCCAAAAGGTATGAGTCCATATATTTTACCTTATGTACTAAAGGAGATAGAAGAAATTGAGAGACGATAAAGCTTTTATAAATCATATTCTTGATGAGGTAAACTTTCTTTTGAAGGAAACCAAAGGAGTGTTTAGGTGGATGTTATACTTACAGATCATGCGAGATTTGAGATTCAAAGGCGTGGAATTGAAGAAGCGGATATCGTTGCTGTGATAAATCGGCCTCAGCAACGCATCCCATCTTTGAAAGGGCGGACAATTTTACAGAGCAAATACTTCGATAAAACAGAGGGGAAAGAGATGCTTTTAAGAATTATTGGAAAGGAATCTCCAAAACAATTTATAGTGATTACAGCTTATAAAACATCAAAGGTCGAAAAATATTGGGTAAAGGAGGCTAAAAAGTGAAGGTTATATACGACTCCGAAACGGATACCCTGAGTCTTATCCTCCGGGATGAACCCGTAGTCGAAAGTGATGAGTTGCGCGAAGGTCTTATTGTAGATTATGGGTACGATGGCAGAATTGTGTCTATAGAGTTGTTGGATGCCTCAGAACATGTTTCTGAACCAAGAGGTGTCATTTATGAGCTCAAAGAGGTGAAGGCAGCAATTTAGGCTAAAGTAGCCTGAGGTTTACAGTGCCGTAGTGGAGCTAGAGGAAGAACAGATTAGTGAAGCACACTTAAAGAAATAGAAGAAATGAGATTTAAAAAGTATCTTGTTTTAAACAAAATATTTGCTTTCCCCCTTTTTGGAGCCAATGGCACATGAAACTAATTGAAAAAGAATTACTCGTATAGTGATAAACAAATGAAAAAATGGCACCACCCTGGAGGAAAATTAAGGGAGCTTGGAGCGGATGCCCTTTCAGATACTGAACTTTTAGCCATTCTCATTTCCACAGGCATCAAAGGAAAGTCGGCCGAAGAAATTGCGGAGGAAATCCTCGAAAGGCATCACAGCCTTTCAAATATGGCAAATCAACCTTTAGAAAGATTTTTAGAATTTAAGGGGCTTTCAGATGTTAAAATAATTCGAATTGCTGCTGCCTTTGAAATTGCCCGCCGTCTTGCCAAAAAGGCCTTAGGTCATGAGAAAGCAAAAGACAGGTAGAAGAATTAAGGAAAAATCAGCACGCATGCCTGAATTGCGTCAGTTAGCCTGGGAACAAATTATACCCAAATATCTATCTGAAGTAAAACCATTAAACAGTGAGCCCGCCAAGTCACAGCGCTTTACATTACTTATGAATGACCTTTTTGGCATCCAGCCCGGTTTTATTGAAGACTATGTTTCAGGCATTGAAAAGTATGTTAGAATCAAGCAAAAAGACCGTATTATAAAAGGCAGAATCGATAATCTTTTTGGCAATTTAATTATTGAATTTGAACGAGATTTGGCAAAGACCAAAGACGAAGCCAAAGAGCAAATTAAAAAATATGTTGCTTGTCTTTGGTCTCAAGAAACACCGAGCCAAAGGGCACCATACCTTTGCATTGCCGGTGATGGCATAAATTTTTGTGTGTATTCACCTGCAATTGAAGATCCCATTAAAATAGACATTAAACCCGAAGAAATTCAACTTGAAATCGTTGAACAAGCGAATTTTTTGCTCCTCAAGCCACAGGAAGTCTACTTTTGGTTAGACCGATATTTTCTTCGAAAGGAAATTCTTCCCCCTAAAACAGAAAATATTGTCAAAGACTTTGGAGTTAAAAGCCACGCCTTCAAAGTGGCAAGTCAAGATTTGCTTTCATTATGGAAAAATTTAAAGAATAGGCCTCAATTCAAAGTAATTTATGAAGGTTGGGGAAAGTACTTACGCATTGTTTACGGAACATCTATGGCTGATGAGGAACTCTTTATTAGACATACTTACCTTGCTACCCTCGCCAAACTTATGGCATGGTGCCGTTTTACAGAGGAGAAAGAGGTTGCTAATGATGCCCAAGTTCTTTCGCTATTACAAGGACAATTCTTTAAGGATAGAGGAATAGAGAATTTCCTTGAAGAGGATTTCTTCTCTTGGCTTGCTAGGAATGGGGCTAGGGATGATGCCATTAAAATTGTGCGACTGTTGTTAAGCCTCTTCAGAAATTATAACCTTAGGGAGCTTTCTGAAGATGTGCTAAAATCACTTTATCAGGAACTTGTTGATCCAAAGACTCGACATGACCTAGGCGAGTACTATACCCCTGACTGGCTTGCGCACTTAATGATTCAAAAGATCATGGGGAAAAGCCCAAAGACCTCACTTCTTGACCCAGCCTGTGGTTCTGGGACTTTTCTTTACCTTTCCATTCGTGAAAAAAGGGATTGCCTAGGTGATTCGTTTAATACATTAAAACATATTCTTAATTCCATCGTTGGGGTAGATATCCACCCACTGGCTGTAATTGTTGCAAAGACAAACTACATTCTTGCTTTAGGTGACCTTTTAAAAAAGAGAAAAGCAAAGATAAATATTCCTATTTATCTTTCAGACACTGTCAAACTGCCTGAACTAGAAAAGCGAGTTCCCTTGGGAATGCCAGTCATTCCAAGTTACTATATAGAACTTGATGGTAAATCCGTTTACTTTCCTAAAAAATTAGTGGATACCCCAACCCTATATGATGAAGCGATTGAGGCAGTAAAAGACTATGCAGTGCAGAACAAAGGAAAACAAATCACTGAGGAAGGATTTTTAAATTTCTTGAACGTCAGCCATCCTGTTTTAACTAAGGACACTGCCATTGCAAAATCACTCTTTCGCATAGTTGAGATCTTAAAGGGATTCATTGAATCCAATCGTGATAGCATATGGGCTTTTATACTCAAAAATATTTATAAACCTCTTTTTCTTAAGGGAAAATTTGATATTGTAATTGGCAATCCGCCTTGGCTTTCTTACAGATATGTAGAACTGCCTAAATATCAAAAGTTCCTTAAGGAGCAAATTACTCAAATTTATAATCTCCTTTCCGGAAGGGCAGAGCTTATAACTCATTTGGAATTAGGCACCCTATTTTTCATCCGCACAGCAGACCTTTATCTTAAACAAAGCGGCAACATTTCCTTTGTACTCCCAAGAAGCATCTTTGTTGCCGACCAGCATGATGCTTTAAGAAAAGGGATGTTTAAAGGAGTAAACTTGACCCTCAGTGAAATTTGGGATTTAGAAGAGGTTAAACCCCTATTTAATGTTCCCGCTTGTGTCCTATTTGCTGAAAAGCAAACCGATAAAAAAATTTTATATCCAATAGTTGGCCATAAGTTTAAAGGAGATTTACCCCGTCGCAATTCATCTTTAGACGAAGCTAAAGAAAATCTTCATGTTGAAGATGTTCAATTTTTTCTTCATAAGAGGGGTAAACGTTCTTTTTGGTCTCTTCAAAAAAGCATCATTGAGGGAGAGGTAAGTTATTACAAGAAACATTTCTATCAAGGCGCTACCATTGTGCCCCGTTCTTTCTGGTTTGTGGATGTAAAATCATCCCCTTTGGGTTTTGATCCTTCACTTCCACCCCTTGAAACGTCTAAACATGCAAGAAAACAGGCTAAAAGCCCCTATAAGGGAGTTATTATAAAAGGCAGTGTGGAAAGCCAATTTCTTTATGCTACTTTCCTTTCTACCGACCTTTTACCCTTTGGACACTTAGATTATAGACTTGTGGTGCTTCCTATTGAGCCCTCTACCAGCGGTTATAGATTAATCAACTCCGACGAAGCCCGAAAAAGGGGATTCCTGAACCTTGCCGAGTGGCTAGAAAAAGTAGAGGAAGAATGGGAAAGACACCGGGAAATAAAAGCTAAAGATATCAACGCCATTCAATGGTTGGACTACCGCAAAAAACTTACTTCCCAAAGTCCAAAGACGAAATACTGGGTGCTTTACAACACTTCTGGCGCAACTCTTTGTGCCTGTGTGTTAGAAAATAAGCCCATTAAATTTGAGATTAACAAACAGGAAGTTGTGGCAGGGCAATTTGTAGTAGATCATATGTGTTATTACTTACAAACAAGCCTTAAACTAGAAGCTTATTATTTGAACGCCATATTAAACACTGCATATATAGATCAACTAATCAAACCTATGCAAACCCGCGGACAGTTTGGGCCAAGGCATATCCACAAAAAAGTACTTGAGTTTCCCATTCCAAAATTTGACCCCTCTGATCCAAGACACCTTAAACTTGCTGAATTAGGCGAGGAGTGTAGCAAAAAGGTAAATAACTGGCTCGAATCTGGTGGCCCAGGTAAAATTAAGAGCATTGGCAAACTAAGAACAATGGTAAGAAAGATGCTTGACAGGGAACTCAAAGAAATTGATGCAATTGTCCAAAAAATTCTAAGTACTTAGCAAAGGAGGAGATTTTTTTATGAACATACCAAAGTCAAAATTAGAGGCCTTCATTAAAGAACTTCCTGATAAGGTTGATATAGAAGGGACTGAGAGGTGGAGAGGATAATTTATAAAAGTCTCAAGCAAGCAGAGCGATTAAGACAAAGCATTTTGAAGCAGGCATTTGCAGGTAAATTAGTGCCGCAGGCTCCAAGCGATGAACCTGCAGAAAAGTTGTTGGAGCGGATAAGACTTTTGCGGCAGAAAACGCAGGAGACAAAAGGTCTTTCATTAAAAACGAGGAGAGGGAAAAATGCCCAAAGGGCCTGAGGAATGGCTTAAACAAGCAGATTATGATTTGGATACCGCTGATTATATGTTTGAAGGTGGAAGATATTTTTACACGGTGTTTATGTGCCATCTGTCTATTGAAAAGGCCTTGAAGGGGTTTTATCAAAAGAGACTTAATGAAATGCCTCCAAAGACGCATAATTTGCTTTACCTTATAGAAAAAATTAGGCTAGAACTTCCTGACAATTTGTACGATTTTGTTTTTATGCTTAATAGGGTTAGTGTGCCTACACGCTATCCTCATGATTTGGGGAGAATGCTAAAGGACTATAGCAAGGAGAAAACAAAAGGAATACTTAAAAAGAGTAAGGAGTTATTAAGATGGCTGAAGACAAAGCTATAGAAGCGATTAGATTCTTACAAAAATGCCTAAAGGAAAAGGGATTAAATATCTCAAAAATTATCTTGTTTGGATCACAGGCAAAGGGAAAAGCGACCGAAGAAAGTGACATAGATGTTGTGATTATCTCAGATGATTTTCGGGATAAAGACATCTTTGAAAGAGCAATGCTAACTAAAGATGCTGAAATAATGTTAATTAAAAGATTCCTTATACCTCTTGATATTATTACTTTGACATTTGAAGAATTTGAAAGCGGAACATCTCTTGTTGCTGAGTACGCCAGAAATGGAAAAGTGATATATGGGGAGTAACAATCGAAGTATTGATGGAGGAATGGTATAAAATGCCAAACGAACCACGTGGCGAACCACGTGGCATTGTAGAGGTAATAGTCCATGATTAACAA
>Ga0209636_10007270_pt1 | contig 11305 bp, 9 predicted proteins | sample DeeMarSWOR152_54_FD_187464 | JGI IMG/M metagenome (GOLD analysis project Ga0209636, IMG submission 187464) | Marine sediment microbial communities from White Oak River estuary, North Carolina - WOR-1-52-54 (SPAdes) (version 2) | ecosystem: Environmental > Aquatic > Marine > Intertidal zone >... | reverse complement strand
ATAAGGATTCTCCCCGATCAAAGGTTTTCGCCTATAAATCAGAAATTGACGAATGGCTGAAAGAAAAGAAAATCCATAAAGAAATCAGAAAGAAACCGTTTCTGGAGAAAAAGTGGGCGATTATCGGACTGGTATCGGCAGTGGCTCTAATAATTGCTTTCTTTGCATCCTTATACATTGCCAACGGAAAATTTTCTCCTGCCAATCCCGAAAATCTTTCCATTGCCGTTCTTCCATCCGAAAGTCTCAATTTCTCGGCCCACGAGCAATACATTTCTGAAGGAATGTGTAACGAAATAATCCAAAACCTCTCCAGTATCAAAAACCTCAGAGTCATCCCTGCGGCTTCATTTGCAAGAAGGGAGAATCCCGATAAGTATTTAGAAGACATCAGAGAAAAATTCAAGGTGAGCCATTTTCTAAAAACAAAAATAGAAAAAAACCACGATAAACTGAAGATTTGCGCGCAGCTTGTCAGAGCAGAAGATGATGAAGTGGTCTGGAACCTTGAATCCCAGGATAGATCGGAAAATATCTTCTCTCTAAAGGAAGATATCTGCCTGAAGATCCATAAGAGACTGAATCCAAACAACGAAATAATGTCTGCCCTCTCCTTCAATGACGCCAAGGCACTGAATAAAGGAGCCTTTGATAATTATCTAAAGGGAAATCATATCCTCAACAGAGCAACCTCAGAGAACGATGACCCCTGGAAGCTCTACATCCAGGGAAAATATTATCAGGAAAAATGGACCAAAGAGAGCAATGATTTCGCTATTAGTTTTTTCTCCAAGGCTGTTGAACTGGATGAGAGCTTTGCCAAAGCGTATATCGGACTTGCCCGTTGTTACTTAAACTATCTCAATTTCAACTGGGATTTAAATAAGGAGTGGCTGAACAAGGCAGAAGAGCTCCTCAAGAAAGCCTCATCCATAGACCCGGAATGTTCTGAATATTACTCAACCTTAATTCAGGTTTATCTAGTAAAACATCTCCTCTTTGATGAGAATACAAAAGAGAAAGCTTTCGAATTGGCTCGCACTGGAATTCAAAAATATCCTGCGTGCCCGTTATTGCGCTCGCTGCTCGGATTCTGCCATTATCTTCGATTCGGAGAAAACGGGAACGAACTGGACTTCAATAAAGCCCTCGAACTCAATGAAGAAAGCTATTACCTCCGCCCCTATCATATCAATAACATAAGATACGCAGAGCTCTTGATGCTGAACAGAGAGTATGAGAGAGCCCTTACGGTCTGCAGCGGAATTCAAGGGGGCGAGGCTTCCTTGATGGCTGATTGCCAGACAGGAGAAATCTATTACTACATGGGCGAGTTAGACAGCAGTGAGGCTGTATTTCTCCAGTTTGAGGATGTGAATGATGTTGATTTTAACATCGGTTCTTTATTCTATCTTGGGATGATCGCTGCCCAGAAGGGAGATGCAAATGAGGCTGAGAGAACAATAAACAAAATCAACGTTATAGCTCCAAAAGAATTCAACTTCTTAAAAGACAAGCTCAAACTGGCTTCCATATACATGGGAATGGGGAAAAAAGAATTGGGATACGATTATCTGCAAGCTTTTTTCAGCAAGGAAAAAACGGATAAAACACGCTATATCTCTCTTAAATATATCGAGATTGATAAAAATTTCGATAATTACAGAAATGAAGAGAGGTTTAAAAACTTAATCCAATAAAGGGAGGACTGAACCATGAGCGAAAAAATCGATGTGACACCGAATGTGGAAAGATGCCTGGAAGTGTTACGGGAAGCTATTAAAGCATTGCCCGAAGGCGACTTGAAAACTCAGGCGGAGGGCGCGCTGGAATACCTGGAGAGTGCGGCCAGAGGAGAACCTCAGCCAAACGATGGTGTGTATTGTCCTATCGACAAAATGATAATACCCACTGGTGGATGATACTCACAGTTTTATTGAATTCCTGTAGTTTGATTTGATTCCTGAGCCAAGCTAAAACAGCAATCCAAGATGAAACTCAAGGGTCTAACTCTGATCGTGACGGACGACTGCAACTTCAACTGTGACTACTGTTATAAGCCAAAGAGCAAGACTGACATGGATTACTCGCTGGCCGAGAAGGCACTGATTTTTTTTTGCCTCGGCTGACCGAAGATTATTACCTTAATTTTTACGGCGGAGAACCTCTTCTCTCTTTTAAGCTGATAAGGCAGGTCGTATCTTTCCTCAAGGATAACACCAAAAAGTATAACCAAACAGGCCATTACTCCCTTACCACCAACGGCAGTCTTCTTACAAATGAAATCATTCAATTCCTGGATGAGCATAAATTCTCCGTGGAATTGAGCTTTGACGGCCTCGCTCAGGACGCGGGCAGGCAAAAAGGAAGCAGGAAAAAACTCGTCCCGATGATCAAGGAATTATTGAATCAGCCGAATATCGCCCTGGAAATCAACAGCGTCTTTTCCCCTGATACCATAGGCTGTTTATCAGATTCGATTCAATACATCACGGATTTAGGTGTTCCCGATATTCGCTGTTCCATCTCGACTACAGAGTCATGGAATCCAGTTGCTCTCAAGAAGTTCGAAAACGAATTTTCCCGGTTGAGAGAAATTGTTGTTGAACACTATAAAAGAGAAGGAAATATTCCGCTTATTAATTTCAGAGATAGACAAAAAAAAGGAATTTTTCACTGCGCAGCTGGAAAAGACAGACTGGCGATTTCACCGGATGGAGACGTCTGGGGATGTTTCTTGTTTTCGGATTATTTTAAGGGAAAAGAAAATACACCAGAATATTCGAAGTTCTTCTTCGGCAATCTGGGAGATTTCATTGAGAATCATGAAGACATCTATCCTAAAGTCGCCTCAAATTATGCGGAACTCAGAATGGAGAATTTCCAAACATCGAAAACGGAATGTTTCCTCTGTAAGGAATATAAAAACTGTGCTGTCTGCCCGATCAATGCCGCTCTCTCCGGCGCTTCCATCGGTCAAATTCCGGACCACATCTGTGCAATCCATAAAATAGGAATTCGTGAAAAAGAAAATTTCAGAAAGCTGTGAAGATATCTCTGAGGATTTACCTGTTCTGAGCTGAACTCCCACCTTTTTGGTTCCCATCCACCCCTTTTTTGCTGAGGAGGGAATAGCCCTCTTGACGGACTAACGGGCTTCGTGCCTCGTTGAGCACTCCGCAAAAAGTAATCCACTAAAATATCCTGGGAGCTATCTCCATTTTCTCGCGAAAACGAGACTTTCCTCCCAGGGCAAATTCACTTCAACCGGCTGAGTGTCAGGCAAACGGCTCTCGATTAGCGGCTTAAGCGTCTCTCCAAGAAATTTCTCAATACCATCACTATCGCTTTCTGGCACTATCGTCCAAGTGACATAAAGTCCATGTTGACTGTACTTTATCAACTCAGGATCATCTTTATTCTGGGATAACCGCTCCCGAATAACACCCTGCCCAATTTTCAAGACTTTTGGCTTTTCTTCTCCACTCCAGATAACATAAACACCCTTGATACCGTCAAAATGCCTGTGGTCCAAATTGATCTCGAGCAAATCACCCCAACTATCCCCGAAGCACTTGAACCATTCCAGGTATGGAGGCATATTTCTGCTCTTTGTTAGTATAAATGATTCATTTGACCTAACTTTTCAATAGAATCCCGCAAAATGTCCCTTTTTTCCCCTTATTTTCCCATTATTCCCCTTTATTTCTGGCTTCATTCACTATAAAAATAGTGAAAGATAAGTGTTTAAATTATGTTTAGGCTTAAAACCCAACCTCTCAATCAGACAGTTTTCAAAATTACAATGGACCTTATTCAGGCTTAAAAATGTTTAAAACAAATTCATTTTTGTATAGAATAATGGATAGACTCTTAAAGATGGTTGAGATGAGGGATAAAGAGATTCTTCACTCCTGGAAAGACATTTCTGAATATTTGGGCAGAGATAGAAAAACGTGTTTCCGGTGGGAAAAAGAATTAGGTCTCCCTATTCACCGCATCGATCAGGATTCTCTGCGTTCAAAGGTTTTCGCCTACAAATCAGAAATCGATAAATGGTTGAACGAAAAAGCCAACCATATCGAACCAAAAAAAAGCCCCTTCCTGGAAAGGAAATGGGTGATTCCCGGGTTGGTTTCAGTCACAGCTCTATTATTGATAGTGGCGGCCGTGCTTTATTTTTCTTACAGAAAACATTCCTCACCTTATCCCGCAGATCTAGCTATCGCTGTGTTTCCTTTTGAAAACTCCAACTTTTCGGAACATGAACAATATCTCCCAGAAGGGATAAGAAAATTCATTTCCAGCAGTCTCTCCAGGATCAATAACCTCAGAGTTATTCCTTCAACCGTATTGGAAAGAAATAATGATTCCTATAAAGAGTTAAAAAATATCAGTGAAGAACTTAAAATCACCTATTTTTTAAGAGTTCAACTGGAAAAAAACGAGAATAAACTCAGAATCTGCGCCCAGCTTGTCAAACCAGAAAACAACAAGATCATCTGGAACATGGAATCAGTAGATCGATTAGAAAATATTTTTTCCATCCTGCAGGATATCTGCCAGGGAATACACACAAGGCTGAATCCAGGGATTGAAACAGGCTCTATCCTCTCATTCAATGATAAGCTGACCCAGGATTATGCAGCTTTTGACAGTTACCTCAAAGCAAATTACATCCTGAACAGCTCAAAACGCGAGGATGATGACCCCGTGAAGCTGTATAACCGGGGAAAATACTATCAAGGAAAATGGACCGCGGAGAGCAATGCGCTGGCTATTAATCTTTTTTCCCAGGCCATTGAAATAGATGAAAATTTCGCCCAAGCGTACATCGGATTAGCGCGATGCTACGCGAATTATGTCAATTTCAACTGGGATTATAAAGAGGAATGGCTGTCCAAAGCTGAGGAGCTTCTTGCCAAAGCCGCGACAATCAACCCTGAATGTCCTGAATACTACTCAACCTTAATTCAGGTTTACCTCATGAAATACTTTGCTTTTAACGAAAACACAAAAGACAAAGCTTTCGAGCTCGCTCAAGAAGCCATTCAAAAGTATCCTTTTCATTCGAATTTATATGCTCAAGTCGGATACTGCTACTATCTCAATTTCGGAGAATCCGGGAACAAATCTGACTTCAACAAAGCCCTGGAACTCAATATGGAAAATTACTTGCTTCACCCCAACCACATAAACAATATTATTTTTGCTGAGCTTTTGATGATGAATCAAGAATACGAAAGTGCCTTAGCGGTTTGCAGCAGCATTCAGGGGGGCGAGTCGTCCCTAATGGCAAACTCCCGTAAGGGTGAAATCTATTACTACATGGGCGATCTGGACAGCAGCGAGGCTGTATTCCTACAATTCCAGAGTGTGGATGACATTGATTTTCAGATTGGCTCCCTATTCTATCTTGGCATGATCTCAGCCCAAAGAGGAGATAAATCTGAAGTCGAGAGGCTTTTGAAAAAGATCGAAGTCATCGCCCCAAAAGAATTTGATTTTTTTGAGGATAAGTTAAAACTGGCTTCCATATACATGGGCATAGGAGAAAAAGAGCTGGGATATACATCTCTGGAAAATTTCTTCGCTGAGGAAAGACGAAACAAGACCAGATACATCCATCATAAATATATCGATATCGATAGGAATTTCGAAAGCATCAGAGAGGAAGAGAGATTCCGTAGCCTGATTCAAAAAAGGGAAGACTGAAAGAACAAGAAGTCATTTAAAAATTATTCTTTCTCTCGCATGCGGTTCATGCTAAATTTCACTCCCAGCGCGACCGTTCTCCCCTTCATCGGATAGCCGGGTTCTGTCACGTAGGATACATTAAGAAGGTTCTCTCCTTTCAGGAAAAGAGTGAAACTCGAAAAATGCTTTGACAGAACCGCATTCAAGACAAAATAGGAAGGGACTCTGACAGACGCATCAAAGATTCTCACTTCAGAGCTCGACACTCCCAGTCCCCACAGAGTGAAATGGAGCCTCTTTCTCCCTTTAAGACTCAAAACAAAATTCAACTGAGATTCAGGAACAAGGTCAAGCGGACGGTTTTCCTCTTCATTCCATCCATCGAGATAAGTATAGTTGACTGATACATCCATCCATCGGAGGGATTTCTGGAATTCCAGCTCAAAACCAAAGATACGCGCCCGACCCACGTTCAAATTCGTTTGCGAGCCATCTGGCAGCCGCACAGGGTTGATAAGGTCTTGAATTCTGTTGTAAAAAACGGCGCCGGATAAGAGGAACCTTCTCTCATAGCTGAATCCCAGCTCAAAGCTTGTTCCTCTCTCATCCTTCAGATCTGGGTTTCCAACACCAGTGCTGTATAAAGACTTCATCGAAGGGAATCTCGATTTTTGAGAGAAAGTGGCATGAATATCAATGAAATCGCGGGGATTGAATTTTATGCCCACAATGGGATTCACAGAAGTTTTATCTATCCCAGGATGCTTCCTCAAATGGTCAAGGCTGACACCTCCCACTAACTTCCATTTTGGAGAAAGCGTGAAATGATTCTCCAAACCGGCGGAGAACGTCCGATGTTCATACTCCTGCCACTCCTCACCCACGTCATCCTGGATTCTGACATTGTCATCCCTGAGATTCAGACTGAATTTCAGCTCATTCTTCGATAAATATGGAAGGGAGCCCAGAAGAAACGCACCGTAGGAGTCGTTTTTGTATGTGGACTCCCACTGCAGCTCACTCAAATCGGCATCCAGGTAGGAATCAAGGATGTTGTCATGCCGGACATAGTAACTCCTCAACTTAAGACTCCCATCCTTGAACAAAGAAAATATGCCGCCAAGGTTAACCTGGAAACGATCCCAGCTCTTGAATCTCCAGTAACGCGGCCTGTAATGTTCTGTGGCAGTGGGGATGCCGTACTCCGACCAGTAATAGGCAGCTTCTAAGAGAATTTCGCTGTTCCGGCCCGGGTAAAAATAAATCTTTCCTGTGACGTTTCTTCTTTCATAATCGCTGTTTTCTCTAGGAGTATTCTGTCCATTCTGATTCCACTCGAACCCATCGGATTTATCAAAGGAAGCAAAACCTGAGAAGAAGATGCTTTTCCATTGGACAGCTCCAGAGGAAGCAATACTAAAAGAGTTGTGGCTGTCATAAAGCGTGTTCAAAGCAAAAGAGGGAGGATTCGGTCTTTTTGTGATGACGTTCACCACCCCACCCAGGGCATTGGGCCCATACAGGACAGAAGATGCGCCTTTGACTACTTTAATGTTCGAAATTTCTTCAGCCGTGATGGTCTTCAGGTCAAAAGAGTTGAAGAACGGTTCATACACGGGTATCCCATCGTAGAGCAAAACAATCCTTTGGCTCTCGAAGCCCCTGATTTTAATGCGAAATTCATTTTTCGAACCTGTGGAAACAAACGTCCCAGATGTGTAGGACATGACTTCGGATAGGTTGCGAGGAACAAGGGACTCGATTTTTTCTGTTTTGATGGATGAGGTTGTGGATATGGGAAGTTCTTTGGGCAGTTTCGCTTCTACGACTATTTCTTCTGTAATGATCTGCTGTTTTTGTTTTTCTTTTTCTTTTTTTTTCTGTTCTTCCTGGAGAGCTGATGAGACGGGAAGGGAGGAGATGACCACAAAGAATAACACAAGGGATACGGCTATGATGAGGTGCAGAATATGAGATTTCTTCATTGTCAAAACATCATTATGGTTATTTCTCTTTCGAGAATCAAGATGAGGGATAAATTCATTGAAAAACTTTTTTCACAGGTCTTTCGATTTTTGTCTTTCTGTGGGTCAAGCTCTGGACAAATTCTTTCGATTTTGATCTTTAAAAAAGAAAAGCCGTATTCCACTCCAATTCTTAGTTTGTCACCAGGATGATTTTTAATTAAGATAAGACTGCTGATTTAAAGATTGGAGCTGGCTGGAATCCATGGTACTGAAAATTTTCCTCTTCATTCTACTCGCCTATTTGCTCTTTGAATTCGCAGAGCACATTGTCATCCCCCTATTCTGGCTCATCCTGAAAAAGAAAAGAAGACCTGTCACCGGGGACTCAGGATTGATCGGAGAGGTGGGTGAGGTCAAAGAATGGAGCGATACTGAGGGGAGAATATTTGTTCACGGCGAACTCTGGTGGGCCACGAGCGAGGAGCCGCTCTCACCCGGCGATAAAGCTGAGATTCAAACTGTGAGAGGACTCACTCTAAAGGTAAAACTCTACAAAAAGACCAATGAATGATTATGACTTCTGCAGAGATGGGTGATCGGGCAATGGTCAAAGCTTCCCGCGAATTTCAGGTTTTTGTCAAACCAATTGGTTCCCTCTGCAACCTTGACTGTCACTACTGTTACTACCTGAAGAAGGAACAGCTCTATCCAAAGGGAGAGTCATTCCGCATGCCCAACGACATCCTGGAGGAGTACATTGTCCAACATATCGACGCTTCTTCCGAACCAGTGATCCGCTTTTCCTGGCATGGTGGGGAACCAACGGTCCTGGGGCTGGACTATTTTCGCAAGATCGTGGCGCTTCAGCGCAAGCATCAGCCTCATCACCAGCGCATTGCCAACGGTATGCAGACCAACGGCACACTCCTCGATGAAAACTGGTGCCGCTTTCTGGCGAAAGAGAGCTTTGCTGTGGGGCTGAGCCTGGACGGTCCGCAGGAAATGCATGACAGATATCGAGTCACCAAGGACCAGAAGCCCACTTTTGAGCAAACGATGCGGGGGCATAAACTATTACAGAAGCACCGAGTCTATTGCGACATACTGTGTGTGGTGAATGCGCATAATGTCCGCTACCCTTCCCAGGTCTATCGATTCTTCAAGGAAATCCAAGCTCCCTACGTGACTTTTCTGCCCATGGTCGAACCGCGGCCTGACATTGAAAGCGGAGTCAGCCAGCTCACTGTGCCGGCTGACGCATGGGGTGATTTTCTCTGCACCATCTTCGATGAGTGGAGAGATCAGGATATCGGGCGGATCAAAGTCCAGATATTCGAGGAAGCGGCCAGAACGGCCTTTAATCAGGAGCATTCGCTGTGTATCTTCCGGCCGACCTGCGGTGATATTCCCGTCGTCGAACACAACGGAGATTTTTTTTCATGTGACCACTTTGTGGATGCCGAACACTGCCTGGGGAATATCCGGGAGACTCCTTTGGTCGAGCTGCTCGAGAGCCCGGCACAGAGAGCATTCGGACAGGCCAAATTGGACACATTGCCCCGTTGCTGCCAGGAATGTGAAGTCCGGGCCATGTGTAATGGAGAGTGCCCGAAGAACCGCTTCCTCCAAACACCGGATGGCGAAGAGGGATTGAACTATCTGTGTGTGGGCTATAAACGCTTTTTTACCCACTGCCAACCATTCGTCGCAGAGGTCGCCGCCGAGTGGCGCCGGCAGTCCCAAGAGCAGCCAATGCCACCGGCCCCGGCTGTCCGGACAGGTCCCACACCAGGCCGGAATGATCCGTGCCCGTGCGGGAGTGGCCTGAAATACAAGAAATGCTGTCTGGGCAAGTGACTCAATTCACCTGCCCTTTCCCAAACAAATCGTCAAGTTGATGTCAGGATGTCAGGTTTTAAGCTTCTCTTTCAAGAACGCAATGGTCCGCTCCCAGGCAAGAAGGGCCGCTTCCTTATGATACCGGGAACCTGTGTCGTTAAAAAACGCATGCCCGGCACCCTCATACATGAATAGCTTGTACTCTATGGATGCTTCCTTCAGAGCGGCCTCGAATGCCTCGATGCCCGCATTGATTCGTTCATCGAGACCCGCATAGTGGAGAAGCATAGAGGCTTTGATCTTGGGGACATCTTCAGGCGCAGGCTGCCTGCCATAGAAGGGAACCGCTGCGGCTAAATCCGGAGAGTTGACGGCCACCTGGTTGGTGACTCCTCCTCCCCAACAGAAGCCCATGCACCCGACTTTTCCAGTCGACTGAGGATGCGTCTTTAAGTACTTTACTGCAGCCACATAATTTTTGACTGTTGCCTGGCTGTCAAGCTTCCGCATCAGCGATCGCACCTCATTAACGTCTTCCGGAGTTCCCCCAAGCGGGGATAAGGCATCTGGAGCAATAGCGATGAATCCCTCTATAGCGGCGCGCCTGGCAACATCCTTGATGTGGGGGACAAGACCTCTGTTTTCGTGGATCACGATCACACCAGGGAGCTTAGCGTCTCCTTTTGGCCGGGCAAAATGGGCGAGAACATCGCCTGTTTCACCGGGATATTTGATATTTTCCACATGAAGGCGGGAATCATCCTCGGGAACGACCTGGGCCTGGGCATATTTTTTTTCTATTAGAGGCAGCAGAGTAACAGCCGCAGCCGTGCCTCCAGCGAGAACTGCTAATTTCTTGAGGAATTCCCGGCGATCCAGTGATCCATGAGCGTAATCATCGTATAAGTCAATGAATTTTTGATGCATAATCCTCCCTCCTTTCTTCTATAGATTAATCCGTTTATTTCGACTATTCAATGATTTTTAAATATTTAAACACAGGGTAGACCACGCTATTTTTCTCCACCCCGAGTGATTCTAAATACTCATTGAGCAGATTCCACCCCACAAAACCATCTCCGACTTCAGGCTCCAGGCAATAAAAGGCCAGGTTCGCTAATGGTTGCGCCAGGTCGACTTGGTACGTTCCTGCTGGAAATTCCTTTCCTGCTGACTTGAAGAAGCCCCCTTCCAATTTTGTCATTTCATAGCCTCGCAGACGAACTTTTTCCAGCTTATCGATGACATACTCTTCGCCGCTAGCCTTTATAGGCTTTTCCAGAACCTTGACTTCGTTATTGTGAATGCGCATCTTCTCCACGATATGTGAGAGGTCAGCCGGGATGAGATATCCTCGGGGGAAGGTCGCTTCCTTTGTCCCTACCGGTTTGGTCAAGTCCTCAACCCCGTGAACAACCTCTGGTCCTCTTTCCAGGACTCCTGGTTTTATTCGACGAACACTTGTCCCGGGTATCAATTCATACTCGATCTTTGGATACATCAAGAGATCAATCTTTCCCTTAGAGGCATACTTGCCCTCCACCCAGTTCTTCAGTTGTCCTGTCTCAGCCTTGGCGAGAACCTGATCCACCACCTCTTTATCCGCATCCTGACAGATCTTCATCATTTCTTTTCCGTGAGTGTTTGTGTATTCCAAAAGTTCACGGGCATAGACATATTGACTGTAGATATGCTTTTCAAACGTATTGTACCAGACACTCTCGACTAAAATAGACATCCTGTTGCGCAGCCCATAACCACTGACAACAAACTTGCCTTCGACCGTCCAGGCCGCTCTATCA
>Ga0209636_10007269_pt1 | contig 11305 bp, 11 predicted proteins | sample DeeMarSWOR152_54_FD_187464 | JGI IMG/M metagenome (GOLD analysis project Ga0209636, IMG submission 187464) | Marine sediment microbial communities from White Oak River estuary, North Carolina - WOR-1-52-54 (SPAdes) (version 2) | ecosystem: Environmental > Aquatic > Marine > Intertidal zone >... | reverse complement strand
ATAGCCAAGTTTGCCCACAGTGATAACCGGGATGTTGACAACCTTCTTCACCATCTCCGCCAGGTGAAGCCAAAGACCCGGCGGCATAGTTGTTGCCGGAGGGCTTAACTCTGCAACCGCGAGACAGCCGGCATCAATACAAAGGGCATCAACCCCGGCTGCCTCCAGTCTGTGTGCTAACTCAAGCCCTTCATCAATCTCCCGCCCCCCCTCTAAATTGTGCTCAACAGCGTATTTAACGATTATGGGAAAGTCGGCTCCAGCCCTTTTCCTTATAGCTTGGATTATCTCCAGGAGGAATCTAAGCCTGCCGTCCAGATCTCCACCGTATTTGTCAGTTCGCTTATTCCAAAGCGCTGTCATGAACGCATCAACAAGGTGGCCACCATGAGCATTTATCTCTACGGCATCTGCCCCGGCATTTTTCGCTATTTCAGCGGCAGATCCCATGGCTTGTGCGAATCGCTCAATTTCTTCTATGTTCATCGCGCTTATCGTGGAGGTGTGATCCGCATGACCGGGCAAGACAGTTGTGGCTGCACTACCAAGACGTCTTGCAACCGCGGCAATAGCTGCAGGGTCGGGCCACAATTGGACAGAAATCTTAGCTCCGCACTCATGAACACCCTCAATCAGCTGACTAAGCCAAGTAAGATTCAGACCGCTATCAATCGTCGTCATACCTGGGGAACCAGGTTCATTCTTTGTTTCTCGGAGTACACCAGTGGCATTGGTTGTTATCAGTCCTACTCCTCCCCTGGCCCGAGCAACAAAGTATTCTATACCCTGCTGCGACATTATACCTCCTTCCGCCATTCCGTGGTTCATTGCCGCCATTACTATTCGGTTCTTTATAGAAAGCTTCCCTATCTTGCCAGGTTCAAATAATTTCACCTTTTAACCTCCTAATAGTTGTTTATTTTTTCCAGGTCCAGTTCCTTAGGTATAACACACCCCCCCACCCCCACGCTGTCAAGGGGGCGAATTGACTCGGGGAGTATAGAGGGTAAGGATTCTATCCGCCTCCCCCAGCTTGGTCTTCTTGATAATTATGGCTTCAGTCTGATAATTTCGTGGCTTAGACATTTAATAATAATTGCCTCAGCCTTGGTATCCTTCTTAAAGCCACCCTTCTTCTTCCAGAATGCCGCTTGTCATCATTGTGCTTGGCATGTCTCCCCTGGCTACATGTATTGGCACTCTTTCACCAACGGCGTCGGCAATCTTCGCTACCGCCTGGTGGGTAAAACCGGGGCAAAGATGAGAGATTGGACTCCTTCTTTTTGAACCAAATCCTTACACACCTTGACTGCTTGTTCTAAATTCTTTTCAATCACTACCACAGTTAGTTCCGTCTTAGAGGTCTTAATTGAAGCTCGGTACCGGTCAGGGTCACCGTCAGGTACCATAGCGACAATTGCTGATTTAAAAGCCCTGATATTCCTCCACCAATAACCAGGACGTCAGTTTCAACTGTATTCTCTGTTGGCATTATTAGCCTCATTTAGTAAGCCTTCTGGGAATCTTCTTGTAATCAGAGCGTTGCCACCTCACATTATAAATGCTTTGAACCTAAATATAAAGCTAGCTCCAACAATGATTAATATTCTGATTATTAATGCTTTCAGTCACTCCGGCAGGTCGTGGGTACCCAAGGGAAAGTTGAACAAAACCCAGTTTGAAAGCAGTGCTGGATAATGACAATGTCATCTCAACCTCCTTTTGCGGTGCCGGTACTTCTCTGGCGTAGGTTGTTGCAGTGGACGAAAATACCATCAATACGGCACGTAATAAGACTAGCTGCTTACTAACAACTGCTCCTACTTGGCTTTCAAGATCACGAACCATACTTGGTACTAAGCTAAATACCAATCCTTCTCCCTAAGGACAATCCTTGCCAGGTGTCGGTATGAACATTCTATATCTGCGGTGGCTTTCCGTCAATCGGTGGCATGTTCCAAAGGCTCATCAGAAATTGAACTTAACACCCTTTTGTAACCTCAGGTAAAAATCCAAACCATTGTTCAACACTCAGTAATTTGAGGCTGTCTAATAAGTCCGAAAACTGCAATTTTTTGAAGCTAGCCCCTTTTCTGTTCAAAGCTAGACCACTGACTTTTTAGACAGCCTAATCTAGGCTGTTGTGTAGTGGCAAACTACGTAGACATTTGTTCGACAGGGACGAGTTTTTGGATGTACACTAGGTGTATGTAGTCAGCGAAAGTGGAACAATCAGGCCATTGAGTTAATAGACACTCAGAGGTCGTTGCCTGCTCCCTGGCGACTTCTTATCAACCAACTCAACTTCAATGTTGCTTGGCAAGCTCTGTTTGTGCAAACAGGGCCGCCCCAAGGGCTCCGATGATCTGGGGCTCATCCGGGACAAGGAGCTCCATTCCAATTTCTTCTTCCAAAAACCTTCTTACCCCGATATTTTTGGCTACACCGCCGGTAAAGACTGCATCTGGCCTGAGAGTCAGACTTGATACCATAGCAGCTACCCTCGATGCCACTGCTTTGTGTACCCCAGCTATCAAATCTTTTCTGTCTTTTCCTTCAGCCCGAAGCACAACCACCTCTGTTTCAGCAAATACGGTGCAAGTGCTACTTATAAGGCAGGGTTCGTTGCTCTTGAGAGCAATTGGCCCCATCTCATCAACCGATCCCACTTCAAGAGCTTGAGCCATAACCTCTATGAACCTTCCCGTTCCGGCGGCACACTTGTCATTCATGACAAAATTAATGACATTCCCTTCGGGATCTACCTCGATGGCCTTTGAGTCCTGGCCACCCATATCAATAATAAATCTAGTGGAAGGTATCACAAAATGAGCCCCCTTTGCATGGCAGAGGATCTCGGTAACTGTTTTATTGGCAAATTCAATAGATTCTCTGGCATAACCTGTTGAGACGACATAATCGAGATCGTCTATAGAGATCGAAAGTCCAGCCTTATCCAGCGCCTCTTTGGTTACTTTATTTGCTGCCAACTTAACGTTATGACCTACCGGCTTAACGGCGTAACCCGAGATCTCACCATCTCCCAAAATGACGGTTTTGGCGGTTGCTGCCCCTACATCAACTCCAGCGACTAATATGCCTACGCCCCTTTCTACCGCGCGTTGGTTGCTTTCTCCAGCTTCAGTAAAATACGGGTTTCTCTATTCGGGTTCAAACCTGCTGAGCAGAATAACCTCTGACGTCATAGTGATTATATCCCACCTGCGATTGGTGGGGTCTTGTTCCCGGTATAATCTCTTCATGCCATCACTGATTTCTTTTTTGCTTTAAGCATCTCAGCGAATGTTTCCACTTTGGTTCTCAGCGAGGCAGCACTGTAAGCCCTGCTGTCGTAAATATCGACCTCGAGGAGTAGGACGGGAAGGCCAGTTTTCTCCTCCAGGTATTTCCTTCCACAGTGGGAGCCTAATGCCCCTACACGGCAGTTATAAATATAATCCCTAATGAAACCGTCTAATTTCATCACGTCAGTCGCCATTTCCATTCGCTTGATCATTGCGTCAGTGCCATGAAAAGCTCCGGCTGCCAACTCATAGGCAGCTATCCTCTCACCCGGCGTGGCGTATGTCTTTTCAACTTTGACGGGGGGGCCTCCGACCCAAGCTAATATAAATGTCAATGGGACACCCAACCCCGCATCTTCTACCAGATGTGTTACTCTGGGATCCGAGCAGTGCCCAAGCTCCATCATGACTCTCGGGGCTCCTTTTTTTGTCGCACCTATACCCGCTTTAACCCTTCCCTCCAGTTCTTGGATCAGGATCTCCATAGCCTTGACTCCCTCCTGTATGCCCCGGCCCGTTGAGGCCATTGAAAGTGCTTCCAACAGCTCAAGTGCAGTGACAGTCACTGGAACCGGATCAGCTCTCATAAGGTCGAGTAGCCTTAACAAGTTATTGACAAACTCCTGACTACCTTTCTGGGACTTTTCCCAGGCATCAGGGGCTATCTTAATATCCAAGACTTTTCCCGACTTCTTAAGGGCTTGATTTATTTGTGTGCCCAAATACTGAACCCGTTCCGGCAGATATTCAGGGTACTCTCCCCAATGGGAATCCATAACGCCGTCAATATAGGCCACAGGGATCCCATATTGGGCGGTGACCAGGTCATCGGCCTTGGATCCCATATCACAAGAATAACTGGAGGCTAACGCGAGATCTGGCACAGGGATCATCCCCTTGGCGACACCGCCGAGCTTTACCTGCCACAATGAGCACAGCGCATGCCCCGGCGGCAGCCCGTTTGCTTCTCCCGCCTCAAGTATGGGAGTAAGCTTATTGAAGATTTGCCCCATGGTGTGGCATAGCACCATGTCCGGGGCAGTGACCAGTACATCCTTCGAAGAAGCGCTTAGCATCAGGCCTGGCCCAATTATGGCAGGAAATCCAAAGTATACGACCTTTTTGCCCTCATCCTTAGCCAACACCACATCGATCAGCTCTTTAAGCCATGCTCCCAGCAGCTTCCTCACGCCTGTCAGTGTTACATCATGGTTTTGCCTGACCCAACTTTCGGCCATCTCCATATCCTCAGGACCTATTCCCAGCCTTTCGAACGATTTCTCTATCCTGGGCCTTTCCTTTTCAATTTCTTCATCTTCAAACCCGCAAAGCTTGAGAAGTTCATCGTAATAATCAGCCATGGCTTACCTCCTTATTGTTTTGATAAATGTCTCGATGCGTGTTTTCATGGGACCAGTCTCCATAGCATCGTATTCGGATTCTAAGGTAAGCATATTCAGACCGGTCTCTTTTCTTAATATGTCGGGGAAGAAATAGGACTCAACTTTATACGACTCCCGATACATTAACTGGTACCATATCAACCCTGCTACATTATAGTCTCTTGTCAATTTTATCAGGAAATCAAGACGCTCCGTGCCGGGTCTGAACCAACCTGGGCACACCCTATCCATAAAATATGATTCAGCCAGATTAGCCATGAGATCGCCCTCAAGCTTTACCTTACCCCAGTAGGGGCGAATCCCCTCGGCAAACTCCTCTATCACCACCACTCCCCCAGTATCTTCTATGATATCCATTACTTTCGAGTCTCCCTTGGCGAGGGTTGACCCGGTAAACAGAATTCTGGGGCCGTCTTTGGGCAGGGGGACACTATCTTTGACTTCTTCGACAAATGACTCAAGAATCTCTACCATGACTTCCTTATCAGCCGGAAAGGAGCCATGATTCAGGGCAACAAAGTCTTTGCTGGTCACGGCAAAATTCTCAGATTGGCGCATCAAGCTTATCTGTCTGAAAAGTTCCCTCTCCCTGTTACACAACCGGATTGCTTGCTTGAGCCTCGATTTGGTGATTTCCACCCCTGTGAACTCCTCAAGTTTTTTCTTAAGCCTGCTTATCCCATGAATATAATACTCAAGGGCAAGTTTGTCCTTGACATGAGGGACACCAAAGACAAAAGATTCTATCTCAGGGGTATAATAACCCGCGGTGTTTGAAAAGGCCCGGACATGATTGTCGGTTATGGGAATTACAATAAGATCAACGATAGTATAGTATGGGTCTTTTCCAGATGTAAGGTAACCTATCTGGCTCCGCCAAAAGGGGTCGAACCATCTGCAGATATAAGCACCGGCATCCTTTAATATGGCATTATCTCCGGCTTGGATAAAACATACGGGTATCGCGTCACAGGCCAACACAAGTTCTTCCGGTAAATAGCCCCCAGCGGTATATCCTATAATCTTACGCCCCTGCTCCTTTGCTTTGCTCAAATCAGTGAGTCGGCTCTTTAAATGTGAATCAAGCTTCTCAAGAGCCTTCATTTTTGTCTCCTCCTATGAAAACATAGTGCAAGTTTTTATCGACCTTTTCCTCTATATTCCAGCTGCGTCCCATAACCTAGTAATGAATAACATTTTGAATTACCCCTGTCAAGCCTCCTCAATCTATTAGGTTGTGTTCAAGTTGGTTCTTTACAAAGCGAAGAATTTTTGGGTTTTCGACAAGAGTATTATTACATACTACGAAAATATGTTTGTGCCTTGAACTGGGTGGGAGTTTTCTCACTGAGTTCCACACCAACTGTAGAAGCATTGTAGAGTCTTTCCCTCCACTAAAAGCTACAATCCAAGGCCGGGAACTTTTATCATTGACATATTGATCCAGGATGTCTTTTTCTATGTCGATGATCCAATCTTCCATAGTCTCTCTAAGGCAAGTACCTTTTGTTACCAACTATTTTATTCCAGTATGCTTATTTCTACAATAGCAAGGCAGCATAATCATAACAAGGGTGGTCAGAAGGACGAAATAAGCCAGCTTGTTATTGGTAAAGGTCAGCGTTGTATTCCTGCGTGATCCAGTTGCACGATTAGCCAGAATGTGTCGAGGTGACCTACCCAAATTTCTTAGTGGAGACGGGGGAGTCTCAGACTCTCTCAGCCCCAAAATTGATCCTCAAGAATCTAAAGAGATGGCGAGCAGCGCCCTTCCGCCCGCGGGCCAGATACCTAGAATTTTCCCCAACAGTAGCGAGATTCCTTAAAAAATATGACGGAGACGATAAAAATATGAAACGTGTGTCAAATATATTTTCGCGCGTGCGCGTTACACGCGCGCGGGAGGTGCAGAAAAATGGTTAGTAGACCCTACAAATGTCCCCTCTGTCACTCGGCATTCAAAAACGAGAGTGGGATGTATTGGCATCTCGCCCATCGACACGAAATTCCTGCCGCTATCGATGCCCTCGGTAAGAAGTATGAGGCGAAGCTCTCAGCCCTAGAAGAGGAAACAAGCCAGCTAAAGAAACAGGTCGAGCAACTGGAGTGGGAGTTAGAGCGAAATCTGATAGAGTTAGCGGAAGAGAAAAAAGCGGAGCTTGAACTATATGCCCGGATCTCGGAACTGGAGGCTCGTTTTCAAAAGGCAGTCATGATTATTGCTAATCGAGATATTTTGATTAAAGAGAAGCTCAACATTGATATGCCCGAACTAACCTTTACATAGTGGTTTATTGACATCTGTGTTCTTGCTGTGAGTTCCAATAAGGTTGTTGTGGCAACACGTTCTCCCATCAGTTTAACCAGTATTTGAGGCTAGTAGGGATAAGGCACATTACTGCCTCGCCCTTCCATCCGCAGACCAATGGCAAGATTGAAAGATACCATCGCACCGTAAAAAGTGAAATTAACCAGGTGCCTCACGATACGCCGAGCGAGCTTAAGGAAGCTATCCGGCATTTCATCGAATACTATAATTACCGGCGTTACCATGAAGAGCTGGGCAATGTCACACCCTACGATGTCTACACAGGAAGATATCTTGAAATAATCCAGAGAAAAAGGAGGCTAAAAGCAAGACACTAAAGGCAAGAAGGGATTATAATAGGAGTGCCAGGGAGCAGGAGCATGGCCTTTAAGGTGTCCACTATTCTAAAGGCCCATTTTGTCCCACTTTCGCTGAAGACATACACTGTCCAACACCGCACGATAATCTGTAGCCAACTCTGGATGATGATAATATATCCGATTGTCTTTTGTCAAATATTCCTTGGGGCATTTATAATATAAAAGAGCGATGTCATAACGGTCATAATCGATAATTTAATTACTAATTAATTATGGAAGGGAGTTAAAAAATGAACCTAGGCCTAAACGGAAAGACGGTACTTATAGTGGGAGGAAATGGTGCCATTGGACGTCCGACATCTCTGGCTTTTGCGGAAGAAGGGGCAAATGTCGCCATTGCCTCAAGGGACGTCGATACCAGTCAGAAGATTGCAGATTTAGCCAATACTCTCGGTGGTGGTCGTGCCATAGTAATAAAGTCAGATGCGACCGTATTTGAAGATGTGGAATTAGCGGTTACAAAGACGCTGGAAGAGTTCGGGCAGATTGATGTTTTGGTTCATGGAATCGCTTACGATGAGTTGGGAAGCTTCTTAGACTTGGATCGGAATTTATGGGATAAAATAATAGCCGTAAATTTCACCAGTGTACTCAGTTATTTTAAGCTTGTGCTGCCACTTATGATAAAAAGGAAAAGCGGAAATATTATAACCATGAGCAGCGTTATGGGACGAAGAGGAGACCCGCAAGAACCAATCTATGGCGCTTGCAAGGCTGGAGTTACCCTCTTTTCCCAGACTATCGCCAAGGAAATGGCTCCTTTGGGAATAAGGATAAACACTGTTGCTCCAGGTCCGACACCGCCAACTGAAACGGTTAGTGCTGGTAGTATTTTTAAGCAATTTGAAACCCCGTCAGGAGAATTATCAGGAGAACTGAAGGGGTTAATTAAAGGGTTGGAGGCGTTAACACCGTTGGGTAAGGCGGGGAAGCCGAGCGATGTTGTTCCGGCAGTACTGTTTTTGGCTTCCGATGTCACAGCCGGTCACATAACCGGTAGCGTTATTGGGGTGGATGGGGGGATGTACATGCCTCACTGACATAATAGTCTTAGCACCACGGTAGAGTTGTTATGGATGAGAGGTTGCCTGCAGGGTGATATTTAAAGTTACGCATTACATAGTGAGAGGGAGAATATGGCAAACATCATTAAATTACCTCAGCAGTCCTGGTATGAACCTAGAGAACTAGAGCTACCCTTGCCTGATAATTGGCAGTTTGAGGTGTGCAACATGGCTGGCTATAACCGCCCAGCTTTAAGTGACGACCAGATTAAGGCAGCCATAACCAATCCCATAGGCTCACCTCGCATCAGGGATATGGCCAGAGGAAAAAAGGAAGTAGTTATCATATTTGATGATATACACCGCGTCACCAGGGTGGCTAAGATAGCGCCGTTTGTAATTGAAGAACTGGCCGAAGCAGGCATACCCGACAGTAACATTAGATTCATTGCCGCTACGGCCAACCATGGCGCTATGAACCGGATAGACTTTGCCAAGAAACTGGGAGAGGCGATTATGGCTAGATTTCCGATCTATAACCACAATCCTTACGAAAATTGTACCTATGTTGGCACCACCAGCCGTGGTACAAAGGTGTCCATAAACACCGAGGTTATGAACTGTGATTTAAAGATTGCTATAAATTCCACACAGCCCCACATAACCCATGTCTTTAGCGGCGGCGGCAAAATCATTGTGCCAGGGGTAGCCTCCATCGATACTACCTTCGCCAACCACACCCTGCAGATAAGCGAGAAGGGAAACTACGAAACCAACGAGCTGCGCCTCGACGCCGATGAGGCGGCCAAGCTCGCTGGTCTGGATATGGTTATCGAAGGCGTCTATAACCTGTGGGGGGAAACCGTAGCCCTTTTCGCCGGTGAGCCGGTAGCCGCCCACACCGCCAGTGTCCAGGAAGCCAAAAGTCACTACCTTATGCCCAGGGCCAAGGATAAGGATATTGTAATCGCCAATAGCTATACCAAGGTAACGGAATCAGTTGCGGCCTTGTCAACCGCTGTCTCGCTAAGTGAGAAGGGCGGCGATTTCGTCCTCATCTGCAATGCCATTCAGGGACAGGTCGTCCATTATCTGGTCGGCCCCTGGGGTAAAACGATTCAGGGCAGGATGGAGCTTTTCCCGTTGCCGGTTCCTCCACATGTAAACCATTTGATTTTGTATACCGAGTATCCTGATATTGCCAGCCATGGTTACCTGGAGAAATCGGATAAGGTTATGCCGATGAGTAACTGGGACGAGGTTATACGGAAACTCCAGGCATTCCATAAGGATGGTGCAAGCGTAGCAGTATATCCCAACGGTGACATCCCTTGCTTAAGCTAGTGTTCTTAAATGCATTACGAGGAGGTGACAAATGATCAGTAGAGTCGCGGTTTCCGAAGGTCGAGTGTTCCCCAAGGTGCTAACATATACAAATATTAGAAGCTACGCTTTTACCACTATTTTTATTGCGTTAGCTGTAGCTACACCTTGGATCTTTCACCATTTTTATCTAGCCGGACCTACCTTTTTACCTATGCATATCTTCGTGCTCCTGGCTGGTTTACTATTCGGATGGAAAGCTGGGCTAATAGTGGGATTATTCACCCCGCTGGTTAGTTACGGCATATCGGGGATGCCCGTTTTACCCATCCTTCCGCAAATAGTGGTTGAACTTTCATTATATGGATTAGTTGCCGGAGTGTTACGTGAGAGGTTTAAACTGCGGGCAATATGGTCACTGTTAGGAGCGATGCTAGCCGGACGTCTGGCATTACTCTTAACGGTAACAGTACTTTCTTTTGGAGGGGTGATTTACAGTCCCCTCAGCCTTTATACCGGAATGGGTGCCGAGGTAAACCCACTTGCCGTTCTTTGGTCGGCTGTTTTGCTTGGTTGGCCTGGCATTGTTATTCAACTAGTATCTATCCCATTAATTGTTTAAATTATTGGAAAGTTTTTAGATAGGAAGCAAAGCGCCAAGGCTGAAAAATGAACGCACGTTTATTCTATGAATTTCTGGCAAGTGATGATAGCCTCTGGGTATACAAAGACGGAAGGCGTCTCTTTGCCTCAAGTAAAAGTGGCATATTGCCCTTATTTGAATGCATTGAGACACTGGCTCCCCATCACAGGCAGATAACTATTTTCGATAAAGTTGTGGGGAACGCCGCCGCACTACTGTCAATTAAAGCCGCTGTTGAGGAACTCAACAGCCCTCTGGGCAGCGAACTCGCTGTAAAGATACTGCGTGATTACGGCGTAAAATATCACTTCAGTGAAATTGCGCCGTATATTCAAAACAGGAGCCAAGATGACATGTACCCGATGGAGAAATTATCCATAGATAGAAGCCCGGAGGAATTCTTCGAGTTAGCCAGTAAGCAATTTAAACATAGCGAAGCGTAAACATGTTGAGAAAAAATGCCGTCAAGGAGAAACTGAAAGCAGATCAGCTTGTCGTCGGGTTCCGAATGGAGTTTGCCTCACCGCTTCTTGTTGAGGTCTTGGGTAACGTTGGCTTTGACTTTGTCTTCATAGACTGCGAGATCAGAAACGGGCTGAGTGACCAGGCGGTTGAAGAAATGATCAGGGTAGCTGAATCTGTCAATCTCACACCAATCGTTAGGGTACCGGCAAATCGACCAGAGATAATTGGCAATTACTTGAACCAGGGGGCGATGGGGATTATAGCCCCTCACTGCCTTAACAAAGAAGTAACCCAATCCTTGGTAAGAGCGGTCAAATATCCTCCTGAAGGTGAACGGGGTATAGGCGGGCGTTCTTTTAGCCTGAGTAATATGTCCCTTTCTGATTACGTCCGAGAGGCTAATAAAGAAACCATGGCTATAGCCTTGATAGAAGATGCGGAGGGAGTTCGTAATTTATCAGAAATTGTTAGCGT
>Ga0209636_10007268_pt1 | contig 11307 bp, 8 predicted proteins | sample DeeMarSWOR152_54_FD_187464 | JGI IMG/M metagenome (GOLD analysis project Ga0209636, IMG submission 187464) | Marine sediment microbial communities from White Oak River estuary, North Carolina - WOR-1-52-54 (SPAdes) (version 2) | ecosystem: Environmental > Aquatic > Marine > Intertidal zone >... | reverse complement strand
TTTTTTCCTTTCTTCTTCCGACCGTAGGCGTATCCAACACCAACAATAGTTGCGGCTACTGCGCTTCCTATCGCTATTATAGTTACATCAATAGGGATTGGTGCTGAGTCGGACTGCACCTTTGATGTTTTGGGGCTATTGCTGATCCATTCGCTATCTGTGTCCGTGTCAGCGTTAACGGGCACACGTTGTATTGTTTTACCAGTATTTGCAACAATGTCCCAACCTGAGGCAAAGTTTTCCCATGCAACGAAGTCAATTTCAATTCCATTATCGTTCTTAAGGGTTATTTGGTCTCCAGAATTACCTAGGCTGATGCTGAGGTTTCCTATATCCGCGGTCTTATTATAGTCAGCGAGAAATGTATCTTCGTTTCTTGCCAGTGTGAAATAACTTTCGGGGGCAATCGTGAAACCCGCAGGTATGATGTATGAGCTTGAAACATCTTCAACTCTCCAGCCTGAGATGTTAATTGTATTAGTAGCGGGATTGTACAGCGTGATATATTCCTCAGCAGAGTCGGTTCCGCTTGTATCATAGTAAACTTCGCTGATAACAACGTGGTCCGCTCTGACACCACTTGTCGGGTCGGCTCGAACGTAAATCGTGTGAAGCACATCCGTTAAAAGATTCACAGCTAGATTAATCGACGCGGTGGCACTTGTATAGAAAGTGGAGTTGCCCCAATCGTAGTTTGCATCCATCTGTGTGCAATTTTTTATGTTTCCGCCATCGCCAAACGTAGTGACATTAGCCATTTGCAAGGTTGCATTATATGCATCAATCTCGCTCAACTCTCCATCATAACTTAGTGCACTATCAAAAACTGATGAGTAGCCTGTAGTCTTGTCTCCAACATAAGTTTCAAAGTCACTGTGATGCTGTTCAGCGCCCCAATCGGTATCAGTGTCCATAACGTGACCGAAAACAGCTACATCAACAATATAGTGACTCATGACTCCTGCATATTTGGCTGCCAACTCGTCTTCCTGATAGTTCAGGTAGTTTATCACACGGTCAAACTCGGATAATGCACGCTTCGCGGCGGCATCATCCTGTAACGATTGGTTTTGGTAATAGTAAACGTGATGAAGTGTCTTATCTCCGCGCCCCCCAATCAAAGCAGAGTTATCGGGCATCTCGGTTCCAAGTAAATAGGCATTCAAGTTATTTGTGATGTAACTCTTTTCCTCTGCAGGTGGTAACCAATCTAGGGCGTGTTGTGCAATCCAATCATGCGTTCCATATTTTGGGTTAGCGAGGTCATCACTATTGCCACCATTGCCCCACGCTCCTGCAGGAATTACGTAGAAATGGGAAAATAAAGCGCTAAACATGAATAATATCCAAACTATCCTCAAAATCCACTTAATAGTTTTCACGGTCTCCCCTTCTGATAGCTTAATTTCCAGTTATTATTTAGGTTATAACCACCAACTTATATTTAATTTTATTTATAATTAGGCAATTAAACCAATTTTTGATTATGCCTTATCTTGAAAGAACCTAAGAAATACCAAGATGCCCTTGAAGGTTTGATAGTACTTTTTATCTTTCGAATACGAAGACTTTCTCAGGTGGAATCTTCGTTGGAACACGCCCGAGCAGCATTTTCTCACCATACCTTTTGCTTAGCCCTACTGGTTCAAGTTTTTCAGCAAGCGCCAAAGCTGCTTCCAACTTTTGATTTTGCCTCGAATATATAGTCAATAACGGATCGCCTTTTTTCACTTGATCCCCAAGCTTTGCTCTCAATAAAACACCTGCACCTTTTTCTTTGGGTGCTCCTGCTTCCCTCGCTATCTGAGCAACTGCTACGTTGTTAATCCATACCACTCGGCTGTCGACATTTGAGACAAAATGTGTTGTTTTATCTCCAACCTCTATGTCGTCAGGTGTAACTTCCGGGTTTCCTCCTTGTGCAGCAATTATCTCACGAAACTTTTTCTCGGCTTTGCCAGATTTAAGAAGAGTTTGTGCAGCGTCTTTTCCATCTTTGACGTTCATCATATCAAGTAGAATGCCAGCTAATTCTGTTGCTTTATTCACTAAATCGAAAGGTCCGTTACCTTTTAGCGCCAAAAGGGCTTCTCTAGCTTCTAGAGCAGGTCCTACTGCGAAGCCGACTGGTTGGTCACCAAAGGTTACTGCACATTGTATATGCATGTTAAGACGTTTGCCTAACTCTATAAAGTCTCTAGCTGAAGAGTGAGCCTTTCCAACTGTCTTTATTTTAGCGCCTCTTCCCGTAGGTATATCTATCACAACGTATTCTGCACCTATTGCTTTCTTCTTACTAATAATTGACGGAAAAAGAAGAGGGTCTATTGACAAGGGATATTCCACTTGGATGAAAAGATCGTCTGCAGGAGCAAGGTCTAATGCGCCTCCCCACGCTAAACACGCGTTAGTTTTGTTGACCACGCGTTCTATTTCCTCCATAGCCAGATTGACCGGACATAAAACTTCCACTCGATCCGCTGTTCCTGCTGGAGAAGTTATTGCTCTCGATGATGTTTTAGGTATGACGAAACCTGCTGCCGCAATTATTGGAACAACGAGAAGCGTAGTTTTGTCGCCTGGGACTCCTCCGATACTGTGTTTGTCAAGAACTGGACCTTTGTTCCAGTGAAGAGTTTTTCCAGTTGCTATCATAGCGTTTGACAGTGCTTCAGCTTCATCTATACTCATGCCCCATATTTGTAGGGCTGTGACGAAAGCCGCAAGTTCAACGTCGCTTAGATGGCGTTCCACGACATCTTTTACAATCTTCATTATTTCTCGTTTCCGAAGTCGATTTCCCAAAATTTTGTCCCGTATGTATCCTAGTGATTCAGGTCTCTCCGCGGGTTGAACTTCAACTGTTTCTCCAGAACGAATGTCTAATACGCTACTGACTTCATCGTATATGCCCAGTGTTTTTCGGGGAAAGGTTGCCGCGACATTGACGATTGCTATTGCACATTTTTCTTTATGTTTGATTATTATTCTGTCAGAAGGGTGGAGTCCTAAACGACTTGCGTATTCATCGTCCATGACTACAGTAGGTTTTCCAGATTCAATGCCTAAAAGTTTGACTTTCAGCTCCATTTGTTTTATCACCGTTTACGATAGAATTGAAAACTATTAAATTGCTCCACAGTGAAAAAAGTTTGGGATGAAATGATTTGAAATATGAAGATTTTGTTGACCTAACGTATAAACCAACCGAAGACGATGTTGTGTGCAACTTCTCCGTTGAAACATTTGATGAGGATATCACGAAAATGGCGGGCGGGGTGGCTGCGGAGAGTTCTATCGGAACTTGGACAGAGCTTGCAACAATGAAAGGTTACGTGAAAAAGTTGCATGCTGTTGCCTTTGACATCAATGGGGACTCTGTGCGTGTTGCATATCCAATTGAACTGTTTGAGCCTGGCAACATGCCGAACATATTGAGCAGCGTTGCTGGAAATGTTTTTGGCCTGAAAGATTTGAAAAACTTGCGGCTTAACGATGTGCATATGCCTAGAGAGATGATAACAAGTTTCAAAGGGCCGAAATATGGCATAGTTGGCATTCGCAAATTAGTTGGTGTGTATTACAGACCTTTAATTGGGACGATAATAAAGCCAAAACTGGGCTTAAACTCTCAAGATCATGCTGAGGTGGCTTTCAACGCTTGGGTTGGAGGCTGTGACATAGTTAAGGATGATGAGAACCTTAGCAGTCAAAAGTTTAATCCGTTTGATGATCGTGTTGTAAAGACTTTGAAGTATCGGGATAGAGCTGAAGAGCAAACGGGTGAGAAAAAGATTTACATGCCTAACGTGACTTCGGAAACGAATGAGATGGTGAAACGGGCACAGTTCGTAGCAGATCAAGGTGGAGAATACGTTATGATTGATATTTTAACTTGCGGTTTTTCAGCGTTGCAGACTTTAAGAGATCAAGATTTAGATTTGGTTTTTCATGCTCACCGGGCGGGTCACGCGGCTTTTACAAAAAATCCGAAGCATGGCATTGCTATGCGGGTGATTGCGAAACTTTCTAGAATTGTCGGAGTTGATCAGTTGCATGTTGGTACTGCTGTGGGCAAGATGGCAGAGACGAAGAAAGAGGTGTTAACTAACTGTGAGGCTTTAAAAGAAGAAATGAGTGGTTTGAAAAGAGTTATGCCCGTTGCGTCTGGTGGTCTTCACCCTGCCCTAGTTCCTTCACTGGTTAACATTTTTGGAGTTGATTTTGTTATTCAAGCTGGGGGAGGCATACATGGGCATGAGCAGGGAACAGTGGCAGGTGCAAAGGCTATGAGGCAAGCAGTGGATGCCACGATGGAACACGTAGACCTTAAAGAGTATGCTGCAACTCACCGCGAACTGCAGAGTGCACTGGAAACCTGGAAAAACATGTCATAAAAATATCCATGGGTATGTTTTTCTCACTACTTCAAGTACTGAGTGGGGTGATATTACTCCTTCTTCACATATTATTCCGTGAATGAAATTTCGTCTTGTTATGTCAAACGCGGGGTTTCTGATTTTCAGTTTCGATGGAGCTTCAGCCCATATTTCGTTTGGGTTTCGCTCTTCGATTTTTTCATAGTCACCATGCACTGTTGATGGGTCAAATTTCAGTAGTTCTGAGACCACGTAGAATGGTGTTCTCGCTTCGTTGGCTGCTAGGGCTATTAAGCTGGTTCCTATCTTGTTGATTACGTTGCCTTCTGAAGTTATTGCGTCAGCGCCAACCATTACGAGGTCTACGTTGTTCATGAAAAATCTAGCAGCTGAATCTACGATCATGGTTGTTTTAATGTTTAAGTCAATTAACTCTTGCGCGGTGATTCTTCCTTGAAAACGAGGTCTCGTTTCAGTGCATATTATTTCAAATTTTTTTCCTTCTTTTTTGGCTCTTTCAAATATGTGGGTGACTGTGGATGAGTGGCAGTGAGTTAGAATCCGTGAGGAAGATTTAATTCTTTTAGAACCTATCTCAGCGATTTTCTTCTTTGAAGTTTCCAAGTTTTTCAAGAACTTGTTTGCAGCTTGGTGAACAAGAGTGGCTAATTCTTTTGGGTCTTTCTCTTTGCTTCTTTTTACCTCATGTATGATTTGCCTAATAGCATTCCGCATCAGTGGCTCGGTTTCTCGTGAACTAAAAAGTATGTTTCTAGCCTTGAATAACTCGTTCATTAATTGTGTCTTATTTTGTGCTTTCGATTTTGCTGTTAATTCTTCAATTGCTTTTATGGCAGTTATTGCAACGTTTCGTGCTCCCTGAACTTCTATTGTTTTTATGCGTTTAGCAGCCAACTCAACTGCTGCAGTCATTTTATTAAACTCCTATTTTCACTCTCTAAAAAGAAAAGAGAAAGCTGTCCTTTTTAAGTTATAGTGGTAGCTGGGTCTAGCTAATTTTCAGAATGATAAGTGAATTAGTGTTTACTTCATCATGCTTGATATTCAATGGAAACAAGGTATTGACTTATGGTTCTCATTTTTTCTTAAGTACTAAGTAGACAGTGGCAAGGATGCCTGTAATGAGAAAAGACAGAAACACAAGACCAAAAACTATGGCTATAGCTCCAGCAATGGAAGAATAGTAGAACTCAGGCAGGTATGGTAGTACATAGATGGAATACCATATGCTATAGATATTGAAGACTACAAACATTGATGCATACCAGCTTGAAAGGAGAATTTCCCAAGGTTTTAATTTTGTCCTGAATATTCCGTAGATTATTACAGAGATTGCTACTGGGAAAAGAGAAAGAGGAAGAATATTGAAAATCAACATGTTCATCAGTAATTCTAAATCTAAGTAGGCATAGATTTGAGGTGATGTAAAATGCAACTGGATAAACCAGATGATGCTGACTGCTACATAACAGACAACAAGACTCTTTATGAAAAACTCTAGGAGCTTGGCTGGTTTCTTCTCTTTTTTAATTAGAGTATCCATGATAAGAAGAATTGAACCCAACAGTAGTAGATAACCCGTCCAATCCCATACTCTCCTAGCCCAGATTAACCAAATTGTGATTAATAGGATTGTGAATGCGACTATCAAATTCAGCTTATATTTTTCTACCACAATCTTTCAAACTTGTTATATCATTTGAAGTTGCATTAATAATTTAAGGAGAAATAACAAAGTTTACGAGTCGTTTCAACCTTTTTAACCAAAAAACACGCTTGCTATTTCATAAAGTTTTAAATCAACAGTTTTTCGCTTACCCGCAACATCCTTCAAAGGAACAGAAACAATCTTGTTTCCTTGAATAGCAACCATACGTCCAAACTTTCCTTCGTGAACAAGGTCTATAGCAGCTATTCCATACCTTGTAGCTAAAACCCGGTCAAAAGCTGTTGGAGAACCGCCCCGTTGAAGATGACCAAGAACCACAACTCTCGTTTCAATACCCGTTTTCTTTTCAATTTCTTTTCCAAGATAATAGCCTATCCCGCCAAACCGGACATGGCCAAACTCGTCTTTGCCGTCGCTATAAAGAATTTCTCCGCATTCTTTAGGTTTCGCTCCTTCAGCCACGATGACCATACTGAAGTTTATGCCGCGCTTTTGTCTCTGTTGGATATATTCACAAACATCATCAATTTCAAACGGTTTTTCCGGAATCAAAATGGTATCTGCTCCTCCAGCAAGCCCAGCCTCCAACGCAATCCAACCAGTATATCTACCCATCACTTCAAGAATCATCACCCTATGATGCGACTCTGCAGTAGTATGAAGCCTGTCAAGCGTTTCAGTGGCTATGGAAACCGCAGTGTTAAAACCAAAAGTATAGTCAGTGCCAACCAAATCGTTGTCAATAGTTTTAGGCACTCCAACACTTGGAAGCCCCATTTCATAAAGCTTGTAAGCTACACCTAAAGTGTCTTCGCCTCCAATAACAACTAGAGCATCAATGCCATTTCCCTTAACATTCCTCAAAATTTTCTGTGTGCCACCTTCATCCTTAAAGGGATTAGTCCTTGAAGTCCCGAGAATGGAGCCTCCACGAGGAAGTATCCCACGAATTTCGTTTAAACCCAGCGGGATGAAATCACCTTCAATTAGTCCGCGCCACCCGTTCTTAACACCTACAGTCTCATAACCATAATGTTTGATTGCTTTTCTAACAACAGCCCTGATTACAGCGTTGATTCCAGGAGCGTCTCCACCCCCACTCAATATTCCAACTTTCACTTTTGTTCTCCTCAGTTAGGAAGCTTTACCTGAACTCCCAAATAAACGCATTTTACCCTTAACAACCTCTTTCATAGCTTCTTTCGTTGGACCTAAAATCTTTCTCGGGTCAAAATTTTTCGGCGAAGTCGTTAGGACTTCACGGATTGTACCTGTGAAAGCTAGCCGCAAATCTGTGTCAATGTTTATTTTTGATATTCCCAAAGAAATAGCCTTCACAATATGTTCGTCTGGTATTCCTTTAGCCCCGCTTAGTTCAGCTCCATACTTTATTGCCTTCTTAATTATCCATGATGGAACGCTGGATGCTCCATGCAAGACTAGTGGAACGTTGACTTTTTGTCTAATAGACTTCAACCGTTCAGAATCCAGTTTTGGCTTTGCCTTAAATTTGTAAGCACCATGAGAAGTGCCAATTGCAACCGCAAGCGCGTCCACACCAGTTCGTTCAACAAATTCCCTAGCTGCATTGGGATCGGTTAATATTGCATCCTTCTCTTCAACAGTTGACTCCTCTATGCCCATCAGTCTTCCAAGCTCTCCCTCAACAGACACGCCTTTTGAATGAGCTAAGTCTACAACACGTTTTGTTAAGGACACGTTTTCTTCAAAACTTAGACTTGACCCATCAATCATCACGGAAGTAAAACCCGCATCAATACATTTTGAAACAGTTTCTACAGTTTGCCCATGATCCAAATGCAAAGACATCGGTACTGAAGCTGATTCTGCTGCAGTTTTCACCATTCCAACCAAATATTCTAAGCCAGCATACTTGATAGAGCTAGGAGTCACTGCAACAATTACAGGCGACCGTTCCTCAGCAGAAGCTTCAACGACAGCTAACAAAGACTCTAAGTTGCTAATGTTAAAAGCGCCAACAGCGTAGCCTTTAGCCATAGCTGGGGATAAAATTTCCTTATTTGTAACCAGCATGTTTTTCATCCAGAATAAACATTTAATCAACGAGTTATAAATGATTTTCATGTTATAACACGAGGAGAAATGCTTTAAAGATAGGCTCTCGAAATGGTGAAAGTTGAAAAAACAAGTCAGCGGATAAATTTTAGGCTCCACACACGTATCAGATGCAAAAGCGAGAGAGAACGTACCAGAGAAAAGCTTAAACTATGGATTGTTGTTTTTTTTGGAACGATTAGACATGAATAGGATAATGGTAAATCTTGTAGAACTTTTCAGTGAAATCTTTGGTCTTAACGAATTAGCCTGTGAAATCGTCGCTTCGTTGATCATTTTTGCCTTTGCTATTATTGTGGGATGGATAGTCTACTACGTTTTTCGAAGATATTTATCTAGATGGGCGAAAAAAACAAAAACAAATCTAGACGATGAAATACTGCGCAATATTAGGGCACCAATCTTTCTTTTGGCAATCCTAGTTGGTGCATATTACGGTTTAGGGACGCTTACTTTTCTTAAGCCATACTCATTGCTGATGACAGCGGCTTTTCTGATCGCTGAGATTCTATTAATCACATTAGTGATAATCAGAGTTACAAATGTTCTTGTAAGCTGGTACGCCGAGAAAAGTGCAAAGTCCGGACGAAGAATGAGTAACCACATTCTCTTCATTCTCAAGAAGATTATTCAAGTAACGGTGTATTTCTTCGCATTTTTGGCCATCCTAGTTGCATTTAACATCGATCTTTCCGGTTTAGTCGTTGGTCTCGGCGTGGGTGGCATAGCCATCGCCTTAGCTTTACAGAACGTCCTTGGAGACGCTTTCAGTGCGTTCTCTATCTATTTTGACAGACCTTTCGAGATTGGAGACTTCATTGTTATCGGCGACTACAGTGGAACTGTCAAGAAAATTGGGATAAAATCCACTAGACTTCAGCTGCTACAAGGGGAGGAACTAGTTATATCAAACAGGGAGCTCACAGCGGCTAGCGTCAGGAACTTCAGGAAGTTGAAAAAGAGGAGAGTAACTTTTACTATCAGTGTAAGTTGTGATACACCTTTGAGCAAACTAAAGAAAATACCTGACATGACATCAAACATAATAAAGAATATGGAGTTAGTTGATTTTGACAGGGTGCATTTCACAGAGTTTGGAGACTTCAGTTTCAATTTTGAAGTAGTATATTACATGAAGACAAACAACTATGTTAAGTACATGGATACGCAGCAAGCAATCAACTTCGCCATATTGGAAGCATTCGAGAATGAAGGAATAGAAATGCCCTTCCCAACCCAAACGATTTTCCTTAACAAGAAAGAAAATTAGACATGCCTGAAGTTTGCTATCACTAGAGAATTAAGAGTTAATTAGCCCCCGCTCAACCCATGAAAACTTGTTTTGAAGAGCTTTTGGATAATAAAGTTTCCAGTCAAACTCCACTTTCCTTCCCCACTCATAGTATATGCGAGGATCAATGTAACTTTTCAAGGATGTTCGTAAATTATAGTCTTTAGTCGCTTTCAATTCCTCTATCTTCAATTGTACGGTCTTGATGGTTTGCTTTGACTTTTCAGTATTTTTTGCTCTAAGTTTTCTAATCCTCTCCTTCTTTTTCTCTAGGGATGCATGCCAGTTTTTAGAAGGTTTCTTCTTGTGGTTGCCAACAATAGCAGCTTGAAGATTAGCCATTTTGGCGGTGTGTTTCTTCACAAAATCGGGGTCCGCCTTTGAAATTTTTGCATTGTTTAGAAATTTTTTAACAACTTCAGATGTATGATAAGTTCGGAAAACTTTTGCCGTTAATCCAGGCATAGCTTCGCTGAGAAAAAGATTGACATGTTTGGATCTAACATCTTCAAATATAGCTGATTTTGCGTCTCCTATAAATTCTAATAGATTATTAACAACAATTTCAGGCAGCGTTATTTCCTTTCGCCATCTCACCGAGTCTTTCCCTAGAAAATCAAATGTAGTCTTTCCATTTGCGCCTATAACAACATGTTCTGATCTAAGGGTAGTTGCGCCTACAGTGTCAGTCTCATCCTTTTCTTTTTCGTCTCCTACACGCAACTTCAAAACATCTATCAGGTAGCAGATGGTGGCAACTTTTCGTCTCGAAATGTCTTCTGAGTTAAGATTCGTCATGATATAGGCTTGGAGATCATTGATTCGCTGTTTCAATTCGTTTGCTTTGTCAAATTTCTTAATATCATTCATCTGCTTAAGATGGGATGAATCAGAAACCCACACGTATTTTTGCTTATTCGTAAGTTTATCTTTCCACCTAGCTATCCACATCGAATCAGATTGCCAAACTATTTCTTTCCAATCGCCTTTAGGAGTGGAGGCGTTTGGAGAGAGATTCAACACAACATCATTTTCTTTGGCACCAGATTTCCATCGCCCACGCAACGGATGTTTTCCGCGCCCCATAAAAATCGACGGCGGTTCAACAACGTAGTTGCTTATCTCCACTTTAAGGTCATCTACAAAAGCATATCCATATTTTTCCTTGTTAGCTTCTCTAACTGCTTTGCGCATTTGAGCAAGTTTTTTCTTTTCTTCTCTAGAGAGGTTTAGCTTGATTTCGCGTTCTTTATCAACGTGTTTTTTGATCTCAGAGAAGTCGAAGTCTTCTGGAGATAGGTTGTCATTTAGCTTGAGCGCTTTGCAGAAGTCTTGAAAAAAGTTTCTTATGAAGACTCTATCATTAACATAGTCGGTTCCTAGCTTTTTGACCCATGCAACCGCCATCTCTTCTTGTTCAAGAGTCAAATCGACAATCTTACCTTTTATTTTGATACGGAACCCTCGTCCTTCGTATTTTTTAGGCACCAGAACGCCATTGTGAACGAGACTTTTCAACTTCTTCACCTAACTCGAGTAATTTCTGAGTTTTCCATGGCTATTATGGACAGTATAATACAACAATCCTTCCAGATAAATCCTAGGCGTGTGGAGATATACCCCAGCAAACCTCCCTTTTTTCTTTAAATCTTCTGTATATGCGCATATAGATTTGATGAATTTGGTATATGTATTACATGTACATAACTATTAGATTATGTAAGCGCAGGGTGCTATTCGATTTTAGACAGCTTGACCGGCTGCAACCCCGCTTTTCTATAGATCATTTGGTCGTAGAACATGCTTCTTAATCTTGAAACTATCTGTGGGTCGTGGGCGCTTGTATTAAA
>Ga0209636_10007267_pt1 | contig 11307 bp, 7 predicted proteins | sample DeeMarSWOR152_54_FD_187464 | JGI IMG/M metagenome (GOLD analysis project Ga0209636, IMG submission 187464) | Marine sediment microbial communities from White Oak River estuary, North Carolina - WOR-1-52-54 (SPAdes) (version 2) | ecosystem: Environmental > Aquatic > Marine > Intertidal zone >... | reverse complement strand
AAGGATATTGATGTGAATATGAACGAAGAGCCCGTTGCGGGAAATCCGCACGGCGGGTTCTGTGAGGGGCGGGGTTCTTCTTGAAATATGAAGAATTACCCGCCTACTCGACAATCAGGTAACTGGGTGATTGGTGGAATAGGTAATAACTATTTATTAGAATGACAATTACCCAATTGCCTAATTACCTACTCACCCAATTACCTAATCACCAAAATTATGCATCAACTTAAAAATTTTGGAGTCCAACGCATGATCAAACTCGTCATAGAAAAAGAGCTTCGAGAAATTATTGGATCAACGAAATTTGCGATTACTTTCGGTGTTTGCGCGGTTTTAATTTTGTTGACGTTTTATGTCGGGGCAAAAAATCACCAGTTGAACCTGGCTCGATATGAGGCAGCTCAAGCTGAAAATCTTCGTAAGATGGAAGGATTGACCGATTGGATTCGGGTGAATAGTCATCGGATTTTTTTACCACCGCAGCCGTTGGAAGCTTTGGTGACTGGTGTTTCCAATGATATTGGCAGAACGATTGAGATGAGGGGTAGGGGCGAGCTTGCTTCGGTGGATAGCCGCTTCAATGATGATCCAATTTTTGCAGTGTTCCGATTTCTTGACCTGGATTTTATTTTTCAAATTGTTCTGTCGCTATTTGCTATCCTTTTTGCCTTTGATGCCATTAATGGTGAAAAAGAGCGAGGCACGCTGCGCCTGTCATTTGCCGGTGCGGTGCCCAAAGATAAATTTATTCTGGCAAAATTGATCGGCTCATTTCTTGCCCTGGGAATTCCTTTGCTGATTCCAATTTTGCTCGGTTGTCTGCTGTTGCCAGTACTGGGCGTTCATTTAACTGGTGATGAATGGATTCGTTTGGGATTGGTAATTCTAATAGGACTTATTTACTTTGGCGTATTTCTGACCTTATCAATTTTCATGTCAGTTTTAACCAAAAGATCGTCTAGCTCATTTCTGGCATTGTTGGTCATCTGGATTTTGGCAGTGTTTATTGTGCCGAGATCATCCGTTCTGCTCGCTGGGCGTGCTGTTGATGTTCCGTCAGTTGATGAATTGTCCTATAAAAAAGGGCGGTTTCGTGCTCAATTGTGGCAGGAAGATCGAAGTAAATTGAGTGAATATAAGCCCAGCACTGACAAAGATCCCGAGGAAATGATGAACCAATTCAATAAATTCATGCAGGAGCTGGCTGATGAGCGAAACAAAAAAATGCAGGAATATTCCAATCGTCTCAATGAAGATCGACGTAGCAAACAGACTAAACAGGAGCGATTAGCCTTTGGATTGGCGAGAATTTCACCCAGTGCCTTATTTTCTCTTGCCACAACCAACTTAGTGGGAACGGCAATCACTGTGAAACAACACTTTCTTGATGAAGCTCATGGTTATCAGCAGACCTTTGCTGAATTTATGAAAGAAAAAACCGGGATGAATCTTGGGGGAGACGTTATCCTGTTTCGCATGAAGCGAGGCGGGGATGAAGAGGAAGAAAAACCGATCAATCCATCGGAATTGCCTGAATTTGAGTATCATTCTTTAACTATGACTAAAGTTTTAAATAGTGCGATGATCGATATTGGATTATTATTGTTATTCAATATAGTGTTTTTTATCGGGGCGTTTGTGGGATTTTTGCGGTATGATGTGAGGTGATGATATCAATAATTGATAATTGTGAATTGTGAATTGATAATTGTGAATTGAATAGGGAAAGAGGAAAAAATGTTTGCTACACTTATCGAAAAAGAATTAAAATCAATCATCCTGGGACCAAAATTTGTGGCTACTTTTATCGTCTGTTCTATTTTGATTTTGCTCAGCATTTTTATTGGGGTTCAGGAGTATCGTGCTGCGGTTAAATCTTATGAAGCGGGAGTGCAACTGGTCGATGAGGAGATGCAGGAAGCCACCTCGTGGATGGGAATGAGGAATCGCATATTTAGGAAGCCTGATCCCATGCAGATTTTTATCTCTGGCGTGAACAACGATATCGGTCGGTTTGCCAATATTCGGTCAACTGAATCGATAAAATTGACCAACAGCATTTATTCTGATGATCCGATTTTCGCTGCATTTCGTTTTATTGACCTGGGATTCATTGTTCAGGTTGTATTATCGCTATTTGCCATATTATTCACATACGATGCTATCAACGGCGAGCGAGAGCGTGGCACACTGGGGCTTGCCTTTTCCAATGCTGTTCCCAGATTTCAGTACATTCTAACAAAATTTATCGGTTCCTGGCTGGGATTGATCGTGCCCATTTTAGTTCCCATCCTGGTTAGCTTTCTACTGGTCATTGCTTTTGGTGTTCCCATTACTGGCGAGCATTGGGTTCGAATTGCCATCTTCCTGGGAGTTTCCATTTTATATTTTACTTTTTTCATTGCGCTGGGAATTTTTATTTCTGCCCTGACAAAGCGATCAACAGTATCATTTCTGCTATTGCTGGTCACCTGGGTAACTTTTGTTTTAATTATCCCACGTGTGGGAGTTATGTCAGCCGGAAAAATCGTGCCGGTTCCATCCGTAGCTGAAGTCGATGGTCAGATTGAAGGATTCTCCAAAGGACGCTGGGATGAATATATGAAAGTACTGGAAAAGCGCCTGGAAGAGCGGGAAAAGATGATGGCAGGAATGACCAAAGAGGAGCGAGAAGCCTATCGTGATAAACATCTCTGGGACTGGATGGAAGAAAATGATGCTTTGCGAAAAGATGTCCAGAGTGATATAAATGAATTCTCCCGAATCCTGCACGAAGACATCCGTAATCGAAAAGCGGTTCAGGAACGACTCGGTTTCACACTTTCTCGATTCTCCCCGGCTTCTGCTTTTCAATTATCAGCCATGAATTTAGCAGCGACAGACATCCGATTGAAATCCCGTTACGAAACGACGCTGGAACAGTATCACAAAGACTTTGTGGATTATGTTGAAAAGAAACAGCAAGAGGCAGGCGGAGCGATGGGCGGTATTCGAATTTCGTTTAGTTCAGAAACCGGGTTAAAATACAGCTTTGGCCCCGATAAGGGTAGCCTGGATACCAGTGATATGCCTCGATTTAATGGGATCAATCGATCATTATCAAACATTTTTGCTCCTACCTTCATTGATATTGCTTTGTTGATTTTTTATAGTATTGCTGCTATCGTTGGTGCGTTTGTGGCGTTTTTGAGGTATGATGTTCGGTGAGCTTTTAGGCTGATTTCCGAGGAATTGTGAATTGGAGTGTTGGATTGATGGAGTATTGGAATGATGGAATATTGGAATCACTAATACCAAGAATTCAAAGCTCCATTATTCCATCACTCTGTCATGTAATGAATTGATCTGAAACCAGACTCTTTGCTTCAATAATCGCTTCATGACTAACTCGACCTCGATACCCAGCCACAATTTCTTCAATAGTTTCACCTGCAGCAAGACGATCCAGTGTGCCTGTTATTTCGATTCGTCTATATTTAAAAGTTGGCCTTCCGCCGCATACTCCCACTGCTCTAACGACATGCTCACCAAGTGGATAATATTGGTAAATATCTTCACCGACAATTTCGGTCATTATATTTGGCATTTCTGAAACTCCTGTTGTTTGCACCTCTGCTATTTAACTAAAAATGTTCTGCATTCAATTTATGATTTTAGCTTTAAAAAATCAACAAAAATTTTAAATCATGTGAGTTGATTGTAATTCTCCAATACTCCAACACTCTATCCCCACTTCAGATCTTGAACAACACTTCTATTGATACTATCTGAATATTTCTCTCAATCCTGGAACTCCACTGGCAATCCTTCCATTTTCATGATTTTCAAAGCATTTGTTGTCGGACAGGGTCCCTGGCGCAATTTGTAGTCGAAAACCATTTTTCCATCCAGCACTTCTTCTCTAAAATGATAATTTGAAATTTCAGCAAATTGATCCGCCAGTTTTACTAATTCTAGATCGTGAGTGGCGATCAGTCCCGCTCCTTTTTGTCCCACCAGCGCCTGAAGGTATGAACGACTACCGATCAGTCGTTCCCGATTATTGGTGCCTTTAAAGATTTCGTCAATTAGAAAGAAAAGCGGAAATGGATGATGTTGTCGAAGTGCATCTAAAAGCGCCCTTAATCGCCTGACTTCGGCGTAGAAGAAAGAAAAGCCATCGACAATCGAATCATTGATTTTGATCGAAGTAAATACGCGAAATAAAGTCGAATGAAAATTGTTGGCATTCACCACGCTGCCGGCATAAGCCAGACACAAATTCACGCCGATTGTTTTCAAAAAGGTGCTCTTTCCAGACATGTTGGAGCCAGTGATAATCAAGACTTCCCCGATTTTCTTTAAAGAGAAATCATTGCAAATTTTTTGATCCGCCGGAATTAATGGATGTCCTAAACCTTTCACTTCAAAAATTAGTTGATTTTCTTTTCGTTCAGAAATAATCTCAGCAAAAACATTTTCTGGATTCAGGTAACCAAAATTTGCCAGCGAGATCAATGCCTCCAACTCTGCCCAGGTATTTAGCCATTGGGGCAGCAGGTCGACGACTTCATTTCGATAGCGAAGGATTCGAGTCGCAAAAAAGAAATCCCAGGGAAAGACGACATTGAGGATAACTGCCATCATCGGATTCATTCTCAAACCAATGGCTGTCGTTACCAGCTTAATCTTTCGAAGCTTTTTTGAAGGTAATTTTTCTTTCACCAGAAATGGTTCACATAATTTCTTTAAATATTTCTTTTCACCGTAGGGATAGGTTTCTAAATATGTTAGAATTTGTCTGAATTTACCCAACTCATCATCCAGGTGAAAAACCGTCTCAAAAAGTTGATGAAGCAATTTTTGATTGTTCATGTAAAAAATGAAATAACCAAAAAGCGAAAGTATCCAATAAGGACGAATCTCACCAAATTGATACCATAAAAATAGTGCAATGTTGATAATAATAAAACCAGATGAAATGAAAAATAATTTTGTTATTCTGTTGGAAGGAGATTCTGCCTGGAGCCATTTTAACAATTTATTTCCTTCCAACTGGGCGCTGGAAACCAGGTTAAAATTTAACAGCAGTTTATTCCGAAACCGGGTCAGGGGAATCAATTCACCAATAATTCGTTGTCTTTTTTGAATATTTTTGAGGTCAGGCTGCTGTTGCAACAACCATTCCGCCAATCGGTGACTCCCTTCTTTCGAGATTGAAATATCGATCAGTTGGTGCAGGGATCGCTTGCCAGTGATATCCAGATCATTTTCAAAGGTAAGATCAGAAAATGGGAGTTTAAAATTTGGCTCAGGAATTTTCTCCCAGTCCAGGCTCATCCGTGCTAATTGATTTTTGATGATTTCCTGCCAGATTTGATGTCGCTTGATTCCACGCTCCAGCCGACGATGGAAATAAGCAATGATATTAAAGAGGATGAAGAAAAAAGCAAAGCATATCCATGCTAAAATATCATTTATCCACAATGCTGAGCTTATCACGGATGCACCGCCGACCAGAAAAATCAAAAGGCGATACCAGGAGAATTTTTTGCTCAATGACTGAAAGTTGGTTAATCGTCGTTCTAAACGCTTGATTTGATTTTTGAAGGCGTTTTGTCTGGTGGCTCTTTTTTTATTTTGCTGAACCATTTACCCATTTCCTGCTTAAAATTTTCAATGTATCGCTGTCAGGGACAGCAACTATCCAATATATGGTTAAAAGCCGCCCCCGATGGCAAGTCAGGGGTAGCAACTAACCAATATATGGTTAAATGTAGTCTGACAGCAAGTTCATGATGGACACGCTGTTTATGGACTGCCTGATGCGGTGCATAAACAAGCTGTCCATGAACCTGTAATTTGTCATAAAGAAATACCATATATTGCGGTCAGGGACCGCAACTACCCAAGATATGGATAGATGCCGTCCCCCACGGCAAGTTCATGGACACGCTGTTTATGGCCGGCCTGATGCGGTGCATAAAGGCACCGCACTCCGCTTGTTCCTTCAATTATTGCGTCTTTGCGTCTTATCAGTTAAGAATAATACAGGTTAGAGAAATATGGTTTGTTGCCCTTTTTCTGTCAGCCCTAAAGATTTCAACAGCCCAAAGGTATTCGCCTGGCTGGCATGTCCGACCCAACTGGCGATTCGTTGTTGCTGATTTTCGGGCGGATTTTTACTCCATTGCTTCAGTCGCTTCTTGAATTTTCGGACGTTGGCTGATGGCAACAGACGATATGTTTTAAACACGATTTGACCTAAAAACCGATAGCCTATATTTGTCGGGTAAACCTGGCAGCGTGTTGGATGGAGATTCAGCCGATAATCATACAGAAAAATCATAATCTTTTCTTTCCAGTCCCATAGCTGCTGTTTTGCATTTGAAAAAAGATCAAAATCATCCACATATCTTAAATACGCTTTGCAGCGAAGCTGTTCCTTGATAAAATGATCCAGCAGATTTAAATAATAGTTGGCAAAAAACTGACTGGTCAAATTGCCAATGGGCAAACCCTTCCGTCGCTCATCAGGCGTAAAAAGATCATCACCGGGATAATAATCACAGACCTTTTCCTGGGGATTACTGCCATCAATAATGGTATCAATCAACCACAAAGTTTGTTGACAGGCGATTCGCTTTCGGATGAGTGATTTTAAAATGGCATGATCGATTGAAGGAAAATATTTTTTAATATCGCACTTCAGCACAAAGTCATATTGCCTTGAATAATTTTGATACCGCCGGATTGCCCGGTGGGTGCCCTTCCTTCTTCGGTTGGCATAAGAGTGAAAAATAAAGCTGCGCTCCAATAGTGGTGCAACAATATTCATCAACGCATGATGGACAACGCGATCTCGAAATGGCGCGGCGCTGATCAATCGCGGTTTGGGATCGTAAATGTGAAATGTTGTATATTCACCAGGTTTATAATTTTTTCCTTGTAACTCGTTTTGAAGTTGGTAAAGAGTGTCTTCAAGTTTTTCAAAAAAAGATATAACTGATGGGTGAGATCGTTTACCTTTTGCTGCTTGATGAGCAGCCGATAACAGGTTCTCAAAAGAGATAATTTTATCAAATAATTTATTATATGTTTTCAAGATTTTTATGTGTTAAAAATTGTAGGGCAAGATGCCATCTTGCCCTACTTTGATTAGGTAGCGTGTTCGGTTGCCCTACTAAAGCCACATTGTTTGAATTATGTTCGGGTTTACCCTGGTTTTGCCAGAGCCTAACCCCGGAAGAGCTGCCACATGTCATGCCCGAACAACAGTCCCGTGTTCCATAGAACACGAGCATCAGGATCGAACACCTGCTGAAGGCGCAATCAATAGGGCGTGATTGGGGGCGCACGACACGAAACCCAATATTATTGTTCCTATTATGGGGTTGATTGTTGTTACGTGCCGAACAACGCAGATTCTCATTATTATTGATCCACGAGCCGCCACGCAACGCACGGGCGCCAGCAGTAGCACCTCTCCGCCTGGCATTTGCCAAGGTCTATAATAAAGCGTTCCTAAACCTCTAAGGTTTAGGAACGCTCTCTTTCGTAGTTGGATTTTTTATCCACCCTCCTAACATTTTCCCCAGCTCGGTTAATTGACGACTGCCGTATTCATACGATTTTAAATTGATAAAACGCATCTCATAGCTTAACCGAAATAATAACCTGATTCGGGCTAACGCTTCATCCGCCTTTCTTAACAGTGGCAGTTTATCCTTTCGCATATTCGCTACTGTCGTCAATTCAATAAAATCTAAAATCCCATTTTCTAACTTTGATGCAATACTAAAACGATAGCTTTTGGGGAATTTGCCAGTGTGATTTAGCAGCCATTTAGAAAAATCATATCCTTTTTTAATGATTAACATCTCCTGATATGCCATTTTTATCTCTCTCTTTACTAATATACTTGTTAAGGCTTATTATGTAACTTGATTCAAAAATGTCATTGCGAACCGCCATTCGGCGGTGAAGCAATCCCTTTAAAACCAAAAGATTGCTTCGTCGCTTCGCTCCTCGCAATGACTAAACAGTGTTATATTTCAACCCTTAATGAGTATATATGGACCCTATTTTTTCAAAAAAAATTTTTTCAGAGCTCCAGATAGACAGAATTCCAGAGATTCAATTATAGGACTGGGGGCGCACGACACGAAACCCAATATTATCGTACCTAACATGGGGCCGATTGATGTCACGCGCCGAACAACGCAGATCCCCACCATCATTGATCCACGAGCCGCCACGCAACGCACGGTATTTCTCACTATCACTCGACCAGTTTTCCATCCATTCCCAGACATTGCCCGCCATGTCCATCAGTCCTTCCGGTGTTGCGCCATCGGGATAGCGTCCCACCGGTGTGGTGGCTCCAACATTCTGTCCGTAATTTGCCAGATTGGAGTTGGGCTCGCCCTTTTCTTTTTTCCAGGGATACTCTCGCAGTCCGCCACCTGGTTCACGTCCAGCGGCGGCCGATTCCCACTCGATCTCATTCGGCAGCCGATATGTATTTGCTAACTGCATCTGATCGATGTGCTCTAATTTACGCTGATCTCCCTGTCCAAGTTCCAAACAGGACAGCCAGAAACAATAAGCTCGCGCCGCATACCAGGTGATGCTCACCACGGGCTGGTCTTCACCTCCAAATTTTTTATCTTCATCTCTTTGAGATCGGAATTGATCTACCCATTTTTTTGTATCTTTTTCTAAATAGCTATCAAAACCTTTGATGGCTTTTGAAAACTGGCTTAATTTCAGGGCAAACTGGTCGAGCGGCAATCTTGCCATCAGCTCGTTTTCTTTGCCAGCCAGGAAATTAATGAAGCGGCGATAGCGTTTATTGGTGACCGGGTATTTGGCAAAATAGATGGGCGGAACCGTCTCTTCTTTTTTTGAAACTGAATACCAGTATTTTCCACCGGTTATTAAAATATATTCGAGATTATCCTCGAACGGATTACGGAAAGATGGTGGCAGCTCCTTAAACAAATCCTTAATCCGTTTCTCCTCAGCGATAGTGATTTTCGGCTTTAAAATTTCTGCCACTATATCTTTGGCATAGTGCAAGTTAGCTTCATCCCAGCTTTTTTTATCCACATCAGCGATACTCTGGATGGCGGATTTGGTGCCGATCGTTTTTAAGCAGTCAATCACATAGCGTCGCTGGTTGGCATTGAGTTTCTCACTATTCAGCCATTTCACTAACGCATCAATTTTCTTTTGCGGCGCTTCTCTAATCAGATTCAGCAACAGCGTTTGCTTATTGGATTCCAGTTGCTGGCTTACTTTTGATTGAAAAAAGAACTGAAAAAATTGGTTGAAAATTTTGTCATCCACTTGACTGATGAAGAAACGTAAGGACTCTTCCCACCAATCTTCATTAAAGTGACTGATCAACATTTTCAGCCGTTTAATCTTATGTGCCTCTTTGTTCAATTGGATACCGGCTAAAAATTCACGAAAGGATTTGTGCCGAAAGATGTAATCGGTCTTTCCATAGTCAGCGATCAAACCGGCGCGATCCCTCAGATTGATGCAAAAATCTTCCGCCTTTAAGTTCTCATTCATGGTTTGAATAATTGGCTGCATAAATTTGTGCATTTTTTCTTTTAGTACTTCATCCTTGTGGAGCTTTTCTTGCATCCACAACGCAGTATGGGATAAAACACGAAGTGCATTTACAGCCGGCAGCTTAGCGATTAGTTTTTTCCTGCGGTCACGATACTCCAGCAGATATTTGAGGGCTGCTTCATACAATTCCGCACGACTCTGGATGAGGACATCTCGTTCCTTCGACATGATCGCCATAATCTGCAATAGCAAGGGCACCGATGCCAGTTGTCGAACGTTTTTATTTTCTTCTTTAGTTAAAAAATCAATAATAACCTGTGCCCGCTGGTTTGCACGTTCCATCTGTTGCTTTTCCCAGGCATCTTTTGCTACATTTTCATCTCGAATCTGACATAAAAACACGGCTCGAAACCACTTATTTAAAAATTCCCTTTGCTGTTCCGGCGTGAAATCCATGACATCAGCGCGGAAATGGTTGAATCCAATTTCAATTCCTTTTACCTTTTGATAACCAGTCCAGCGAGAAGTCACCACAAAATAGGCGTTCTTCAAGCCAGCGGCTGTGGCATCAATCCATTCACAGACCGCTTTGCGCTGATTCAAATCGCTGATCTCATCCAGTCCGTCCAACAAAACCAGGGTCTGGCGCTGATGCAGCCAGTTATAAAATTCGGATTCGGATATTTTACAATGATGTTTTTTTGCCCAGCGGGCAAGACTATCGGACAAACCTTCGATCTCGCCGTTATTAAATTCCAATTCTCGCAGTGGCAAAAAAATAGGCATGGATGGAGAAGAAAAGCCAAGCTGTCGATGTCGATCTTTCAAGCAACACATCGTGTAATATTTTAACAAGGTGGTCTTGCCAGAGCCAGGATCGCCGATGATTAGTAGCATTCGATAATTATTTTTAAACGCCCGCTGCATCACCTGTTCGGGAGATAAATTTCGGTCGTCGCTAAATTGCTTCGGCATGTCCCGAGGATCGAATCGTTTCTCACTGCGCCAGGTTTCTGAGATATAGAGCGAGACAAAGGCATCGTCCAGATCGACCTGGATGCTCTCAATATCGGGCGAGCCGAGCAGACGGATGCTGCCCAGCTCTTCGGCTAATGTCGCGCGGTACATTTCCTCGGCGGATTGGGAGTACTCTTTCTGTTCCTGTTCCTTAAATTTCTTTTCTACTTTAAGCTGGACAAGTTTTTCGTCCCCTTTAATCTTTCTACGTTGAAGAAATTGGTAGATAGCGAAGATTAAAGCCAGGGCAGCGATCATCCAGCCCATGTTGGATAACCAATCAAACTGTGATTTTCTTTCTGGTGTGTCTGGATCAGATTGATGTGGCAGAGAAATGGGTTGATTTTTCAGCGTGTCTTCCATTGTTAAAATCTGGGCTGAATCGATCTTTGTCGTGTCAAAATAATGGGCAATAGCGTGATTTTCAATTCCCGTCAGCACAGCTATCAAAATTCCAATTGACAAAATCCTTTGAGCGGATTTTTTCATGGCGCCATGTCTCCTTTCAATAATCCTTTACAATTTCCACACGACCGGTAGTTTTATTGCCAGCGTTTCTGCGTACACTGTTTTATCTTTCAGCGCAAAGAGGATCACTTTATATTGGGGCAGTATATCATCTTTAGCTAATAAATAATGTTGAAACTAAATTATGAAAAATAGAGCAAAAAGTCAACAAGTTTTATGGTATTCTGTTTAACCGATGGTTAGTAGAATGATTCC